>FWPV01010680.1_pt1 | contig 14936 bp, 15 predicted proteins | sample 2228371 | NCBI WGS metagenome assembly FWPV01 (sample SAMEA103939776, study PRJEB20133) | metagenome
GATTTGCAAAGGGAGGCAGAGAAAATAGTTCGTCAAGAGATAGATAAAGCAAAAGGTCTAAACATTTCCAATGCCGCAGTTGTAGTTATCGACCCAAATTCCGGCGAGATTTTAGCCTTGGTTGGCTCGGTTGATTTTAATAACGAAAAATTTGGCAAGTTTAATGCTGCTCTCGGACTGCGCCAGCCGGGTTCAACTCTAAAGCCGTTTACTTATGCCTTAGCTTTGGAAAACGGTTTTACTGCCTCATCTGTACTTATGGATGTCCCCACAACTTTTGCTACGGGTAAAGAAGGGGATAAAGCCTATACTCCTGAAAATTATGACGGTAAATATCGTGGGCCTATTCAAGTTAGATTTGCCTTGGGCAGTTCAATTAATGTGCCGGCAGTAAAGATGTTAGCCTTAGTTGGAATAAGGCCGTTCTTAGAGCGGGTAAGCGATGCCGGTTTAACTACCCTGGCGCCTACACAAAGCAATTTAGAACGTTTTGGCTTATCAATTACGCTTGGCGGAGGAGAGGTAAGGCTGTTGGATCTTGTTTCTGCCTATTCAGTCTTTGCAAATGGCGGCAGAACTGCAGCCCCAGTTGCAATAAAAGAAGTTAGAGATTATAAAAATAAACTGTTATACAGGCCGCAAAAATCGCAAAATAAAAGCGTTTTTAGCAAAGAAGTGGTATTTATAATTTCGCATATTTTAAGTGATAACAATGCGCGATTGCTGACTTTTGGAGAAAATAACTACTTAAATATTCCAGGCAAAACTGTCGCCGCTAAAACCGGCACGACCGATGATAAGCGTGACAACTGGACGGTAGGTTACACTCAAGATATTGTAGTTGGGGTTTGGGTAGGAAACAACGACAACTCTCCAATGAACAGGGCGCTTGCTTCCGGAGTAAGCGGCGCTGCCCCAATTTGGAACAGAATTATGCAATATGCCTTAAACAAAGGAGGCTATAAAGACGGAATTATAGAACAACCAAAGAATGTCGAGGCAATAGAGATTGATGCCCTTTTTGGCGGATTTCCCTATGAGAATAGACCTGTGCGTTCAGAGTATTTTGTTAAAGGAACAGCGCCGAACCAAGTATCTGCTTATTACAAAAAATTAAAGATATCAAAGGCAACGGGTAAATTGGCAAATGCTTTAGAAATTGCTTCGGGCAACTTTGAGGAAAAAATGTATTATGTTGTTGAAGAACAAGATCCTATATCCAGAGACGGTAAAAATCGCTGGCAAGAAGCAATTGACTTGTGGAGTTCTCAACAAGAAGACCCTCTCTGGAGAGTGCCTAAAGACACTTCCGAAGTTGATGAAAACGAGATAACCATTGATTTAAAAAAACCGCAGGATAAGCAAAAACTTGACAGTAACGATGTAGAAATTCTTGCCCGAGCCATTTCCGCGGCAAAAGTAAAGTCATTCAAGTTATATATTAATGACAACCTACAACTAGAAAAATCTGAAGATGTTATTGATACAACAATTCATTTGGATGACGGAGTATATAGCCTAAAATTTGTTGCGGTTAATGAAAAAGACAAAAGCAGTGAAAAAACTATAAAAATAGGAGTAAAACAAGAAATTGCCGAAGCTACAGCCACTCTGACTCCAGCCCCAACCATTACGCCGTAGGGCTTGCAAATCCTTGTTCAGCGCGTATAATTCATCTTATGAAAAAAGATTTAACACCGGAGCTGTTTAGAGGGGTATCACAAGAGCTTAAAAAGGTTGAATGGCCATCAAGAAAAGTTGCCTTGCATCTAACTTTAATCGTTGTTATAATTTCTTTCCTAATAGGTGCTTATATTGGAGTTTTTGACTACCTATTTGCACGAGTTTTATCTCAATTAATAAATCTCAAGCAGTAAATGACTAAAGAGGACAAGCTTGCTCAAAAGAAGCTAACTGATGCCAAATGGTATGTAATCCATACCCAGGCCGGTTATGAGCAAAAAACCAAAACCGCCCTAGAGCAGAGAATAAAAACCTTGGGTTTTGAGAAGGAAATTTTTGACATTGTAATCCCAATGCGGGATATTATTACCATTAAGCAGGGAAAAAAGAAACAGCTTAAAGAAAAACTTTTCCCCGGCTATATTCTGGTAAAGATGCTTTTAAATGATGATAGTTGGCTTGTTGTGCGTACTACCGAGGGAGTAACCGGGTTTGTTGGGGCTGGAAATAAGCCAACCCCAATTTCAGATAAGGAAGTTGAGGCGATTTTGAAATTTGCATCTCAAGAAGCGCCAAAGTTCAAAACTAAGTTTTCACAAGGTGAGGCAGTTAAAATTACCGACGGCCCGTTCTCTGATTTTTTAGGTACAATTCAAGCTGTTGATGAAAATCAAGGTAAAGTAAAAGTTCTTATTTCTATTTTTGGCAGAGAGACTCCGGTAGACTTAGATTTTTTACAAATTCAAAAAATTTAAATAATGGCTAAGAAAGTTAAGGCAATTATTAAACTAAATCTGCCGGCAGGTGAGGCAACTCCTGCGCCTCCTGCCGGACCGGCACTTGGACAGCATGGTGTGCCGATTATGGACTTTATTAAACAATATAATGATGCAACAGCCAATAAACGTGGTCAAATTATTCCGGTGGTTATTACCGTTTATGAAGACCGAAGTTTTTCTTTTGTCACTAAGCTTCCACCTGTTGCTGAACTTATTAAGAAAAAGCTCAACTTAAAAGCCGGTTCTGGTAAACCAAATAAAGAGAAAGTTGGCAAACTATCACAAACTGAAATTAGGGAAATTGCTAAAGAAAAGTTAAAGGATTTAAATGCCAACAGTCTAGAACAAGCTGTTAAAATTGTTGCCGGGACTGCCAGAAGCATGGGAGTTGAAGTTTCTGCTAACTAATATGGGTAAAAAAAGAACGGTGATTATCGGCGCTCCAGAGTTAGAGGAAAAACAAAAGCTTGAGGCTAAAAAACGAGCCGAGATAAAAAAACAAAAAAAAACTAAGGAGAAAGAAAGCGAACCAGTTGCAGTTGCGGTTGAAAAAACCATTGAATCAGAAAAAAAGCCAGAGGATAAAAAAACCACTAAAAAAGCGCTTAAAAAATCCCCGCGCAAAAGAGGCAAACGCTACAGCGAAACTCTCAAAAAGATAGACAAGCACAAACATTATTCAATAAAAGAGGCAGTAAAGTTATTGCAAGAGTTGTCAATTGAAAAGTTTAATGCGACTGTGGAGCTGCATATAAACACTTTTACTCAAGAGCCAAAGGGAGAAGTAAGTTTGCCTCATGGAATAGGTAAAAAACTTAATATCGCAGTTTTTGATGCCCAACTTGAAGAAAAAATTAAAAAAGGGGAGTTTGACTTTGATATTCTTTTAGCCAAACCGCAAGATATGAAGATTTTAGTTAAATATGCTTCTGTACTTGGGCCAAAGGGGCTTATGCCTTCTCCTAAAAGGGGGACTTTGGTTGAAAATATTGAGGCGGCGAAAGAGAAGTTTAATGCCGGAACAATTCATTTCAAAACCGAAGCAAAGTTTCCCTTAATTCATCAGGCAGTTGGCAAAAGAGATTTTACGCCACAGCAACTTGAAGAAAATATCTTGGCGTTTTTGCGAGCTGTGGGCAAAAAACACATTAAACAAGCTTTCATAAAAACCACAATGAGTCCGGCTTTAAAACTTGATATAAGTCAACTCTAACTTGTGATAAAAGGAAAATTACTGGTAATAGATGGAGGCGACGGATCAGGCAAAACCGTACAAACAAAACTGTTGACCGATTATCTTACTCGCGTCAAAATTCCCTACCAAGTTTATGATTTTCCTCGTTATTATTCCTCATTTTTTGGTCAAACCGTAGGCAGGCTTTTAAGCGGTGAGTTTGGCCCGCTTTCTTCAATTTCTCCTTATTTAGCCAGTCTTGTTTTTGCGTTTGATAGGGCTTCGGTTAGAGAAGAGATGCAGGCAAATTTAGACAAGGGTGAGTTTATTATCTGCAATCGCTATGTTACATCCAACATGGCTCATCAGGGGGCTCGTTTTGATAGTCTATCAGCACAAAAGAGATTTTTAAACTGGCTGTCTAAGCTTGAGTATAAAATTAACAAACTGCCAAAAGAAAACATGGTTATTTATCTCTATGTGCCGTGGAAAATTGGTTTGGAACTGACGCTGAAAAAAGCAGACAGACAATATATCAAGGGCGCAAAACTTGATATCTTAGAAAAAGATATAGACTATCGAAAAAAAGTAGAAAAAATGTATTTGCGCTTGTGTCAAAAGAATAAACATTGGTATAAGATTAACTGTGTTGAAGACGGCACTCTTTTGTCAAAACAAAAAATTCATCAAAAAATAGTTGCACTTCTTGAAGCTGTTGATTTTTTTGCCAGAAAGTAGTATTTTAGCTACATGAATTGGCTGAAAAAAACCGATCCTAAAATTTACTCTTTTATCCAAAAAGAAAAAATTAGACAGAAAAACGGCTTAGAAATGATTCCTTCTGAAAATTATGTTTCTCCAGCGGTTTTGCAAGCGATGGGTTCAATTTTAACTAACAAATACTCGGAAGGATATCCAAGAAAACGCTATTACGGCGGTAACGACAACATTGATGAAATAGAGCTTATTGCTCAACAGCGTGCAAAAAAGCTGTTTAAAGTAGCTCATGTCAATGTTCAGCCTTATTCAGGCTCACCAGCAAACCTAGCGGTTTATATGGCTACTTGTGCTCCGGGAGATACGGTTATGGGACTTAATCTCCCTGACGGAGGACACCTAACTCATGGCTGGAAAGTGTCTTTTGCCGGAGTTTTTTTCAAAAGTGTCCCTTACCATGTTAAAGAAAATGGCCAGGTTGATTTTGATGAGGTTTATGCACTTGCCAAAAAATACAAACCCAAACTTATTTGGGCTGGGGCAACAGCTTATGTTTACGAATATGAGTTTGATAAATTTGCCAAAATAGCTGACTCTGTTGGAGCATATTTTGCTGCCGATATTGCACATACAGCAGGATTGGTTATTGCCGGAGTACACATGAGCCCGGCAAAATACGCAGATATTATTACCACAACAACTCACAAAACCCTGCGTGGACCAAGGGGCGGAATGATTATGGTAACCCATAAGGGATTAAAGAAAGATCCGGAACTTGCCTTAAAAATAGACAAGGCAGTCTTTCCGGGACTGCAAGGCGGACCGCACGACCACACAACTGCAGCTATTGCGGTAGCTTTAAAAGAGGCGGAAAAACCTTCTTTCAAAAAATACGCACGACAAATAGTTAAAAATGCCAAGGTTTTAGCAAAAGAGCTTATCAAACATGGCTTTAAACTGGTTGGTAACGGCACCGAAGTTCATTTAATTTTAATTGATTTAACTCCTATTTTTGGCGCAGGCGGCGGATTTTTCATGCAGTATGCTTTAGATGCAGTTGGTATAACCTTAAACAAAAATACTATTCCGAAAGAACCATCTTCCCCTTTTTTCCCCTCCGGAATACGTTTAGGAACGCCGGCTTTAACCACACGCGGAATGAAAGAGGCCGAAATGAAAAAAATAGCTCTCTGGATAAAGCAAGTGGCAGATGAAGTTAGCAGTGCACGTCTGCCAAAAGAAGCAGAGGCAAGAAATGCTTATCTTACAGCCTTCAAAAATAAAGTCAAACGCAACAACAAACTTGCTATTATTCGCCGGCAAATAAAACAATTTGCTGCAAAATACCCGATATTTGCTTGGCACTAAGGTTATTTGTTGACCTTAAATTTCTTTTCCAGTTTTTCCAGGCGTTCGCTTATCCCTCCGTACTCAAGCTCGTCTCGCGGCAACATTGATGGCTCAACAAAGCCCTGATCACGCATTAGAATTGATTTTTGTGCGGCTTTTTCGCGAACATAATCCCAAAAAGGCTCGTCAAACATATCAACCGCTTCAGTCATTTTGCCCTCTTTAATTGACAAAGCTATTCCTTGAACTATAGGAATGCAATAATGCACCGAGGCTGGGGAATTAAACTTTACCGGCATCAACGGCTGATTATGTGAACCTCTGGTATCTCCGCCAACATAATGAGCCAGACGAAAACAGCCGCCAATCTCTTCAGTTGCCGGAAATATTTTTTGTGCACGAACTATTGCTACCGGATCATCTTTGCCAACATAGCGGCCGGCAATATGCTTTAGTCTGGTTATAGAAACTGCGGCCGCTTGCTCTTTTGGAAATTTTCTCGACCAAATAGATTTGACTACATAACGGCGAGTCTCTCGTAAAAGAACGGCAATATCATAAATATCCTCCGGAGCGTTTAGCTTGATAATTTTTTCTCCGCTTAAGTGTTCGGTATCAATAATCTCAAACATAAAACCACTCATCAAAGGCGGTGAAAGCATCAATCCCGGCGACCACATCGGGTCGGCAAAAGCCAAGTATAAGGGTAAGTTAAAGGCACCCGGCTCGGTTTTATCCATGGTAAAAACCAAAACCGATTCTGCCTCGCGTTCTTCAAACTCTAGCTCAGCAACTGCCGGGCCCATACCTTTGACATTGCCGGAAAAAGCGTCTTTTAAAATATCCTGTCCTGCTCCGTATAAACCCTGTTTTTTTGCCACTTCGGTGCCGGTTTTAAAAGCCTCCCACGCCAGCTTGTGAACTTTTTTATTCTCAATTCCTAGCTGATGACTCATTAAAATGCTTATGTCGTCCCCGGTGTAAAAGACCAGTTTATCTTTTAAAAACTTTTTGCCGTTTGCGGTAATAAATTGGTCAACGGTCTGTAACAGCAAATTTGAAGGCTTAGTATGCCCACCGACTGCGCCAATGTCTGCTTTAATCAAAGAAAGTGTCATCTTCATACTATTTGTTTAAAAAGAACTGTTAATACGATATTCATATATCATCATACAAAGTATTACATTTTTCTGTTTTTGTCAAGCTAGGAAGTAAATTAAGCTATAGAATAAACGAATAGAAATGTTTAATGACCTGTTCTGTAAATATTTAATGCCTCTTCAACTGTTTTGTTTTCAACCGAAATGGCAAAAATGCTTTTGCAAAAGCGAATTGCTTCGTCCAAAGGTTTTTGGTGAATGTTTCTGCCGGTTGCATTTCCGAAAGTGCCCGACTCATGAATTTGTCGGTATAGGGTAATGAGAAATTCTTCAACCGGCTGTGATTCTCCACCGGAGCAGACAACCTTGCTTGTTCCGGCTGCTTGTACCGCTTGTTTTAATGCTTGAAAGGGGTCGGGCGCATCAGGCGGGTTAACTTTAATAAAATCAGCTCCCAAGGAAGCCGCCACTCCCGCCGCACCAGCAATGAGCTCTGGACTGCGCTCATTTTTTACTGCTTTGCCGCGAATATATGCCCAAATTATTGCCACCAAACCGTGAGTATGAGCTTTGTATACAACTTGTGCCGCCTCGCGCAGCATATCGGCTTCATACTCACTGCCTAAAAAAAAGGTATAGCCGACTCCTAAAATATTAAGCTTGCTGTTTTGTTTAAATTCAACAACATCCTCAACATCAACCAGTGCTTTTTCAATCGGATCCTTCTGTTCAGTTGGAACAAGATTGGTTTTAGAGTTAATTTTGATTATGTAGGGGATATTGGGAAAGTCTCTGCCATACCTGGCAATTAGTCCAAGCTGACTGGCAAAGGCGCCAATAGGTGCGGAACTTGCTATGTTGAAAAAATGTACGGGACTGGCATCGTCTGGAGCAATTCCTTCACCAACAAAGTCTTTATTTAGGTGTTCTATTTTTTGGTCTCCGGCAAATAACATTAGCCGGCCAGTGTTATGAGTTAGTTTGCGATAGTTGCTTTCAAACTCATTTTTTGCCTTATCCGGAACATCAGCCGGAATGCTAATTTTCAGCATAGGTATAGAATAATCTTTTTTAAGATTTTTTCAACCAACTTTTTGATAAATCCGGATTACCGGATGATCAAATACGCTCCAAGTTTCTTCTGCAAATTCATCAGCAAGCTCAAATAACTTAATTCCAAAGAAAGCAATTTTTGGATAATTGCTGAAAGTTTTGATAAGTTTAAAATTTTTAGTCTGAAAAAGTTGTTGATAGTGTTGATTAATCAGTGGGTATTTGGCTCTTAATTTGCGACAATAACTTGAGTTTGGGTTAATGTCTTTATTTAAATAGCAGGTGTAATTGGCAAAGATACGCCTGCTGGGTACAAAAACAAAGTCAGCTTTGGAAAAGAGCTGTTGATAGCTTTTTTTAAGCTTTGAATTGCGATCCAAATCATAGAGAAAAAGGCTGTAGTAACGATATTTCTGGGTTGTGGAGAGAGGAATATCAACCACATTTGCAGATTCGGAAAGAATAAGACTACCGCTTTTGATATGCTTGTTTATCCAAGCGCTTGCCACAAACCTAACATCCTTGGTTAAATAAATTCGCATAAAAGCTGCACCAAACAACAGTTGGTAGGCAAGCACTACCGGTAAAAGATATTTAACTTGCTTCTGCAACAGATATTTTTGACAAAAATTTACAGCAAAATAGATAAACAGTGGCAAATAGGGGACGATAAAACGGGTCCATTTCACATAAAGAAAGGCGTTTGTGACAAACAAAAATAACAGTCCAAACAAAAAATAAGCCTGTTTTCTGTTGCTGAAAAACATACCTAAAAAAGACATAGTGGTAAGCACCCAACCCAGTGCATAAGGAAAAATTTTTCTAAGTTGAAAAATTAGCGCAGGTGTGTTTTCAAACTGCTGCGTATAAAAAACACGCAGTTTCCCGGTTGCAACTGCAGACTCATAGACAAACGACTGCCAAAAGTCAGTAAAATTCAATAAATAATGCGGAGAAAAAAGGCATAAAGTTAAAATCATAATTAGTAACGCCGCTGTTATACTTCTGCCAGTTTTACGCGAACCATTTTTGGCAATTTTTTGTAAAAAGGTTAAGCTTGGAAAAATAAAAAAGGCTAGGGCAGAGATTTTGCTGGCGGCGGCCAAACCGACAAAAAACGCCTGCAGATAGGGGCGGCGGTGGTAATAAACAATTAGCATTAAAAAAAGTGTTAACAAACCTTCGGTAGTTCCAAAGTGAGCTTGTTGGATAAGTCCAGGGCTGAATAGATAAAAAAATAACCCCAGCCAAGCGCTAAGCTCCGACTTAAACTCTTTCTTTAGAAAAAGGTAGAAAACCCAGCCGGTTAAAAGCGAGGCAATGCCAGAGATACTGCGCAACACCAAAGCGGCTGTTGCCGGAGTGACCTGCACTGAAAAAACATTTTTACAAACAACTAAAATCAAGTAGCTTAAATATAAAGGCAGCTGTCCGTAAGCAAAAAAGCGGGGATTAAAACAAGACTCCAGCGTCAATTTGCTGCAGTTGAGTTGCAAAATTGAAAAAATCATATTCGATTCGTCAGGATGCATCAAATATGGTAATCCCCAGTTCAAGCCAACAACTCTGGTAATTACCAACAACATAACTAGACAAAATAAAACCAACCGTTTCATAGGTTATAATTTAAAAAGAGTTAGAATATTTTGTAGCTGGTCAAAGCTCTTATATCCTCTTAAATAACAGTTAGAGAAAGTGCAGCCAGCAAGTAATTTTGGCAGATTTTTTTCTTCCGATTGCCGATAAAAAACAATACACTTTTTGCGGGCATGAGTTAATGCGTAACTCAACTCAAAACCGCTGTCAAACTGCGCTAGAGAAAAAATAGCTATAAAGATTTCACATTGTTTTATCAAATTAAGCCGCTGTTCGAAGTCGTCTGGGGCTTCTTTGTTAAGAATTATATGTCCTCTGTTTTCCAAATAATTAACCAGTCTTTTAAAGACTTGACTTTTGTCATTTTGTATATTTTCTTCTCTTGCGATATAAATTTTCATCTGACGAGCCGCCTTGACAACCAAATAAAAAAGCCTATGCTATAATTATACCTGAAAAAGGTATATACAAATACATAGTAATGCAAAAACTAAAATTAAACATTTTTTATCTTGGCTTTTTTGCGCTGTTTACCGTTATAATTATGCTTGCTGCTTTTGACACTCGTTTGCCGATATTTACTCGAGCCAGAGAAGCTGATGTTTCAATTGCTAAATCACTGATACTTGCTAACAAACTACAAGCGGTTGCCGACAACACCGATATAGTTGAAATCACAGTATTTGCTCGCAATGAAGCAGGCGAGACCCTAGAAAACAAATCGGTAGTTGTCTCTACTTCACTTGGTGAGTTTGATAAAACCTATGCTTTAAGCGATAAATATGGCCGAGCGCTTTTTCGTCTAAAGTCAGCAGTCTCCGGAAATGCAGAAGTGTTGGCTGCAATTGACAACCAACAACTTTCTCAACCGTTAACGATTATGTTTCTTGCTCCAACGCAATAAAATTGTATATAAGTTATCTAAATAATGTCCATGAAAAAAATAACAAAAGCAGTTATCCCAGCCGCAGGTTTTGGAACTAGATTTTTACCGCAAACCAAAGCCATGCCTAAAGAAATGCTTCCGGTGGTTGATAAGCCGGTTATTCAGTATGTGGTTGAGGAGGCGGTTGCCTCTGGGATTTCGGATGTGATTATTGTAACCGGCGCTGCCAAACGGGCAATAGAGGATCATTTTGATCTACCCAGCCGTGAGCTGGTGGAAAACCTGAAAATGGGAGGGGAAAAGAAACAGCCACTTCTGGACCAAGTAGAAGAAATAGCCAATTTGGCTAACTTTATTTATGTTAGACAGAAAGGCCCTTATGGAAACGGCACGCCGGTTTTGTCGGCAGAGCCGATTGTAGGCAAAGAATATTTTGCCGTAATGTGGGGCGATGAGTTTATTCATGCCAACCCCCCAAGACTTAAACAGATGATTGCTGTTTGGGAAAAGCACGGCGGAATTGTTATTTCAGGGGTGCGAATCGACGATCCTGAAAAGCTTAGCCGCTATGGAATAGCTGACTTGGAAAAAGTTGACGACAAGGTTTATAAAATTAAAAAAATAGTTGAAAAACCAGAGCCCGATGAAGCGCCTTCCAATTTGGCTACACATGGGGCGTATATCTTGCCGCCGGAGATTTTTCCTGCATTAAAGGGGCTATCTCCCGGAAAAGGCGGAGAGATTTGGTTGGTTGATGCAATTAACATTTTACAAAAACAGGGAGTGCCGGTCTACGCCTGTGAAATTGACAACGGAGTCTATTACGACACCGGCAACAAACTGGAGTATTTAAAAACTGTTGTTGAGTTTGCGCTTAGACACGAAAAAATTAACGGCGAATTTAGAAAATTTTTGATTGAGTTGTTGGGAGAAAAAAGTAAATAGTTTGGATTTGCTTTTCTGACTGTTTCTTATTAAAATAGAAAGGCATTATTAGTTTTAAAGACACTCTTTTCCATCCTCCTGTTTTGGACAGAGAAAAGAGGAAGATTAAGGAGGAGCAAAATGCAAAAAATTGATGTTAAGCTGCTTTTGGAAAAAGGCGCTTATTTTGGACACAAAATTTCACGAACCCACCCCAAAGCCTTACCTTATACTTACAAGGCGCAAAACGGAATTTATGTCATTGATCTTTTCAAAACTAAAGCCCAAATAGAACAGGTAATGAACTTGCTTTTTACCGCCGGCAAGAATGGAGAAAAACTCTTGATAGTCGGCACTAAAAGAGCGGCAAGTGTTTTTCTCAAGGATTACTGCGAAAAAAATAAATTAATGTGTATTGCCGAAAAGTGGGTTGGTGGATTTTTTACCAATTTTGAAGAGGTGGCCAAAAATATCAAAAAGATGAACGACTGGCTAGAAGAAAAAAACTCCGGAGGCTGGGACAAACTTCTGAAGCCGGAACGAATAAAAAAAGAAAAAAAGTTAAATAAACTTTTGAAAATTTATGGTTTGGTTGCCGATATTAAAAAAGTGCCTGAAAATGTGTTGATAGTTGATGTCAAGAAAGAAAAAAATGCTCTGTCTGAAGCAACAAAAATTAAAAAACAGCAAAAACTCAAAGATTTGCGTCCAATACAAATAATTGGTTTGGTTGATACTAATGCCGATCCATTGTCAGTTGACTATCCAATAGTAGTTAATGACGACTCGGCTCCGGCTCTTGAATATGTTTTGCAAAGTTTATTAAGTGCTTATCTTGAGGGCTTGAAAGAATATAAACCAGCAAAGGAAAAATCAGTTAAAAACAACCATGACCAATCTAACAAAAATTAAAACTTTACGCGAACAAACCGGAGCTTCAATCGCTCTTTGTAATAAGGCCTTGAAAGAGTCTAAAGGAGACCTTAATAAGGCTAAAGAGCTTTTAAGCAAATGGGGGGCCGAAATAGCGGTAAAAAAACAAGACAAAAGCACTAACGAGGGTATTGTTGCCTCTTATATTCATCACAATCAGCGTTGGGGAGCGATGGTAGTTTTACAGTGTGAAACCGACTTTGTCGCCAGAAACGAAGAATTTAAAAAGCTGGGGCGTGAAATAGCGATGCAAATCGCCTCACAACAACCAAAAACTACAGAGGAGTTATTGAAACAAGCCTATATTCGTGATGCTGAAAAAACCATACAAAAACTGGTTGAAGAACACATCGCAAAACTAGGCGAGAATATCAAAATCGGAGAATTCGTCAGGCTAGAAATCTAAAACTTACTTCTTTTATTTTATTACTTTATACGGGCTATTGTCTTTATGAGTAATAGGTAATAAAATATAAACGAGGCTATATTTGGGGGATCGTCTAATGGTAGGACAGCGGCCTTTGGAGCCGTGAGTCGGGGTTCGAATCCCTGTCCCCCAGCCAAGTAGGACGAGAGGGATACAAAGACCCTTTTTATTTGGAAAAGTATCAACAAGAATAGTCTTTTGCGTCTATTGCGGAGACCCTACTTTTTCCTCCCATCGTTATTCTTAAAGGCTCTATCCGTTAAATCCGCCAGCGTGTGTAGGAAATTCCTGGCGTTATAGACCAGTTACAAAAATAAACGAATAAGCAGGGAATATCAAGTTGCGTGCCGCTTTCCTCAAATCTTCTCAACAAATTACTAACAAAGTTTCTGAAGCTAAATTAAGGTAGTCTGATGTCACTCCAAGTACGAAAACCCTACAGAAGGCGATACAGGGGTTACGAGGCTAATACAACTTAGTATTCCTCCGCAAGACTTCATCAGCGATCTTCTGCATAAAATACAGGTCTAAATCTATGTTAGTATAAAAATCTAAAAGTAGTGGGTAAAATACCTTCTTTGCCTGCCACGCCTTTGCACCACCTCCATGAGCCACTGCACACCGCACATATTTATAAAAACGGTTCACAAATCTTTTAGTCACTTTGTAACCAGCGTAAATTGGCGCTCCTGTCTTAACATGCCAACCCGTTCTCTCTCTGATGGTTTTAAGGGAAACGATTTCGTTTACCAACTCTGTGTCTTTTTTCTTATACCACCCCTCAAAAAATCTCCATAACTGCAAAACTCTATAATCAATCGGTTTACTTTCATCACGAGCCTCTCGATAAAAATGGAGAACACGCTTGGGATTTTTCTTTTTGTTTAGGAAATTAAGATCTCTGCAAAATCCTTCGCCTCCGTTAATAACTTGCGTTTTCTTCCATTCTTCTGCCTCCTCGAAGCTACCTTCGTGCAATAACCATGTCTTAGAGTTATATTGACAGGTCACAGGGAAAGCAAAATAGGCATAGGTTTGATATTTAGCTGCGCAGGCGCTTAAAGTCATGAGCGCAAAACTATAAGCCTGTATAAGAATTTCTGATTCTTTGACTTTCCTTTTCTCTAATTCAGAAACATCCACAGCTAAGCCTGAAAGATTCTGAAAAGTTTCTGGAGGATTACTGCTTGGAAGATTAGATTTGGAAGTCGGATCAGCGACAAATCTTCCTCCCTGAAAACTTAGAGTTCCTTGTATGCACAATCCGGTTCGTAAATTCCAAAAGATAGCTTCACTCATAAATTTATTTAGGAATTAATGAGGAAAAATCCGATTTAATATGATTGAATAAAGAGATTTGGTTTAATCTGGCTAATTCGCAGACGATTAGGTAATGCCCCCAAGCAAGAGGAGGTTGTTGTGTTTTAAGTACGACTGGAGTGGAAAGATGCAGGAATAAAGCTGGGATTCTAGAGTTGTAATTCTTATATAACTGTTCTTTGAATTTATTAAATAAAGGTTCTAATTCACCAAAGGCTTTATTTTCTGCTTCTTTTTCATCTTGAGCGATAAATAATTTGTCTCCCTCATTGAAAGCTCTGGTCACGTTTAAGGCGATTATTCCGCAAAAGTAATTCTTTTTGTTTAAGCTGAAGTTCTCAAGTTGAGATTTTGCATCTTTAAAATTCCTGAGAAAGGCTTTGGTTTTAAAAATTCTTTTACACTCTATTGCGTAATATCTTTTATCTTTTTTCACCTCAATATCAGGATGGTCTGAAACGCTTTGTTTGATTTTTGCGTCAAGACCATGTGCCAAAAGTTCTCCTAAGAGTAATAATTCAAAAAGAAAATTCCTTGGTTCGTTTTTACCTGTTTCGTCTTCGTCAACAGGTAAAAGTGGAGCCTTGATGATTTTTTTAATTCTTGACTTGAGAGCTTCTTCATTAATCAGCCCTGGTTCAATTAGGTTCTCATAGATAAATTTTAATTCTTGTAACTGGATTAAGGACCAAAGACACTCAAGATTTTGATTATTAAGAGATAAGTAAGTTGATTTGGCATCTTTATCCATCAAGGTCTTAGTCAAACCGTCTACATAGTTTATTGCTTTTTCTATCCAACTATTTTTCAAATCATCTTCAAGGTTTAACTCATTTTTGACAAAATTGACAAAGCGACTAATAGTTTGCAACAAGTCTTTGTAAGTAGCCGTTTTCATAACTACACCTCTTTGGTAACCAGGACTTCTTCTCCTAACATGTCAATGACTTTGACTGCCACGCAGGTATGCTTTTCGCTTATTTCAAGCTCGTAT
>FWPV01010681.1_pt1 | contig 14935 bp, 8 predicted proteins | sample 2228371 | NCBI WGS metagenome assembly FWPV01 (sample SAMEA103939776, study PRJEB20133) | metagenome
ATTTCATGACCACGTTAAGAAATCCGCCCGAGTTTCGGCCGTATTCTACGTTGAAGTTGTTGCTGACAAGACGAAACTCTTGAATGGCCTCGGGAGGAAGACTTGTAATCCCCGCGACCATGGAGTTGTCGGTCATGTCGTTATTGTTGAATCCATCGAGCATGTAGTTATTCGACTCGCCCCTCATTCCGTTGACCGAAAAGGCTGAGCCACCGATGGCGGGAGCGTCGGGCAAAGTTCCGGGGGCATAGGCAATCAAGGAAAGGAAGTTGCGGTTGGCCTGAGGATAGCTCAGGATCTCCTTTTCCGTCATGACCGTCGAGACCTGCGACCTCGTAGTTTCAACCAGGGGAGTTTGACTAACAACGGTCACTTCTTCCTCGATACCTCCGAGCTCCATCCTGAAATCGACTCTGTTTTCTCCGCCTGAATAGAGCTCGATTTTCTCTTTGGTGATTGTTTTAAAGCCGGCGAGAGAAGCCGTCAGGTTGTACACTCCTCTGGGCAGACGTTCGAGTCTGTATCGTCCGCGCTCGTTCGTGATGGTCGACTGAGTTAAGCCGGTGAGGATGTTCTTGGCGATGACGGTTACACCGGGCAGGGGGTTTCCGTCTTCATCCAAGATTGTCCCCACGAAGTTCCCTATTTCTTGGGCCACGGCGAAGGAGAAAACAACGAGCAAGCTGAGGAAGATAAGCGTTATTTTTTTCATTTTTCCCTCCATTTCCTTCTAATTTCTCCTTTTTCTAAGATTCTTTAGCCTATTTGCATCACCTCCTTTCATATTCGACGCAATATATAGAGAATATCTTCGATTTTGTCAAGTATTTTTAACTTTTTTTTGAGTTTTGTAAAATAAATTGACCAAACTTATGATTTCTGGATGAACCTTGGGCCTTGAAATGCAGCTCTAAGCTCTGGGCACGGCCTCCTTGGCCACTTTTGGTGAAATTCCCTTAGCGTCTTTCAAGTTGTCTTTTCCAGGCAAGCAATGTTTCTTGAGCCGTTTTTTTTCGCGGCGTATCTTTTTCCGGAGTCGTTTCGAGATAGAGTTTAAGATAATGAGCTGCCTCTTGAAGGTCGCCTATCTTATAGAGCAAGATGGCATAATTGAAATAGGTCTCAAAGTAGGGATTGAGGTCCAGAGCTTGTTTCATGTGCTCTCTGGCTTGCTGGAAATCATGCAGCGATTCGTACATGATGGCCATATCTTGATAGATTCTATAATCTCGAGGATGCTCGTTTTTTAACCTTTCATAGATCCTGGTGGCTTCGGCGGCGCGGCCGTTGGCTACCAGGCAAAAAGCATATTGCAATTCAAGGGATACGTTCTCGGGCTCAATTTCTCTTGCCTGAGCGAGATAACCCAGAGCTTCGCTCCATTCCCCCAAATTGACTAGAGACAAACCCAATATATAGAGCGCGTCGAAATAATGAGGGTCAATCCTCAGAACTGCCCGCGCCGCCTCGATGGCTTCGCGGAGCTTTCCTCCTCTCACATAGGCGCTCGCCAATCGGGAGAGGATAATCAGGTCATTGGGAAGTCGGCTGTTTCCCAATTCCAGAACATGGATGGCTTCGTTTATTTTTCCCATTCTCCTATAGAGAAGGGAAAGATGGACATAATTCCATGCGACTTCCGGGCTAAATTCCAGGGCCTTCTTGTAATATTCTTCAGCCCGTTCATAATTTCCCTCATATTCATATTTTTTTCCATAGACATAAACGCTATACTCTGCTGTCTTGTCCTTTGGGTCAGGCAAAGCTTTTTGGGATGACCCTGCAGCGGTCTGAGTTCCGATGTAGCCGAGGGAAGACAGCTTCTCTTGTTCTTCCATGGTTAAGGTTTTCGTCTTGGATGAATCAGATGAGGAGTACAGGTTTACTAAAGAGTTAAGCTTTTGCTCCATGGAAACGGCAAGCTGACCCTGGGGTTGATAAAGATTCTTTGTCTCCTCAGGATCCAAGTGGAGATTGTATATTTCTGGTCTTGGAGCCCGTATATATTTGTATGGACCATCAATAATCCCGATAAGCTCTGACCAGCCGTAATATTCCCTGGGCATGTATGTCTCGATGTAGGTAGGGAGGTCTTTTTGTTTCTTCCCCTTAAGATGGGAAACCAGGCTTATTCCCTGGCATTGGGTTGGAGGCTTTATCTTTAAAAGGTCGAGAATTGTCGGCATGACATCGATGACCCGGACTCGAGAGGGAATTACGACGCCTCGCGGTAGCTGTTTCTCTGCGTAGAAGATGAGGGGAACCCGAAGGCTGACGTCATATATGAAAAGGCCGTGGTCAACCTCATTTTTCTCGCCCAGCGCTTCGCCATGGTCCCCGACGCAGATGATTAGAGTTTGGTCGAGAATGTTTTTTTCCTTCAGCTTGCTAATTACCCTGCCAAGATTAAAGTCCATGAACGCAATCTCTCCGTCATAAGGCTGGGCAGCGAATTTTTCCTTGAACGGGGATGGAGGACTGTAGGGAAGATGAGGGTCAAAATAGTGGATCCAGACAAAAAACTGTCCCTTTTCATTTTTTTCCAGCCACTGTAAGAATGAGGCTGAGGTTTTATCGGCTGTCCTCTCCGACCTAAAGCTTTTTAGGAACTCTTCATACTCGAAGGTATCGTCATAGAAGTCGAATCCCTGGTCAAAGCCAAAACGGGAATCGAGGGTAAAGGAGCTAACAAAGGCGGCTGTTTTGAACCCTTTGCTCTTCAGGACTTCAGCCAATGTTTCGAAACTTGGAGAGAGATAATAAAACCCGTTACTTCGGACCTGGTGAGTGAGGGGATAGGTAGAGGTGAAGAGGGAAGAGTGCGAAGGAGAGGTTAGTGGAACCTGACAGTAGGCATTGGCAAACAGAACTCCTTTACCAGCCAGCTCATCCAGGCAGGGAGTTTCTGCCTTCGCATAGCCATAGCAACCAAGGCGGTCGGCCCGCGTGGTGTCCAACGTGAAAAGCAAAACATTGAGCAAGCTGTTTCGATAAACAGAGTACTTTGGTCTGAGCAGAAAAAAGCCAAGGCTTCCAATTAAAATGGCAATCAATAAAAGATAAACAGTCTTTTTAAATTTTCTTTCTTTTTTTATCTGGCTTCGATTTTGGTCTTCTTTATTTCGGGGGAGAGTTTCCCCTTTTCTTGTCTCTGGTTTTTTCAGCTTCTTTGCCTGTTTTTTCTTTTTCTTGCTCATCGAATATGACAATTCATCTTTTTTCTGTCTTGCTTTTGAGTTTTGTGTTCATACCTTGTACTGATTTGGCATCTTCCTCTTTGCTTATATGGTAGAAGAAATCCCACTTTTTTTCAAACCTCTCTTCCATTCAAAGGGGGAGCCCTGGAATCGAGGAATCATATCCTTGCTCAAATTAAATGCTCAAGATGCATGTCTCGATTTTTTCTCTTCGATTCTCGTCTCGGTTTGAGCTTGGCTTGACTTTCGTTTATTTTTTTCTATTTGATATAAAGCCGAAGAAAATTCTATCGGAGGTAAGTTCGATGGCTCTCAAATCTCATCGGCGACGGTATTTCGTCATCACTCTTGTTTTTTGGCTCTGGGTTAGCTTTTGTGGTTTATTCGGAAGCCAGGCTTCTTCTGTTTCGGAACTTTTCCAGAATTTGAAGTGGCGGCAGATCGGCCCGGCTTGCTTTGGAGGAAGGATTGATGATATTGAAGCTGTTCCAGAAAATCCTCAAATTATTTTCATCGCCACCGCTTCCGGCGGGATATTCAAGAGCACTAACAACGGCATCACCTGGAAGGCTGTCTTCGATAAATTCGGAACGTCTTTGTCTATAGGCGATATCGCTATTGCTCCCTCAGACCCCAACATCATATGGGCCGGGACAGGAGAGCCAAATAATCGACAGAGCTCATCCTGGGGGGATGGCGTGTATAAGTCCCTCGATGGTGGGGAAACCTGGGTTTGCACGGGGCTTAAGGATACCCATCACATCGGTCGGGTTGTGATTCACCCTCAGAACCCAGAAGTGGTTTTTGTCGCAGCTCTCGGTCACCTCTGGGGTCCCAATTCTGAGCGGGGATTGTTCAGGACAAAAGACGGGGGAAAAACCTGGGAGAAAATCTTGTTTATCAATGAGAATACAGGTGTCGTCGATGTCGCCCTTGAAGAAAATGGTCGGATTTTGTATGCTGCCGCTTACCAACGTCAACGGAAAGCGTGGGGTTTTGTCGGCGGAGGGCCCCATGGTGGATTATACCGGTCCCTTGACGGAGGAGAAACCTGGACAAAGCTAACCACCGGGATGCCCGAGGGGGACATTGGCCGGATAGGCATTGCCATCTCAAAGAGCCATCCCAATATCGTTTATGCCATCATCGAAAACAAGCAAAGAGGTGGAGTTTATAAGTCCGAAGACCGGGGTGATTCCTGGGTTAGGACATGCGAATTCCATGGTCGGCCTATGTATTACAGTCAACTTCGTGTCGACCCTCAAAACCCGAATAAAATCTGGCTCCTTGACAGTGAACTCTACGTCTCCATTGACGGCGGAAAAACTTTTTCGAGCGAAGGGACCGGCACTAAAATCCACGTTGACCATCATGCTCTGTGGATTAATCCCCGAAACTCCGACCATCTTCTTCTCGGGGGAGACGGTGGATTTTACATGAGCTATGATGGAAGTAAGAATTGGCATTTTGTCGACAACCTTCCTATTGGCCAGTACTATGCTATCGGGGTTGACAATCGCTCTCCCTACTGGGTCTACGGAGGAACTCAGGATAACGGCACTTGGGGAATCCCCAGTCAAACCTATAGCTCAGCCGGAATCCTTAACACGGACGTGGTTAACATTGCCTATGGAGATGGCTTCTATGTGGCCGTGGACCCAAAGGACCACACAGCGATTTATGCCGAATCTCAAAACGGGAGGCTCTATTTCGTTGACCTCATAACAAGAGAAGAAAAGGGCATTCGTCCCTTACCTGAAGACCCGGAGAAAGAATACCGCTGGAACTGGAGCTCACCTCTTCTGCTATCTCCTCATGATTCGAATGTGCTCTATTATGGCGCAAACAAGCTTCTCAAGACATCGGACCGAGGGCACAGCTGGACGGAAATCAGCCCTGATCTCACTCGTAATTTAGACTGGAAGAAATTGCCGATCATGGGTGTCGAGAGAGACGAAAACACGCTTTCTCGAGATGACGGAGTTGCTGCTTATGGAACAATCACCACGATTTCCGAATCTCCCTTAAAAGCCGGGTTGATTTATGTTGGCACAGACGACGGGCAGGTTCAAATGACTCAGGATGGTGGGAAAACATGGCAGAATTTAACCGACAGGTTCAAGCTGCCGGGGCCGCGGTGGGTCAGTCGAGTCTTGGCCTCTTGTCACAGCCTCAACACCGCCTATGTGAGCTTCGATGGCCATCAAGACGACGATTTCGCGCCTTATATTTTTAAAACTGAAAATATGGGAAGAACATGGGTAAACATTTCTGGCAGCATCCCCCATGGAAATGTGGTCAATGCCATCGCAGAGCATCCTCGCAACCCGATGTTGCTTTTTGCGGGAACGGAATTTGGGCTGTTTTTTTCCACTGACGGAGGAAAAAATTGGTCTCTCGCTGGAGGCGACTTACCCCGTGCCCCCATAGATGATATTATCATCCATCCGCAATCCAATGACCTGATTTTAGGAACTCATGGCCGAAGCATCATTATCTTTGATGACCTTTCTCCGTTTGAGCTTCTTTCCCAGGCCCTGACCCAGGATGTTTATCTTTTTCCAGTGAGGGAAGCGGTTCAATTCTATGAAAAAAGAAATTTGCCCGACCCTGGAGCAAGCAAGTTTGTCGGTCCGAATCCCGATTACGGAGCTCTCATTACCTATTATTTGAAGGATGACCCGGTACCCGTTCCAGAAAAAATTGAACCCAAAGACCGTTCATTGAAAAGCCCTGACCGAGGCAAAGAAAAAATAGAAAAAGGGACCAGCCCGGCCGAAGAAGTTAGTCCGAAAGAAAAGACAAAGGAAAGCAAAGTGAAAATTATCATCATCGATTCCGACGGCAAAACCGTGCGCGAACTGGAAGGCCCGGACAAGAAAGGGATTCATCGCGTCAGCTGGGATCTTCGCTACCCGCTGTCATTTGAGCCAAAAAAGGGTGAAGAAGGATGGTTCGGTCCTCCCCGAGGCCATTTCGTTCTTCCGGGCGAATACACCATCAAACTGGTGGCCAGAAATCAAGAGTTGATTCAAAAAACTAAAGTCTCGATGGACCCCCAGGCGAAAACCGACCGCCGGGCCCTTCAAGCGCGCTTTGAGGCGTCTTCCCGGGTAAGTGAACTCCAGAGGGCATTCAAAGATGGACAAAAAGCAACCGAATCCATCGACAAGGAGCTTAAACGCTTAGACGAGATTCTATCCCAAAAAAATATTGAAGAAAATATAAAAAAGGATGCAAAGTCCAGGATAGAAGCCTTCCGCAAGAAATTTGAGGAGAAGAAAAAAGTATTTGTCGGCGGATGGGATTCACCCTTGGAATTTCGAATTATGGACCTGGCTGGTCAGCTTCAAGCTTCCACCTCAGCTCCAACTCAGGCCCAATTAAGAATGATGGATTATCTGGCTAAAAAGCTTGAGGAGAGCATCGAAAAGATGAATGAAATCCTGACGACTGAGTTTCCTGAGCTGGAAAAATATTTTGCTAATCAGGGGCTGAAAATGGCGGGCTTGGAGCCCATTAAGCCTCCTCAAAAGAAAACAGGTGGCCGCCCATAAAGAGTTTAACACTACTGGACTAGATTAGGAAGACAAATTTAGGCGTGGTTTCGGCGAAGGGTGTCGTGGTCCGACTTAAAAAGATTGATTGGCTTCAAAAGATTGATTTTCAAAGAAAAGTTATCTTAAAATACTGGTAAAGATGAAGCGAAGACGGCTGGATTTTGCTCTTGTTCTTCTCTCGGCAAGCTTCCTGATCGCCCTTCTGGTAGCAAACTTTTTCCATACAGAAAAAGGACCGCGTCAAAGCTCTTCTTGTCCGGCTTGCCAATTTCAGCAGACCTCCATAGCTGCGGGCATAGTTCCAGTATTCAACCTTCCTCCGCTTCTTCTTTTCGGGATTCTTCCCCTGAGCGAGTGCTTGCCGGAAATCCCTGTTTTCGGCGTTTGCCTTAGCAACCGTTCCCCTCCTGTCTGCTGAGACCTTCCTCAGAGCGCTTTATCAGGCGCGCTTTTCCTTTCGCCATCTCTTATCGATGAGGAGGTGACTAACATCATGAGAGGAATTGCTGTTTCAGTCTTATTCATTCTTGTGCCGATATTTGCTTTGGCCCAAGAAAATTCCATCCCGGCGGAGAAGGCAAGCGAAGTGTTGACCTTGGAGAAAGCCATTAGCATTGCGCTCCAGCAAAACCCGCTTCTTCAATCCTCCTCGCATGTTCACCAGGCTTCGCTGGCCCGCGTCCATCAAGCTCGAGCGTTTTCGCAGCCCAGCCTGGATTATGATTCTGACCTCCAGCCAGGATTCATGGATTTCAAAGGCTCGCAGGAATCCTATTTCGGAGTGAGCCAGGATTTTGAGTTTCCGGGCAAGAGAATTCTCAAGGGAGAAATTGCCGCTCGGGAAGCAGCGGAATTTGAAATGGAGACTGAGCTTTTGAAGCTCGATATTGTTTACCAGGTAAAGCACGCCTTTTTTAGCCTTCTTTTAGCCCAAGAAATCCTTAAATATGCGGCGCAAGACCTTGAGCTTGCTCGCGATTATCTCCAGAAAGCAGAGATCAAATTTGAGGCCGGGGACGTTGCCCAGGTCGAAGTCCTTCGAGCTCGGGTTGAAGCTGCGAAAGCAGAAAACTCCGTCAAGGCAGCGGCCAGGGATGTTAACCTAGCCAGGGCAAGAATGAATTTTCTTTTGGGCCGGCAAAAATTTGAACCCCTGGATGTTCAAGGTGAGTTCAAGAAAAAGATTCCTCCGATGCCCCTCGAGAGCCTCAGGGAGAGAGCCCTGACCGTGCGTCCGGAGATCAAAAAAATTGGTTTTGCCCTGAACAAAGAAAAACTTCGCTCCGCGCTCGGATACTTAAGCTATTTACCCGATTTCAGCCTCGCTCTCTCCCGACACAGGCTAGGAATGGATAAAACATGGGATGTCAGGCTTTCTCTTTCTCTCCCCCTCTTTTTCTGGCAACCCAAAAAAGGGGAAATTGCCGAGGCCAGGGCCAATTTCGAAGCGCTGGTCAAGGAGAAAGAACATACATCCAACGCAATTGCTCTGGAAGTTGAAGAAGCCTATGCCAACGTCCTCGTGGCTGGCCATCAGATAGAGCTTTATGAGAAAGAGATTCTCGCTCAGGCTGAGGAAGCCTATAACATGTTTCTCTTCAGCTTTCAGGAAGGAGAAATTGGGGGAATAGACCTCATCGAGGCCAGGCGAACCTTGATTGAGGCTCGAAAATCTTACGCTGAGGCTCTTTTCAATTTTACTATCGGAGTGGCCGAGCTCGAAAGGGCAATTGGCTTTTCCTCAGGGGAGAAAATTCATGAATAAAAAATTAGGAAAGTGGATTCTTGTTTTTTGCCTGATTGCAGCCGCCTTTTTTTCGGGATTTTTTTCCTCATGCTCAAAGACGTCCCAGGAAAAGGGCGTCCCCACTGAAGGTCAGGAGGGAAAGAGGGAAAAAACGTCGGCTGATAAAGAAATCTCAGTCGACTGGGGGAAACAAATGCGCCCATTTCGCGGAAAAGCTTTTGGTCGAGGCTTGGGGAGGCGGCAAGGTTTGGCAGAAGCAAAAAAAATCATTCTCTCTGAAGAAGAGAAAAGGACAGTCGAGGTCAAGACTGCGAGAACGACTCCCCGGAAGATGCGGGGTCATCTGCGGGCCATGGGGAAAGTCCTCGTCCCCCAGACAAAAAAGGCAATCGTCAGCTACGCTTTTCCAGCCCGGATTGCTGAGACCCATGTGATTATAGGAAACTGGGTAAGGGCAGGTCAGAAAGTCGTCACCCTGCAAAGCGAGGAGGTGGGGGCCGCCCGAGCTCAATTTTTCAAGGCGAAAGCAGATTTTGAACTTGCCCGACGCAACCTCGAACGAGAGAAAAGTCTGTTCGAGCGAGGTGTTGGGGCGCGCAAGAACTTGCTTTCGGCCGAAGCCGAGTTCAAGGTTGCCGAAGCAAACCTCAATGCCGCTGAAAAGAAACTGCACGTGCTCGGCTTCACAGAAGAGCAGATCGAGGAAATGGAAAAAACCCACCAAGTTCATCCTATCATTTCCCTTTACGCGCCGATCAGCGGGAAGGTCATCCAGTCGAACGCGGTGCTGGGGGCTATGGTCGACCAGAATACGGAAATTCTGACCATCATCGACCCAACTGTTCTCTGGGTTGAGGCTGAAATTTATGAAAGGGACATCGCTAGAATCAAAATCGGTCAGGAAGTTAGCATCTCTGTGCCCGCCTACCCTGATGAGACGTTTAGCGGAAAAATTAGTTTCATCGGCGATGTGCTCAAGGAGGAGAGTCGAACCATTACCGTCCGCACCGAAGTCGGAAATCAGCAGCAAAAACTCAAACCGGGTATGTTTGCCGATATGGTCATCTTTCTTGACCCTCAAGGAGAAGTCCTGGCTGTGCCGATAGAGGCAGTCCTGGATGAGGGGGAAGATAAGATGGTTTTTGTGGTGGAGAACGGGGGCTTCAGGCCCCAACTCGTTCAGACGGGGACAAAAGAAGCCGGTTTTTGGGAAATCCGTAGTGGACTGAAGGAGGGAGAAGAAGTTGTGACGCGAGGAAATTATCAGCTCAAATCCAAGCTGTATGAGGAAATCCTGCGCCGGGCCGGGGTGCACTGAAAGAAAAGCAGGAGAAGGGACAATGATCAACCGCTTGATTGATTTTTCTCTTCAGCACAAGCTTCTCATGATTTTTCTTATTGCGCTCGCCTGTATTTGGGGAATCATCGCTTATTTCCGCATCCCCAAGGACATTTATCCTGACCTTAACGCTCCTCTGGTCAAAATTATCACCGAGAATCCCGGCATGGCCTCCGAGGATGTCGAGCGGCTGATTTCCTTTCCCTTAGAGAGTCTTCTTTCTGGTGCTCCTGGAGTGACGCGTGTGCGCTCAGAATCCACGACAGGGGATTCAGTGGTGACGGTTGAGTTTGATTGGGGGACGGACATTTACCATGCGCGCCAAATTGTCTCGAGCAAGCTTGAACTCATCGCCGGCCGATTGCCGCTGGGAACAACCCAGCCCATCCTGGGTCCCGTTTCTTCACGGATGGGAGAAGTTTTCGAGTTTGCCGTAACCGGCGACGAAGAGACGGACCCGATGGAGCTCAGGTCAGTGGCCGATTGGACGATTCGCTACCGCCTGCAAGGGGTGCCGGGGGTGGCTTTCATCATCAACCTGGGGGGTTTTGTCAAGCAGTTTCAGGTGTTTCTAAAGCCCGATATGCTGAGGAATTACAACATCAGCATCCGCGAAGTCAAGGAGGCCATCGAGAATAGCAATCGAAATTTCTCTGGAGGGATTATCTCCCGGGGCGCCCAGGAAGTTCTGATCAAAGGAATGGGAAGGATAGAAACTCTTGAGCATATCGAGAATACGGTTATCACCTCCCGCAACAATGTTCCTGTTTTTGTCAAGGACGTGGCTGATGTCCGCGTCGGCCAGAAATTCAGGCGGGAATCTGGAAGCCATAACGGCCGGGAATCGGTCTACGTCACAGTGGAAAAGCAATATGGGGGAGATACCCTGACGGCCATCGCTAACATTAAACGAACACTTGCTCGGATTGCCGAGGACCTCCCTGAGAATATTAAAATCGTACCTTTTTATGACCAATCCATCCTCATCCTGAAATCCATCCAGCACGTGGAAATCTCCATGCTCGAAGGAGCGCTTCTCATTGTCCTGGTGATGATGGTTTTCATGTGGAACCTGCCAGCTTCATTCATTGCCTCTCTGACTATTCCTTTTTCCATCCTCGTCTCCCTGGTCCTGATGGACCTTTTTGGCGTTAAACTAACGGTCATGTCAATTGGTGGGCTGGCCATTGGCATCGGGAAGATGGCCAACGGCTCCATCATCATGGTGGAGAATATCCTCCGCGTCCTTAAAGAAAAAAGAGAGCAGATGGCCAGGCAGGAAGCTGTCGCTTTAGCTGCCAAGGAAGTCGGGAAATATCTTTTCTCGGCCAGCTTAATCATCATCCTGGTTTTCTTGCCTCTTCTGACTCTCCAGGGCATTGAGGGAGCCATGTTCCGGCCGACCGCCTTTGCCGTGGCCGCGGCGCTTTTTGCGGCCATGCTCCTCAATATTACCCTTCAGCCGATCCTGGCTGTCGTTTTTCTCAAAGAAAAATCTCTCCAGGAAAAACGAAACCCGGTTTCCGAATCCCTGCTCAAGGTTTACTGCTCGCTTCTCCGTAGCAGCCTGAAACATAAAACCAAGCTGGTCGCTATTTTCGTCATCTTGATTGCCGTCGCCGGAATCGCCTTCAACTTTCTGGGCAAAGAGTTTGTGCCTCCCCTGGATGAGGGAGCCATCATGGCCTCGACGGTTATGCTTCCTGAAACTTCGCTTGAGGAATCAGTTAAAGTAGCGACGCAAATTGAAAAAATCTTTCTTTCTTTTCCTGAAGTTGTCTCTGTATCCCGGACGACGGGCACAGCCGAGGCCTCGGAGCATCTCCATCCTGTTAACCACAGCCATTATTGCATCCAGCTTTTGCCGAGAGAAAAGAGAAAACGGGGTTTCAGGGAAATCACCCAGGCGATGCGCGAAGAACTGGATAAGATTCCTGGAATTGCCTACATCTTTGAGCAACCCATTGCCAATAAACTCGCCGAAATGCTGACCGGGACAGAGGGCCAGCTGTCGGTCAAGCTTTTCGGCCCGGACCTTGAAATTCTAAACGAGAAAATTGAAGAAATCCGGAATGTCCTGGCCAGAATCCGGGGAGTCGCCGACCTTCAAATCGAGCAAACCACGGGCGTACCCCAGCTTCTTATCAAACTCAACCGGGAGAAGCTCGCTCGCTTTGGCGTTTCGGTCAATCAGGTGGCGGAGGTGATTGAAACTGCTTTAAACGGGATCGAGGCAACTGATGTTTATGAGCCAGACCGGGTTACTTCGGTTCTTATCAGGCTGCCCGAGCGCTACCGGAATGATGAAGAAGCTGTTAAGAATCTTCTTATCGACACGCCGGGAGGGGAGAGGATTCCCCTGTCAGAGTTCGCCCTTATTACGCGCGGCGAGGGTCCTCAGACGATCTTTCGTGAAAACCTGATGCGGCGGAAGATCATTCTTTGTAATGTCGTCAAACGCGATATCGGGAGTTTTGTCGAAGAAGCACGCCAGCGGATTGCTGAGGATGTCACTCTTCCGGTAGGCTATTTTGTGACTTTCGGCGGCCAGTTTGAAAGCCAGCAGCGGGCGTTGCGGCATCTCACTCTGGTCATGATGGTCGTGATTTTGGTTGTTTTTGTCGTTTTGTTTTCTTCGTTCGGATCTATCTGGCAGGCCCTGTTGATCATTCTCAACATTCCCTCGACGCTCATTGGTGGGGTCTTAGCCCTCTTGATTACGGGAGAAACAATCAACGTTTCCTCGACAATTGGCCTAATCGCCCTTTTTGGTATCTGCGTTCAGAATGACATTATTCTCGTCGCCAAGATCAATGATTTGAGGAGACAGGGACTGGCTGTTCGTGAGGCGGTGGTCGAGGGAGCTGCGGTCAAGTTCCGGCCGATTTTTATGACTGACATGGTCATGATTGTCAGCGTCCTTCCTCTGGCTATCGCGGTCACAACCGGAGCCGAGCTTCATCGGCCGCTGGCCGTCGTTTATATCGGAGGGTTTTTCTTTGCCATCCTTCTGCGTCTGTTCGTTGTCCCGGTGTTGTACGAAATCCTCGCCGGGTTAAAAAAATAAAGAAAAAACCAGGCTGCCGGGAGCCAAGAATAGGGCCTTCAGATTGACATCTGGCGGTGAACTGCAGTTAAATAGCAGCACCCCAGTTATGGATCGATGAAACAGAGCGAAGACCCGAGGATAAAGGTCTCCCGCCGGGCTTTCCTTCTGGCCTGGCTGTTTTTTTCGGCCTACATCATGGCCGTCCTCGCCGCATCCTTTTTTCTGGGGATAGAGCCACGGCTATGGGGGCTTCCCCGGTGGGTAGCCATTGGCAACATCCTTTTGCCGGCCTTGTTTGTCCTCCTTCTCATCGTCGTTATCGAGAAATTTATTCCCGACGTGTCCCTGACTGATGAACGGCCAGGAAGAAGGGAACCAGAATGAACGCGGCGACGGTTTCTTTCCTCGGATACACGGGACTTCTTGTGGCTATCGGTATCTGGTCGTATCGGATTGTTGAAAAAGTGCCTGTCGAGAAATATGAACAAGAGTTCTATGCAGCTGGCCGAGGACTCGGCGGGATTGTGGTGGCTTTGATCATCGCTGGAGGATTAGCCAGCGCCGGAACATTTATTGCTGGACCGGGGATGACTTACGCCTACGGTTATTCCTGGGTCATGATCAACAATTTCCAGATTTTCATGAACCTTCTCCTTCTCGCCCCGGTCGGAATCATTGTCGGCGTTGTCGCCCGCCGCGTTAACGCGTTGACCTACCTTGACCTGTTCAAAGCCCGCTACCAGAGCAAGATAGTAATTCTCCTCCTGGCGTTCCTGGTCACGTTTTTCCTGCTTCCCTACATGGCGACCCAATTTGTCGGAGCTGCCCGCGTCATCAGTCAGATGACAGGCATGAGCTATTTCGTTTCGCTCGTCTTTGGCTCGCTCGTCGTGCTCGTCTATTGTGTTTTGGGCGGCATGCGCGGAGCATCGCTGGCGACGCTTGTTCAGGGCCTGGTCATCACAGCAGGTTGCATCCTGCTTTTCATCGGCACAGTCCATTCGGCGGGAGGCTTCGGGAGGTCAACTGACCTTCTGGCCGCTCAGGAAGCGGGCTTTCTTTCGCCGACCAAGGGTGGCGAATTTTCTCTCGCCTTCTCTTTTTCTGTTGCCTGTATGACCGGCTTCTTCATCGTCGGAATGCCTCATGCGATGCTTGGCGCTCTGACTTATAAAAATACCCGCGCCCTGAAAAGGGGAATCTGGATGGGCGGGGTTATTGTTTTCCTCTGGACCCTCCTTCTTTGCCTTTCCGGGGTCATCGGGAAGTCCATCAAACCTGACCTCGCTGTTCCGGATGAAATTGCGCCCTGGCTAGCGATGAACGTCATGCCCAGAGCCCTGGGTGGAATCGTGCTCGCGGGGATTGTGGCCGGCATCCAGACAACCGTGGCCGCTATGGCCATCATCATCACCTCGAGTATCGCCAAAAATGTTCTGCAGGAGCTCAAACCGGGAGTTTCGGCGGGGACGATAAAAACTGCCTCCAGGTGGACGATGACAGCCTGCCTGGGGATAGCCATCGGCTTGGCGATATTTCAGCCGAAGCTCGTCCAGTGGATTATTTTCTTTTCCATCGGGGGTTTAGAAGCTGCGACTTTCGGCCCAATCCTGGTCGGGTTTAACTGGAAGAGGGGAAACCGTGAAGGGGCGCTGGCCGCCATCGGGAGCGGGATGACCGTCTATGCTCTGGCCAACACCGTTTGTCCCTGGCTAAGAATTTGGGGAATGCATGCCTCCTTTGTTGCCGTCGCAACAGCGGTGCTGGCCTTTGTGGCGGCGAGCCTAATTTGGCCGCCGCCAAGCGAAGCGACTGTCCAGATATTCTGGGGGAAAGGCCTGCCTCAGGAAATGGAAAATAGATAAAAAACTTTTTCCAGCGCCCTATCGCCCGGCTGGTTTTGGACTTGGCCTCAGCAGTAGGTCATGGAAGTCGAAGCTGAAGTCCGTCTCGGGGGAAACGGCCTTCATTTTTGCCTGCTCGATGGAGCCGTCGGGGTTGAGGGCGAAACTGACATAGGCATCTGCTCTCAGCTCCCGGTCT
>FWPV01010682.1_pt1 | contig 14934 bp, 18 predicted proteins | sample 2228371 | NCBI WGS metagenome assembly FWPV01 (sample SAMEA103939776, study PRJEB20133) | metagenome
ACGGCTAAAGCCGTCACTACGAACGTAAAAATTTGCTCTACTGAGTCTAACCCGCCGGTGGCGGTCGGTACTCACGTTGCAAACGTTCGGGCGATACGCCCCGCGTCTCAATGCGCGTGGCCTGCCCGATGCCGCCCCACCGGAACAATGAAAGGTGAACCTTCTCGACCGAAAATCCCATCAGTTGTGTACACAGAACATCCACTGCCACCGGGTCCCGGCCCACGGCCAGCAGGCCATGCGCCACCGGCTCGCCCAGCAGAGGCCCATCGCCTTCCATCCCCACGATGCCATCCACCACCGCCACCACCGGCGGCACGCTCAGATAAACGCCCACGATGCTGGGGTAGAAACCGTTGACATGCACCATGTTCTTGGGCCAACCATAGCGCACCCCCGGCACAACCCCCAATAGATTCTTGACGCTCAGGGAGATGCCGGCAAAGTGGTGCGTCTTTAGCTTGGGGATGGACACGATCAAATCGGCTTCGCGCACGTGGCGCGGCAACCACAATTCGGACGTGCGCAGGAACCAGCCATCTCGGACCGGCACCGGGGCCGGGTCATCGTAATTCAAATCCACAAACGGCACCCGGCGCGCCTCCAAGACCGGCAGTAAATCTATCGCCTGGGCAATCGGCAGGGCATCGCGCCGAAAGGCCGGCCCATCGCCGACCACAATCTGACCGGCGCCCAACTCGTGGAGCAAATCCACCACAGCCCCGATCACCTCCGGCGCGGTGGTCGTGGGATGATTTTCGACCATGTCCACCAGATTGGGCTTGACCAGCACCCGCTTGCCACGCACCTCGGGCAGCTCAGCCTGACGCCACAGGTCGCGCAGGCAGCGCAACACATCATATTCGTAAGAAGGGCACTCGCCCAAGGCCACCACGGCCGGCGGACCGGCCACCCGCTGCCAGTAGCCTCGCGTCAACCAGCGCAAAAAAGTCACCGGCCCGACCGGTCGGGTCAACCGTTCAAGATACGCGGCCCCGGCGCCGATGCCGGTCAGCGCCGCCAGACGCAAAAAAGCGCGACGACTCAAGACCCGTTTGGACATCTAGCCATAACCTCGCAGGGCCAGTTGGGCAACGGCGGTGTGGTAAGGATTATGGTTCCAACTTCCATCGGGTTGCTGCCGGGCCGCCAGACGCGCCTGCGCCTCGGGGAACTCGTGGCCCGCCGCGTCAAGCGCGACCAAGCCCCACGCCCAGGCCAGAACGCCGTCCTCGCGGCGCATCTCGGTCTGCAAAGCGGCTACATCCTCAGCGCGAATCGCTTCGGGCGCGCAGGCCGCCAGCGCCCAAAGGACCCAGGCGGTTGGCGTGACACGCGCCGGCATCACCGCGCCCAACATGAACGGCACGCCCACATTCCACCCCCCCCCAACACAGCGACGGTCCTGGATATAGCGCACCGCCTCATCCAATCGCTCGCGGATGAGTGGCGTGGATGGCATCGCGCTCAACGCCACCATCGTCAGGGCCGTCGGTTCAATCCAGGTCACTTCATTGGGCAACCAGGGCCAGCCGCGCAAGGTAGAGTCAATATTGTACGTCTGCCGAAACCCGCGCTGCAAGTCATCCGAATCGAGCGAATAGGTCTTGAGATTCAAAAGCCAGTCACTGCCTCGCGTTGCAGCCTCCGACACACCCGCCCGCGCCAGGGCCAGCACCGCCCAGGCTGTTTGCCACCCGCTTTCTCTATCTTGATGGTTGATCCCCCAGCCGCCATCCTCATGTTGCCCCTGACATAGCCAATCTATGGCGCGGCGGTAAGCCTGGCCTGCGGCAGGCCATTTCTGAATGGCTATGGCGACCACCGCCGTTGGCTCAACCATTGAATCTCGCCCAAGGCCATAGCCCCATCCGCCATCGGCATTTTGAGCGGCAAGCAAAAAATCCAGCGCAGCATCAAAAGATGGCATACACCAACCCGATCAAAATCCGTTCCAAAATCATGAGAGCCACCATCACCACAAGCGGCGAAAAATCATACCGGCCTCGCACCGTCCACCGCCGCAGGGGGGCCAGCGCCGGTTCGGTGATGCGATAAATGAATTGCGTTATCGGGTTATAGGGATCGGCGCCCACCAGCGGCAGGAATACCCGCCCGATGAGGGCAAAAAAGTACAGGGTCACTGCGGCGTTAATCAACCAGGCCAACGCTCCAGACATCGTTCACCTCTTATCCGCCAAACAGGGCGCGACCGATGCGCACCAGCGTCGCGCCTTCTTCGATGGCCACTTCAAAATCATCGGTCATTCCCATCGAAAGATGCTTGAAATACCCGGCGCCAAAACGAACGGCCAGTTGCTCGCTCACCTGACGCAACGCCGCAAAGACAGGTCGGGTTTGTTCAGGGTCGCTCACCACCGGCGCCATGGTCATCAAGCCTTCCACACGCACGCCGGGCAGGTTCAGCATCGTCTCCACGCCGGCCAGGAAATGCGGGTCGGTCAGAGCCGCAAAGCCATATTTGCTTGCCTCGCCCGATACGTTACATTCCAAAAGGATGGGCATCACCCGCCCGACCTCGACGCACAGGCGGCTCAGCTTTTCTGCCAGCCGGACGCTATCTACGGAATGAATCATGTCGAATAATCCAATAGCTTCACGCGCCTTGCGGCTTTGCAGGTGGCCAATCATGTGGATTCGGAGATGGGGGGATGGAAGATTTGGAGATGGAGGATTAGGAGATGAGAGAGATGGGGAGATGAGAGATGAGAGTTGCCATTTGAGAGCCGGGATTTTGTGCGCGGCTTCTTCGACGCGATTTTCACCCAGGTCACGCAGGCCGAGCTGATAAGCCTGTGCCATTCTCTCAACCGATACCGTCTTGGTCACGGCCACCAGTGTGATGTGAGCGGGGTCGCGTCCAGCCCGCCGGGCAGCGGCAGCGATGCGCTCTCGGACACGGACAACGGCTTCAGCCAGCGACATCTCGTTTGCCTATCACCACCCCAAAGCGGCCGGTCTTTTTTTCGGCGCGATGGGAAAACCATTCATCCACCCGGCAGGCGGTACACAGGCCGCAATCCTCGATGTGTGAGACACCGGCTGCGCGCAATTGCGCCGTAATCGCAGCAACTAAATCAAGGTGAACTGTTCCATCGCTTTGCGGCACCACAACGGGCGTCCCGGCCGGGCAGGCCGCCTCAATCTTTTGCGCCAGTTCGGCCCCAAACTGGTAGCAACAGACGCGGATCGCCGGCCCGAGGCCGGCCCACATCCCGGCCGTTCGGCAACCGAACGCACGCGCCATCTCGCGCAAGGTCGCTGCCACAATGTTAGCCGCCACGCCGGGCCAACCGGCATGCACCAATCCCACCGCGCCACGCGACGCATCGTACAAGAGCACCGGCGCGCAATCGGCAAAACGCATCGAAAGGAACACATCCGGCTCCCAGGTCACCAGCGCGTCTATATCTCGCAGCACCGTTCCCCGCTGCTGCACTCCCACGACCGCCACCGTGGTGCCATGATTCAACCACGCGCTGACGGTCTGTTCGCGCAGCACGCCCAAAGCGGCTAACATGCGGGCATTGTTTTCGGCCACGTTTTCGGCGCTATCGCCGGTCGAGCGACTGAGGTTGAGGCTGGCCCATGGCGGCGGGCTGACGCCACCGCAGCGCGTGAACAGGCCATGAACCACGTGGCTCGCAGCCAGATGGTCAAATTGATAATAAACCAGCTCGCCCTGAACAAACCTTAACACGTTTATCCCGATTGTCCCAGATTCCCCAGCAAACCCAATTTCATCGCTTCTTCAAACGAAAACGTCTGGGTTGGTTCAGGCGGCGGTTCTTCGGCCGGCGGCTCTGGGGGAGATTCCGAGGGGCCACCGACCATCGCGCCCAGGTCACCTAACAGGCCACGCTTCATTGCTTCTTCAAAAGACAGGGTCTCGACCGGTTCGCCCGGCGTTGGTTCGACGGCCGGCGTCGGTTCGGGTTGAGCTGGTCGTTCCGGTTCGGGTGCCTGCGCCATCATCTTGACCAGGTCGCCCATCAAGCCCTGCGCCATCGCTTCTTCAAACGTCAGCGTCTGCACCGGTTGGGGCTTGGCCACCGGCAACTCCTGGCGGAATACATTTTCGGCCTGCCTGGATAATTCCTGCCGCAATTCTTCGCGGCTGGGCAAAACCGGCGCCGCCTGCGGGATGGCCCGGGTAACCTGTTCCAGAGCACGGCCGGCAATCTTTTCAATATCTCCAGCGGCTTTTTTGGCATACAACCACACCGCGCCCTGTTTGACATGTTTGGGCACCACCAGCACCAAAAAGAGTCCCTGCCCCAAACTGGCCGTGTACACGCTCATGCGTTGCCCTTCCAGATAGTTCAGAGCAAAAGCCTGCTCTTCCCCCAACATGCGGGCCAGTTGGGTTGTGGCCGTTCGTCCGCTGACAATCAGCGCGGCCAGCGCGGGTAATTCGGACTCGTTAAAGGTTCCCTTGGCTGAAATCACATAGCCGGCCTCTTCCAGCAACAAAACCGCCTCGGCGGTGATTTGCGCCCGCAATTCGACCAATGCCTTTTCGATGCTCCCCAGGTCGGCCGGAGAAAAGATGTACAGGCGTGGAGGAGGCGGCTTGGCCGCGGCCTCGGCCACCGGCGCGCTGGGGGGGAGAACAGGTGTCGCCGGCGCCGCAAATTGAGCCTTTTTGAGTTCGCGCCTGACAACCTCCAACACCTCGTTGACCGAAAATGGTTTTTTGAGGTAATCGGCTACGCCGGCGCGCATGGCCGCAATCACGCTGTCCATATCGCCAAAGCCGGTCAGGATGACGACCGGCAAAGACGGTGTGCGCTGTTTGACCTTTTTGAGCAAATCCAGGCCGCTCATGCCGCTCATCTTCAAATCGGTGATGATCAGGTCCGGGACCATGCTTTCCATAATCTGCATGGCGCGCTCGCCGCTGGGCGCAGTCCGCACGGCATAGCCGGCCATGGTCAGCATGTCGCGCAGCGCGCTACAAATCGCCTCGGTATCGTCAACAACCAGAATATTGGAAGTGGTTTTCTCCTCAGCCATAAGAACGCTCCTCGATACATTACCCTGTCATCATCGCACGACCGGCCAGAGTGACGATCAGCAATGAGGCCAGGCCATACAACAACATCTCGCGCCGTCCATCACGACCGCGTGTATAAACATAGACCGCTGGCCAGACCAGCCCAGTCAGCAGGCCATACAACCCATGCACAGTTCGATCTGGCGACCGCCCGGCAATGAGCATGGCAAGTCCAATCAAGCCTTGCGCTACTACCAGCCACTCGCCGATAACCAACGCGCCCCAATAATCGCCCGTCACCGCCTGCCTGCGCCACCCGGCCCACATTCCCCAGACCGCGCACGCCAAAGCAAACATGATGATTGCGCTGGACAGCCGGTCATGGAGCACAAACAATACCGTCATCAAAGTTGCTCCTGCGAATGTGTTTCTATTTTATCACACTTGGGCTAAGTGGCAACAGGGGACAGGCCACAAAAATCACCTCCCCGCAGGTTCAGTCACTTCCGAGAGCGTATTTCTTCACTGTTCACCCCACGAGGGCTACGCCAGGCCATCGGCTCAGCGGGGGCTTATGCACAAGTCTGCTCCTTTCTGCCAAGCGGCGGGGTGTGCCAGGCGTCTGTCCAGAGTATTCGGTTCGGCGCAGTCTCCCGACCGCGCCCCGGAGCATAGAGACCAGACAAAGCATAGTGGCCGGCGGATGATAGGGGGAGGGTGAATTTTCCCGGCCCTGGCAAGGAGATGGCTTCTAAAGCGGTTACTACAAGCCAGAATTTGATCTACTGAGACTGAGCCAAACTCTTACAACTGTTCACGCCGCAAAGCTAACTGTTCATCTACGGCCGTAAAGCTCTCGTGGAGATACGGCAGCACCAGCCACATCGTCGCCCAGCCGAACAGTCCGCCGGTGATGGTGCGCAACAGCCAGGTGCTTTCACGCGGCACGCCGCCCGGCATCAGCCCCGGTATCAGATAGCCGATCAACTGACTGCCGCCATCCAACCCCACCGGGACCAGGCCGACCAGCACATAGAACCCAAAAGGAATAGGCCGGACCCGCCGGCGAACAAACGAAAAGACCAGGCCGGAAAGCAACATGGCCCCGTAAATCGCCACATCGCGCTGACACAAAGCCACTTTGAACCCTATGTTGGCATTGCCGACAAATTCACGAAAAGCGCCGCCCAAGGGATAGCCCCATAGCTGCTCGACAGGCGCGAGCGCGGTCAATTCCTGAAGCGAGTATACCCACTGCTGACCGAAAAGAAAATACGAGCGTTGCGGCAACTGGTGGCAAGACAGAGAATAGATTTTGTAGATGATGCGGGCCGGCCCTTCCAACCCGTTCACCATCAATACCGGCGCTAAGAAAGACAGGCCAACGTAGGCCGCCAGTGCCAGATTGATCATCGCCAACCAATGATGGGCAAACCAGGCCGAGATTTTCGTTGCCATTATCGTCGGTCGCTCCATGTTCTACGTCCCACGTCCCATCCCTCCAACCGCTCGGCCCCCCAGGTAGCTAATATAGAGCGGCACCAGCGGCAACACACACGGCGAAAGGAACGAGAGCAATCCCGCCAGCACCGCCACGAAAAACGTGGGCGACGCGCCAGCAGGCGTCAAATCCGATTCAACAGTAAAGAGCGATTGCTGGAACGGGCTTTGCACCGCCCAGATTTTCAGGTTACGCAAGGTGGGCACCCAGAGCGGCATGGAAATATGAAAAGCATCCACCCACAACAGGATGCCAATCAAAACCAGCAGGCCGCCTGTCGCCATTTTGATAGCGGGCATAAAGCGCCGCAGTTTGCGCAATGCGCTGGTCGCGCGGTCAACTGCCAGCCCCACCAACAAAAACGGAATGCCCAGGCCGAGCGAGTAACCCACCAGCAAAAATGCGCCTTGTGAGACGGTGCCTTCCTTGAGGCTCAAGGTCAAAATTGCACCTAGCGTCGGTCCGACACACGGCGTCCACCCTGCCGAAAATAATACGCCCATCACGTAAGAAGAAGCCAGCGCAGGGATGAAGCCAGCCCCTTGCCAGCCTGCAAACTGCCGCCGCGTATCATAATTCAAGAACGGGATATTTACCACCCCCATTGTGAACAGGCCAAAAATGATGACTACGGACCCGCTCGCTTGAGCCAGCAAATCTACAAAGCTGCTGAGCAATCGCCCCAATTCGCCCAGCGCCATCCCCAAAATCACAAACACCGTGCTAAAGCCCAGCACGAACGCGACGGCGTGCAAAAACGTCTCGAACCGATGTATGGCAGAGGCTGGAGATGGAGCGGTGGTCATTGGTCACTGGTTGGCGGTCGGTGGTCGAGCAACGCCTTGAGCGCATCGAGTTCCTTTTCGAGCGACTGCTGACGCCGGCGCATAAACCACACGTATCCAAATGTGCCGGCCCAAAAGACAGCATACGCCGCCGCTAAAAATAAAAATTTTGTTTCCTCACTCATTTTACGCTCCTTTCCCCCGCGCAGAGACGCCAGGACGCAGAGGTTTGACATTTATTCTCCGCCCCTCTGCGCCTCCGCGCGAGACAACAGGGCAACCGCATCCGCCGTCTGTTCGATGCGGATGCGCAGGCGTAACAGCGTAACATAAATCACCGTGAACGTCAACAGGCTAAAGAGCATTGTCATCAGCATAGGCGGCGTCAGGCCTATCCCGCCGCTGGGATTGGCGGCGCTGGCGCCAAAGATAACCGGGTGCTCGGTCAGCGCAGACAGGCGGTTGAGCAAAAAGGTCAACGGCACCGTGATAAACGCGACAATGCCATACACCGCCGAAAAGCGCGCCCGGCGCATGGGGTCTTCGACCGCGCCGCGCAGCCCCAGATACGCGACGTAAATCAACCACGTGAAAGCGACCAGCGTCAATTGCGGGTTCCACGTCCACCAGACGTTCCAGGTGGGGCGCGCCCACAGGCTGCCGCTCACCGCGCCCATCGTCAAGAACACGGCACCCAATTCTACCGATGATGAAGCAAGGATATCCCACCTGCGCGCCGACGTGCGCAGATACATGATGCTGGCGACCAGCGTGACAAAAAACGCCAGAAAGCCTACCCAGTCCACTGAAACGTGAAAGTAAAAGATGCGTTGAATATCGCCCATCACTCTTTCACGCGGCGCAACCAGCAAAGCCAACACAAGCGCAATGACCACCATCACGCCGCTCAGCGTCACCAGCCATCCCCCTACCCTATCTCGCATCTTCTCCATCTTGCCTCCTGCCTCCTGCCTCCTGCCTCTTGCCTCCTGCCTCCTGCCTCCTGCCTCCTGCCTCCTGCCTCTTGCCTCCTGCTCACTCCTCCACAATAAAATCAAACGTCAGCATAGAGACCGTAATCAAAATGACATCAAACGCAACCAGTATGTTCAGCCACTGCCGCCATTCGGCAAAAGCCAGTCCGTCTACCACGCCGGCGGTAGCCTTGACGGCGGCGATGATCGCCGGCAACATTACCGGGAACAACAGAATCGGCAACATCACTTCGCGCGCGCGGGTGTTGACCGCCATAGCCGACAACAGGGTTCCCACACCGGCAAAGCCCAGCGTTCCCAACAGAACCACAAGGATAAGGCCCGGTTGCACAAACGGCAAATCGAACAGCACCCCAAACAACGGCAGGATAATCGCTTCGACTATCCCCATGAACAAGGCGTTGCCCAGCAGCTTGCCAAAGTAAATCGCGCTTCGATCCACCGGGGCCAATAGCAAGCCATCCAGACAGCCTTTGTCCTGCTCGATCGCCAGCGAGCGGCCCAGCCCCAGCATGCCGGCAAAGGTAATCGTCACCCACAGCATGCCCGGCGCGACCAGGCGCACGTCTTCGGTCCGCCACCGAAACGCAAAGTCGAACACGATAACGACCAGCACCGCAAACGTCAACATCGAACTGAGCAGCTCGCGCGTGCGCAGCTCGGCGGTCAGGTCTTTGGCAATGATGGCAACAATGGTGCGCAAAAATTTCAAGGCGAATAATCCATTGTAATGCGTACTGCGTAATGCGTACTGCGTAATGCGTACTGCGTACTGCGTAATGCGTATTGCATACTACGTAATGCGTAATGCGTGTTGTGTGACGGAACAGGCATCACGCGGTATGTCGTCGGTAGGCTTCAAGGAATGTGGCCCGGTCTGTTTCTGACGGCCTGGCCTCGAACGCGATTCGGCCCCTGGCGAGAATTACGGTGCGATCAGATACCGCCAGCCCACGCTCCAGGTCGTGGGTTGTCATGACCACTGTGCGCCCCTCGGCAACTACCGAGGACAGGACATGTTCCAATCGAGCGGCGGCATCCTGATCCAGGCCGGTGTAAGGTTCATCCAACAACATCAGGCGCGGCTGGTGCAGGATGGCGCGCGCAATGGATAACCTTTGCTGCATGCCTCGACTGAACGTGCGCACCCTATCGTGACGGCGATGAGCCAACCCGACCTGCTCCAACACCTCGCCAATGCGTGATTCCAGTCCGGGCACAGCATACATACGCCCGTAAAAGCGCAAATTTTCCTCAGCCGATAAATCGCCGTATAGCAAAGTCTGGTGACTGACCAGGCCGATTTGACGGCGCGCCTGGACAGCGTGCGCCGGCAGTTCATAACCGCCAACGCTCACATGGCCGCTCGTCGGGCGAGATAGCGTCGCCAGGATGCGCAGCAGGGTTGTCTTGCCTGCGCCATTAGGCCCCACAATGGCGACAAATTCGCCCTCCGCCACCGAGAAATTCACGTCGCGCAGAGCCACCACCGGCCCAAAGGATTTGGTCAGATTCTTGACTGCGACCATTATCGTGTTCCCTTACGCCTCACGCCTCACGCATTACGCATCACGCCTCACGCCTCACGCATCACGCATTATTCATCATCTCAACCAGCAGCGACTTGAGTTCCTCGCGTTCGCGGCGGTAATCGCTTTCGGCTATCTCGCCTGCCTCGTAAGCCTCGTCCAGGTCGGCGATGGCATCGAGCAGCTCTTCTTTGTCGGGCGCCTCCACACGGGCCGGCACTGCCTGACGCGACCGCCGCCAGACCAGCGCGCCAAGCACAACCGCCAAAGCTGCGCCGATGATGGCTACAGGCCAATAAGCCGTCGCCGCGCCAGCGGCTCGACCGGTCAAACGAAACGACAACGCCTGCCCGGCCTCCAGCGGTCCTGCGCTGGCAAAATTCAAATACACGCCCTCCGGCGTCTGCCGCGAACCACTGGCAACCAGTTGTGGACTGTTCAATTGCACGCCGTCACCCCGCACCAGCACATTGACATTCTGAACCCGATATAGCGCAGGCAGGGTCACATCGAGCGATTGTCCATCGTAAGGCAAAATGAACGAGAACAAAACCTGATGCGCCTGACCGGGCCGCACCGCTTCAGTATCCACAAAGCCATCATCCAACGGCACATAGCGGCCGCTCCATGCGCTATCGGGGAATTGCAAATCGGCGGCATTGTGCGGCAGCAGGACGCGCAAAGAAGCGCCATCGCGGTTGATGTAGGCGCGGTCGCTTGTGTTCGAGGCGACCATCACCCCATCCACCAGCACACGGCCTGTCTGCGCTTTCAAGATGACATGCAATTGTTCGATGCGAATCACGCCCGCATCAGCGGTAGACTCGTACACCGTTATCAGCAATGTCAGCGTCATCTGGTCGGGCGGGAAATGTTGCGGCTCGGCGTAATAGAGAACGTTCTGATAATCCACCACGACGACGTAAAACTGGCCCGGTACGATTTGAACACCCTCGAAACGCGCATGTCCGCTCGAATCGGTTTGAGCGGTGCGCGTAAAAAACACCGTCTCCAGAGCAGCGTCCAGCGCATACAGCGTCACAGGCACATCGGCGGGCGGAGCTGCGCCGACGGTTCCATTGACCAGTTGAGCAATGATCACGCCCTCCGGCCAAGTGGGCGTCGCCGTTGCCTGCGCCGTCGGTAGTCCGGTCGCCAGCGCCGGCAACGCAGCCACAAGCATTGCTGCCGCCACCATCACCACCCCGGCCGCTCTCCACACCTTACGCTCCACGCTCTACCCTCCACGCTCCACGCCCTACCCTCCACGCTCCACGCTCTACCCTCCACGCTCCACGCTCTACCCTCCACGCTCCACTCTCTACCCTCCACGCTCCACGCTCTACCCTCCACGCTCCACGCTCTACCCTCCACGCTCCACGCTCTACCCTCCACGCTCCACGCTCTACCCTCCACGCTCCACTTTCCCGGCCCGTGCCGCTCGCCGCTTGCGCCGCGCCTGCACCATCGCTTCGATTTCATCCGAGGTCGTCCCGGCCGCTTCACGGTGCGGGTGGGGTTGCAGCTCCAGTTGCTCCATCTCCTTGAGCAAAGCCACGCCCTGCGCCACATACCGCTCGCGCAACGGACGATAATCCTCCTCCAACACTTTGCCCGTTTGAAAATCGAAATCCAATTCGCGGATAGCGTCCAGCGTTGCGCGATAGTCCGCTTCCAATCGCTGACGCGGCGATGGCGCAAGCGACCTGGCCAGCCGAGACCGCCGCCTCAGCGGTTGCATCACATACACCGCCGCGGCCACCGCGATTGCCAGTCCGATGAGGATTGCCCCTATATCCATAACGCAGCCTCCTGCTGCAACCCACGCCTGGTCCCCCACGACTCCATTGCGAACGTTCACCGCAGAGGCGCAGAGCACGCAGAGGATTTTGGAACCGCCACCCCCTGCCTGCGGCGGGGGCAGGCGATGCCAAGTTTGTAACTGCTCAGACTGTCATTGCGAGCGACCTCGCAGAGGGCGCGAAGCAATCCCCCACCCTATCAAACGTATAAAATTCTTTGCGTCCTTTGCGTCTTTGCGGTGAAAAACGCTATTCTCGATAATGTCTATTGAAATTCTTTGCGTGCGGTTACTTTAACGCCTTTTCAAGAGCGGCGATCAATTCAGCTTGCAAGAACGGATCGGAAAACGGCGCGGGGCGAAACAGCACAATCTTGCCCGCTTTATCCACCACGAATGTTTCCGGCACGCCGCGAATACGGTACAGCGTCGAAATCACCGTCTTGAGGTCCGGCCCATTCGGATAAGTCACGCCGAACTCTTGAAGGTATTGACGCGCCGCCGGTTCCGTATCCACGTAATCCACGCCCAGAAACACCACCCCTCTATCTTTGTACTGCTGCCATACCTTTTCCAGAACTAGTTGCTCATCGCGGCAGGTGACGCACCACGACGCCCAAAAATTCACCACCACCACCCGGCCGCGCAAATCGGACAGGCGCACCTGCGGCCCCAATCCCGCCTCATAACCGCTGAACAGCGTCAGAGTAAAATCGGGCGCCATTGAACCTTCGAGCGGTTGGGGCGCGTTGCGAGAACGCAAGCCAAACGCCAGCACCCCCACAAACGCCAGCGCGAGAAGGACCAGCACCCAGCGACCAGCGTGCCGACCACTGACCACCGACCGCCAACTGCCATCATTCATCATCTGTCGTTCATCACTCGCCATTTGTCACCCGTCACTCATCATTCGTCGTTCGTCATTCTCAAATCACGCTCCAGGCGTTTGCGATACTCATCCTGTGGCTCATCGGCTGCCTGAGGCAAAGCAGGAGGAGCAGCTTCTAACATCGAGCGCAGCGACCAGGCCAAAATGAGCGCGGCCGCCGCCGCTCCTGCCAGCGGCAAGATCCACAACAATCCCGTAAAGCCGCGCCGGGGCGGTTCTTGCAACACGCGATCGCCGTATGTTTCGTGAAAATAGGCAATGATTTGTTCGGGCGTCTCGCCGGCTTCCAATTTCTGGCGAATCAGGTCGCGCCACTGGATGCACGCCTGCGTATCACACACATCCAATGGAATGTTTTCGCACACCGGACAACTGAGCCTTCGAGCGACGGCGTTCACCTGGTCATCCGTCACCGGCCCCCCCTGCGCGGCAACAGGAGACGTAATGCGTAATACGTAATACGCAATAAGCAAAGCACAATACGCAATACGTAATGCGTGATGCGTGATGCGTGATACGTGATGCGTGTTGTATATCGTCACCTTGTCACCCTGTCACCTTGTCACCCTGTCACCCTGTCACCCCGTCACTCTGTCACGTTTCGGCCAGGCCGCCACCAGGGTGCCCGCAATGAACAAAATCCCGCCAATCCACAACCAGTTGACGAGCGGATTCACGAAAACCTTGAAAGTGGCAGATGCGCCATTGCCTTCCCAACCGGCCAGCAGCACGTATAAATCTTCCTTGAGCGACATCAACAAAGTCGGCGGCGTCACGCTCTCGCCGCTGTCGTACAGTTCCTGGAACGGCTTCAAGATGACAGGCGCGCCTGCGCCCCGTGTCACGCTGACGCGCGCAGCAACGATTTCTTTATCGGCTTCCTGGCTCGGCAAAAGTTCCAGTCCCATAAATCGCAGGGTATACTCGTTGATGGTCAGCGCTTGCCCCTCTTCCAGCGAGCGTTGCGTTTCCACCTGATAATGTTGCATGCCGATGACGCCCATCGCCATCAAAATCACCGCCAGGTGAATCAGGTAACCGCCATAACGCCGCCGATTCCGCCCAACGAGATTCCACACAGCCAGCAGGTAATTTTCGCGGGTCGCCTTGTGGCGGGCATGCACGCCGCGCCCATACTCGATCAACGTGGCAGTAGCCGAGAATATGATAATCCAAAAGCCCAATAACGCAATCGTGATGGTCAATCCCAGGCTGACCAGCAGCGCGATGGCGACCGAGGCCACCACGGCCGGCGTCAAAAGCATGCGCCCCACCGCGCCCGCCGAAGCTGCGCGCCAGCTGATGAGCGGCGCGATTCCCATCAACACAATCAACGGAACCAGCAGCGGGCCGACGGTTTGATTGTAATAGGGCGGCCCCACCGTGATTTTGTTGTTCGTGAAAAGCTCGGAAAGAATCGGGAAATAGGTCCCCAGCGCCACGACAAAGTTGATGAGCACAAACAATACATTTTGAAGCAAAAAGGCTGCTTCGCGGGAAAAGAGATGGTCCAGCCTGTTTTCGCTCTTCAGGTCATCCCAGCGCCACAGCAGCAAAGCCACCGAGCCGACCAGCGTCAGGCCGGTGAACAAAAGAAACGGCGCGCCAATGGACGAGCGGACACCACGCCCGTGCGCGTGACGAACGTGCCCAAAATCACCTGGCAAAAAGTCAGGATAATCAGGAACATGTTCCAAATCTTGAGCATGCCGCGCTTTTCCTGGATCATCACCGAATGGATAAAAGCCGTGCCCGAAAGCCACGGCATCAGCGCGGCATTTTCCACCGCGTCCCAGCCCCAATAGCCGCCCCAGCCCAAAACATCATACGCCCAGCGCGCTCCCAAAAGCAAGCCAATGGACAAAAAGAGCCACGCCATCAATGTCCAGCGGCGCGTGGCGCGAATCCACGCATCCGATAGCTGACCTGAAATCAGCGCGGCCACCGCAAAGGCAAAGGGAATGGTGAACCCGACAAACCCCAGATAGAGAAACGGCGGGTGGATGATCATTCCGGGGTGGCGCAACAAAGGCGCCAATCCGCGCCCGTCTACCGGCGCAAAGGGCAACGCGCCGGCCGGTGGAACAATCGCGCCAATGACCTGTCCCGCTGGCAATTGCCACAAGCGAGCAAAAGGATTGGCGTAAAAACCCGTCAGCCCGATGAAAAAGAGTTGGATAAAAGCCAGGCTGGCTGTGACATAGGGCAACAGGTCAGGGGTTTCTTTCCATCTGCCAGCAAGCGCGCCAGCGCAAAACAGCGACATCAACCAAACCCAAAACAGCAGTGAGCCATTTTGCCCACCCCACAGCGCGGTTATCCTCAGATACCAGGGAGTGGCGCGGCTGGTGACCTGTGCGGTGTATTCCAGCCGGTAATCGCCCGTGAGATTGGCGTAAACGATGGTCAGCGCCGAC
>FWPV01010683.1_pt1 | contig 14933 bp, 9 predicted proteins | sample 2228371 | NCBI WGS metagenome assembly FWPV01 (sample SAMEA103939776, study PRJEB20133) | metagenome
AAAACAAAGGAAGAAATTTTAAATTTAAAATTGAAAGAACTGGAAGAAAAAACAAAAGAAATCTTAAAGACAGATTTATATACTCTTCCCTCAAATGAAGAAAAAAACTTAAAAGAAAAATTAGAAAAAATAAGGGAAAAAAAGGAAAGGTTTGGACAAGTAAACCCCTTAGCCAAAGAGGAATTGGAAGAAATTTTGCAAAAAATTAATTTCATAAAAAAACAAAAGGAGGATTTGGAAGAATCTTCAAAGGCATTAAAAGAAAATTTGAAAGATTTAGAAACAGAAGCTTTGAAAAGATTTATGGAAGTATTTGGAAAGATAAATGAAAATTTTCAAAAATATTTTAAGTATTTATTTAATGGAGGGGATGCCAAGATAATTTTGCAAGATGAAGAAGACCCCTTATCTTCAGGCATAGAAATCCTTGCAGAGCCCCCAGGGAAAAAGGTTCAGCATTTGCTTTTATTGTCTGGTGGGGAAAGGGCATTGGTATCTTTGGCTTTTCTTTTAAGTTTATTTGAAACATCTCCTTCTCCTTTTGTTTTTTTTGATGAAGCAGATGCTCCATTGGATGATGTAAATGTAGAAAGGTTTTTAAATTTGATAAAAAAATTGAAGAATGATTTTCAAGTTATTTTAGTTACCCATAATAGGAGAACTATGGAAGAAGCATCCCTTCTTTTGGGTGTAACTATGGATGAACCTGGGCTTTCAAAAATTTTAGCTTTAAATCCAAAAGAAGTTTTAAAGGAGTTTTAAAAATTTCTATTGATTTTTTTTTCAAAAGTGATATAAATAAATTTATGTTTATAGCAAAGGAAATTTTTTTAACCCATGGTGTAGGAAAAGCAAAGGAAAAACTAACTTCCTTTGAAATGGCTTTAAGGGATGCAGGGATTGCCTCTTTAAACATTGTAAGGGTTTCTTCCATTTTTCCCCCAAATGCTCAATTGATTTCAAGAAAAAAGGGTCTTCAAAAATTAACTCCTGGTGCTGTGACTTATGTTGTTATGTCAGAAAATTCCACAAATGAACCACATAGATTGATAGCTGCATCTGTAGGTGTTGCAATTCCAAAAAATAGGAAACTTTATGGATATTTGTCAGAACATCATTCCTTTGGACAAACAGCAAAACTGGCAGGTGACTACGCAGAAGACCTTGCTGCTTCAATGCTTGCCACAATCTTAGGAGTGGAATTTGATCCCGATAAGTCCTGGGATGAAAAAAGGGAACAGTGGAAGATTTCTGGACAAATTTTTAAGACCTGCAATGTTACCCAAACAGCAGTTGGAGATAAAACAGGGCTTTGGACAACAGTAGTAGCTGCTGCTGTTTTCCTATGATCCCCTTTTTAAATGTTAAAAGACCTAAAAAGTTTAATTGGGTTATAGTTCCAGTACCCTATGAAAAAACAACCTCCTATTTAAAGGGAACTAAAAAGGCACCAGAAGAAATTTTAAAAGCCAGTGGTTTTGTAGAATTGTATGATCCCATTACAAAAAAAGAGGCATATAAAGAGATTGGAATAGAAACGGACTTAGATTGGAATTTTAAAAATGTTAAATTAAAGGATATAGAAGAAAGAGTTTCCTTTTGGCTTACAAAAAAAAAGAAAATATGTCTTTTAGGTGGAGAACATACAATCACTCTTCCTGCAATAAGGGCTTATAAAAAATTTTATAGGGACTTTGGAATTTTGCATTTGGATGCCCATAGTGATTTAAGATATTCTTATGAAGGATCTAAATTAAGCCATGCTTGTGTTTTTAGAAGAATCTTTGAAGAAAATATAAAATTTTTACAAATAGGAATTAGGGCAGTTTCAAAAGGAGAGGCAAAATTTATTGAAAAAAATTCAATTCCTGTGATTTTTGCCCATCAATTTTCTTTTAAAAAATTGGAGAAATATTTATCTTTTTTACCAAAAAAAATATATATATCTTTTGATTCAGATTTTTTAGATCCCTCTCAAATTCCATCCCTTGGAACACCAGAACCAGGGGGCTTTTATTTTTATGAAATCGTAGGTATAATAAAAAGGGTGGCAAGGGAAAAAGAAATTATTGGCTTAGATTTAGTTGAAGCCAGACCTGGAAAAGGACTTGAGTATGGAATATACACTTTGTCTCGTCTTTTGTATCAAATTTTAATCTTTTCTGGAGGAATGAATGTTAAAAATAAAAGGGACCGCCATAAGGGCAACAATTAATTACATAAAATTAAATTTAAATGAAGAACAAATAAGAAATTTAAAAAATCTTCTTTTACCAGATTCTTTAAATTTTTTTGAAAAACCAATTATTTCTAATGAATGGTATAATGTGGAACCCCTTATAGATATTATGGATAAAGTCCCTAATATTTTAAAAAAAGAAAATAAAAAAGTTTGGTGGGAAATGGGAAGACACAGTTGTGAAGATGGGCTTACTACTGTTTATAGGGTTTTCTATAAATTGGGTTCACCTGAATTTATCTTAAAAAGGGCTTCTACTGTATGGAACAACTATTATTCTGAAGGAATATTTTATATAATTTCCCATTCCACAAACCTTGCCCATGTTCAAATAAGAGAAATTTCCTTTCCCCACCCTTGTCTTTGTACAAGGATTTCTGGATGGATGGAAAGGGCAATAGAAATTTCTGGTGGAAGAAATGTAATTTTGAAGCATACCTTATGCAAATTTCAAGGTGGAAATGTAGAAGAATGGAAAGCAAACTGGGTACTATAAGGGGAGTTATTTTTGATTTAGATGATGTTTTGATAGATTCCTTCTTTTGTTGGTTTGGGCTATTTAATTATGCCTTAAAAAATTTTTCTAAGAGGGAAATAAGTGTTGATGAGTTTAAAAATTGTTGGGGACAAGGAATGGAAAAAGATATTGAAATATATATGCCCCATATAACTTTAAAGGAATTACAAAATTTTTATGAAGAAAATTTTTTAAGATTTTCAAAATACATAAAAATATTTCCAGAAACAAAGAAAGTTTTAAAAAAGCTTAAAGGGAAAAAATATTTACTTTCTGTTGCTTCCAATTCTTCTCCAAAGATTGTTTCCTATTGTTTAAAAGCAAAGGGGATTGAAGATTATTTTGATCTTTTTCTGGGTGCCTCTGATTCTTTGAAAGGAAAACCAGAACCAGATATGCTTCTAAGGATTTTAAAGGAGTTAAATTTAAATAATAATGAAGTAATCTTTGTTGGGGATTCTCAATTTGACATAGAAGCAGGAAAGAGGGCTAAAATTTTAACAATAGGGATTAACATAAAAGGGGATTTTGAAATCAAAAAATTGGATAATTTAATTGATCTTTTAAAGATATAGTTTTCCCCTTTAAATCAAGATATAAAATTGCAAAATGTTATGTTATAATATAGCAATTGAAAAAGAAAGGAGTGTCATTATGCTTAAAAAAGATGAAATTTTGAAAATTTGTAAGGAAGAAAATGTTCAATTTATGCGTTTGATGTTTACAGATTTAACAGGAATTGTAAAAAATGTAGAAATTCCAAAGAGTCAATTTTCAAAAGCCCTTGATGGGGACATTTTATTTGATGGTTCTTCCATTGAAGGTTTTACAAGAATTGAAGAATCGGATATGTTGCTTGTCCCTGACAATAATACTTTTTCAATTTTTCCTTGGGAACATAATGGAAAAAGGGTTGGAAGGTTGATTTGTGATGTACATAAACCTGATGGAAACCCCTTTGAAGGTTGTCCAAGGTATTGCTTGAAAAAAATGGAAGAAAAAGCAAGAAAAATGGGTTTTCAAATGGTTTGCGGACCAGAGGTTGAGTTCTTTTTATTTCAAAGAAATGAAAAAGGGGAACCAATTCCCACTACCCATGATGTGGGTTCCTATTTTGATTTAACACCTGTAGATTTAGGAGAAAGGGCAAGGAGGGAAATTGTAGAAGCATCAGAAAGTATGGGTTTTGAAATAGAAGCAGCACACCACGAAGTTGCACCTGGTCAACATGAAATTGATTTCAAATATGCAGATGCTTTAACTTCTGCAGATAGGGTAATTACTTTAAAGTTCATTGTTAAAAGGGTTGCTTTAAGCCATAATCTCCATGCATCTTTTATGCCAAAACCCATTTATGGAGTAAATGGTTCTGGTATGCACACCCACCAATCCCTTTTAAATTTAAAAGGGGAAAACACATTTTTTGATGAAAAAAATGATTATCAGTTAAGTGAAGTTGCTTTAAACTATATTGGGGGAATCTTGGAAAATGTTTCATCTTTTGTAGCAATTACAAATCCCTTAGTTAATTCTTTTAAAAGATTGGTTCCGGGATATGAAGCACCTGTAAACATTGCTTGGTCTGAAAAAAATAGATCTCCCTTAGTAAGAGTTCCAGCCAGGAGGGGAATGTCAACGAGATGTGAAGTGAGGGTTCCAGATCCCTCTTGTAACCCATACCTTGCCTTTGCAGTGATGCTTGCAGCTGGATTGGATGGAATTGAAAAAAAGCTTAATCCTGGTCCCCCTGTAAATAAAAATATTTTTGAAATGAGCGAAAGGGAAAAGAGAAAATATAAGATAAGGCAACTTCCTGCAAACTTATGGGAAGCAGTTCAAAAACTAAAAAGGTCTTCCTTGATGCGTGAAACCCTAGGAGAGCATATATATGAGCATTTTATAAAAGCAAAGGAAGAAGAATGGAAAAGTTACATTGAAATAATTCATCCTTGGGAGCTGGAACAGTATTTAGCAAACTATTGAACTTTTAAAATTTAGGATTTATCAAAAAAGGCAATCTTTAATTTTTAATGATATAATTTCATCTATGTCAAAGGTTGTAGTTGTAGAATCGCCAGCAAAGGTTAAGACCCTTTTAAAGGTTTTGGGTAAGGGTTTTAAAATAATGGCATCCTTAGGACATATAAGGGACTTGCCTAAGTCAAAGGAAGGAATAAATATTGAAAAAAATTTTCAACCTACTTTTGTAATTCCTAAGGATAAAAAAAAGGTTGTAAAGCAATTGGAAGAAAAATCAAAGGATGCTAAGGAAATTTACATTGCCACAGACCCTGATAGGGAAGGGGAAGCCATTGCTTGGCATATAAAAGAAATTTTAAAAAGGGATGGGCTTTCTTTTCATAGAATTCTTTTAAGGGAACTTACTTCAAAGGCAATTAAGGAAAGTTTTGAAGATAAAAAGGAAATAAATCTTAATTTAGTAGATGCCCAAATTGCAAGGAGAATATTGGATAGATTAATGGGTTACCGCTTATCTCCACTTTTATGGAAGAAGTTAAAGAGGGGACTTTCTGCAGGTAGAGTTCAATCAGTGGCATTAAAAATGGTTTGCAAAAGGGAAGAAGAAATTGAAAATTTTAAGAGGGAAGAGTATTGGAATTTTGAAGCATATTTGAAGGCAAAAAAGGGTGAATTTAAGGCAACCTTACAAGGTTTTAAGGGAAAAAAGATAAAAATTCCCAATGAAGAAAAGGCAAAGGAAATAGAAAATTATCTCTTATCAAATAAATATGTTATTTCAAAGGTTGAAAAAAAAGAAACATTAAGTTATCCCCCTCCACCCTTTACAACAGCAAAGCTCCAACAAGAATGCCATAGATTATACAAGTTTTCCGTAAAAAGAACAATGCAAATTGCTCAAAAACTATATGAAGGGGTTGATTTGGGTGGTTTTGGAAGGGCAGGAGTAATTACATATATGAGAACTGACTCTGTAAGGGTTTCAAATTTGGCAATTTCAAAGGGAAGGGAAATAATTGAAAAGGATTTTGGGAAGGACTATTTGCCTAAAAAACCAAACATTTATAAAAATAAATCAAAGGTACAAGATGCCCATGAAGCCATAAGGCCCACAAGGTTTGAAATACCCTTAGAAGAAATGAAAAAATATCTTTTAGCAGATGAATTTAAAGTATATTCTTTGATTTATAAAAGATTTTTGGCTTCCCAAATGGTTCCTGCAAAATACAATGTTCAAAATATTGGAGTAGATTGTGGGGACTATAACTTTAAGGCATCGGGAAAGACCTTAAAATTTCCTGGCTATTTATCCCTGTATAAGACCCAAGAAGAAAAGGAAGAGGCACTTCCAGAAGTGCATAAGGGAGAAGTTTTAAAACTTTTAAAATTAGAAAAGGAACAAAAATTTACAGAGCCACCTCCAAGATATACTGAAGGGACCTTAGTCAAGGCATTGGAAGAAAAAGGCATTGGTAGGCCTTCTACTTATGCTACAATAATTTCAATTTTACAAAACAGATCCTATTGTATAAAAGATGGCTCTTTCTTTTTACCCACAAATTTAGGAAGGACAGTTATAAAATTGCTTGATGGCTATTTTTCTAATTTAATTGATGAAAATTACACAGCAAAGATGGAAGATTCCCTAGATGCAATTGAAGAAGGAAAATTAAAAAAGGAAGAGGTATTGAAGGTTTTTTATGAGCAATTTGTAAAATTATTGGATAAAGCTACAAAGGAATTAAAAAAGGTAAATTCAGTTCCCACAAAAGAAAAATGTCCAAAATGTGGAAAAGAACTTGTAATAAGATTTGGAAAAAATGGTGAATTTATTGCTTGCAGTGGATACCCAGAGTGTAATTTTACAAAATCCCCTTTTAATGATGAAAATGTAGAGCCCTGTGAAAAGTGTGGAAGTCCAATGGTTTTAAAAAAAGGAAAGTATGGTTTCTTTTATGCTTGTAGCAAATATCCCGAATGTAAAAATATAAGAAAAAGGGAAAGTTTCAAATCAGAAAAGACAGGGGTTAAATGTCCTAAGGAAAATTGCAGTGGAGAAATTGTTTCAAGAAAAAGTAAAAAGAGGGTTTTTTATGGTTGTAGTTTGTATCCTAAATGTGATTATGCCCAATGGGATAGACCAATCCCTGAAAAATGCTCAAAATGTGGAAATCCCTATTTAAATTTAAAATTAAAAACAAAATACTGCCCCAAATGTGGTTTTACTAAAAAAGAATAAAGAAAAGGTAAAAATAATAGGTGGTGGCTTGGCTGGTTGTGAATGTGCTTTGCAACTTGCAAGGTATGGTTTTTTTGTAGAACTTTATGAGATGAGACCTAAGAAAAAGACAGGAATCCATAAGACAAATCTTTTAGCTGAATTGGTTTGTTCCAATTCCTTAAAAAGCAAGGATAGAGAAAGTCCTCAAGGAATTTTAAAAAGGGAACTTTTAGAAGAAGGTTCCTTTTTGATAAGATTTGCATACGAAACAGAGGTGCCAGCAGGAAAAGCCCTTGCTGTAGATAGAATTAAATTTTCAAAAGCTGTAACTGAAGAGGTAGAAAAGAATGAAGATATAAAATTGATAAGAAAAGAAATAAAAAAAATGCCAGAAGGATTTGTAGGCATTGCAACAGGTCCTTTAACTTCTCCATCCTTTGCAGAAGATTTGTCAAATTATGTGGATTTTAACTTATATTTTTATGATGCCATAGCACCCATTGTTTTAAGTAGCTCCTTAAATAAGGAAAGGATGTTTTTAAGCTCTCGCTATGGGGAAGGGAAGGATTATTTAAATTTGCCCTTGAGCAAAGAAGAATATTTAAAATTTGTAGATATTTTATCCAATGCAGAAGTTGTAAATCCCCACTCTTTTGAAAAAGATATCTTTTTTGAAGGTTGTCTTCCTATTGAAGAGATGGCAAGGAGGGGAAAGGATACCTTGGCTTATGGTCCCTTAAAGCCCGTGGGTTTAGATGGAAAGGCATATGCTGTTGTTCAAATGAGAAAAGAAGACAGGGAAGGAATTTTTTTAAATCTTGTGGGGTTTCAAACGAGATTAAAATATGGAGAACAAAGAAGGGTTTTTTCAAGTTTACCTGGCTTTGAAAAGGTCAAAATTGTAAGATATGGACAGGTTCATAAAAATCTTTTTATTAATTCACCTTTAAATTTATCCTATGATTTTTCTTTAAAAAAATATCCAAGGATTTTTTTAATGGGACAAATAACAGGAGTTGAAGGTTATGTAGAATGCATTGCTACAGGTCTTTTATGTGCAAAATCAATAAGGGAAAGGTTGGAAGGGAAGCCCTTTTTTTTACCTAAGAAAGGAACTGCTTTAAGGGCAATAATTGATTATCTTACAAAATATAGTTCAAAAAATTTTCAACCCTCAAATTTCAATTTTGGGGTTTTAAAATTTAGCCAATCTCTTTAAGAGGAAATTTTAGGAGAAAAAATTTTGTTATAATATAATAGATGGTAGTGTTTCTATTTATCTTAATACCTTCTCTTTTAATTGGGCATACAATACCTTTTACTGAAGTCTTGGAATATTTCCCCTTAAAGGAAGGAAATATTTGGATATATTCTTTGGATATGTTTTCAAATAAAGAATATTTAGTAGTTGAGGCAGTTAAAGAAGATAGTAAAATATTTTTAAAAAACTATTTTTTTTCAAAGGAAAAATTAGAGTTTGAAAGACAAGGAAATTATGTTTATATAAATACAGAAAAGGGAAAATTTTTAATTTATAAATTTGAAGAAGATGGAATCTGGCATATACCAGAGTTTATTTCCTTAGATCCCATTTGTTTAAATGATAGTTACTTAGGTGTTGTAGAAAAGGGGTTTGCCTTTTCCTCACCAATTGGTGTCTTTACAAATTGTATAAGAATTTTATGGGATAGTCCTTGTTATGATGCGGGAATCTTAGAAGAGGTCTTTGCTCCTGATGTAGGACTTATAAGAAGAGTTGAAGATAGCTACATTGGTCCTCTTTCTTATGAATTAATTTATGCTTATGTAAATGGGGTAATTTATGGAGAACTTTCCTTCTCCTTTGAAGGAGGAGTTTTCCCTGAATTTATAAAAGGGGAAAATATTATAAATTTTGAATTTAAAAACAATACTTCAAAGGAAATTGTCTTGACATTTCCCACAAGTCAAACCTATGATTTTATTCTTCAAAATCAAAATGGAGATATTTTGTATAAATGGTCTGAAGGAAAAAGCTTTTTAGAGGTATTAACTGCAAAAACCATTCCCCCTTTTGGAAAGTGGGAAGAAATCATAAAAGTTTCTTTTCCAGAAGTTGATAAGGGGATTTATAATTTAAAGATAATAATTCCAGCAACTCTTATAAATTCTTATCCCATAAAAGAACCAATTTCCAGCAGTATTTATATCTTTTCAGAAAGATAGTTTTAATTTCAAAAGATCCATAGATTAAAAATTTTGAAAATAAATAAAAATATTTTGCATTTATTCTTTTATTTTAACGCAGGATAAAGACCTGTGGCTACATCGTTTATTTCAAATAATTCGCAGGCTAAGAACTTTTGTTCTTCTGCTCTACTGCTCTACTGCTCTGATGCTCTGTTAAAACCCCAAATGCTAAATGCCGTATGCCAAATGCTATGATATGCTGAATACATAATTTATGGGATTTAGGTTATAAAAAAAGTGGAAGAAATTTTGGTATTTTTTTTGAATTTTTTAATTTTAAGTTTTAAAAAATTTATTGTAAAAATAATAAAGTGGAAGAAATTTTTATTTTTAAAAAATTTATATTTTCTGAAATTGCGGATAATTCAAGGTTTTAATTTCATGAAAAAACTGACAATAAATGTCAATTTTTTGTCAAGCCCTACCCTCTTTAAAAATCATATAGATATTGAATTAAAAAACCCCTTGACAATATACCCAAAAAGAGGTATCTTAAAATTGTGAAAGGGCTTTTAGATTTTAAGCCAGATTTTAAAAAGAAGGAGGATGGCTTTATGTGTAAGTTTTATCAAAAAACTCTTGTCTTATTCCTTGCCTTCATTTTCCTTACAGCAATTGGTTTCTCTCAAGTTATGAAGCAAAACAAAAGTTATTTGGACACCCTTGTTTTTAAAGATCCCACTTTAGGAATGAAAACAAACCCCCAATACCTTCAAAATGTTATAAAGGGGCTTCCCAATGCAAAGGAATGGGAAATTTTTATGGCAAAGTATCCCAATTTAGAGATCTATTTGGATTCCTACACAAAGATGCCTTGTCTTGTAAACAACATCTCAATTCCTTGGGTTTCTGGAGATCCCCAAGCTCTTTATCAATGGAGTGAAATGGATAAGAAAGCAAAGGAATTTATTAAAAACAATTTGGGAATCTTTCAAAATCTTCCCATAAATTACCTTGTTTTAAATCAAGGAAGATCTGGACCCTTTGGGGAAGATGGCTATCTTTGGTTTGTGGACTATGATTTTGTCTATCAAGGTGTTCCAATAGAAGGAGCAAGGGTTGTTTTCAGATGTAACCATGGAAATTTGGTTCAATTTGGAGTAGAAGGGTTAATTAATTTTGAGGGGGCTGTTCAAAAATATTTAAATCCCAATCCAAACATTGATGGTTCTACTGCCTTTGATATTCTTACAAATTATGCAGGTGGTTTTAATCCAAAGACAGATGTAGTTGTAAATGCGGGAACCTTAAAATTTGTTCCAAGGATAAAAAATATAAATGGTTTTGAAACATTGGAATATCCCCTCATCTGGGAGGTTGCATTAAGAAGAAGTGGAATTACTGGAACCTGGACAGCTCACATTAATGCCCATACAGGTGAAATCTTAGGTTTCTGGGATAACAACAGGTATGGAACTGTTGGAATTGTTCAGGGTGGAATTTATCCCATTTCTCCAACCAAGACCTCAGAAGTTAAAAAAGGCCTGCCATTTGTTAACATAGGAACATCTGTTTACACAGATAGTGGTGGTGGACATTCCACCAGTGGATCACTTACCTCAACACTTGCAGGAAAATATGTGAAGATTTCAGATAAGTGTGGTTCTATTTCCTTGACAGGTACTACAAACCTTGATTTTGGAACATCTTCTGGAACTGATTGCACAACACCAGGCTTTGGTGGTGCAGGGAATACCCATTCTGCTCGTTCTTGCTATTACCATGTAACACATGCAAAATTTAAAGCAATGAAATGGCTTACATCAAATACCTGGCTTACAGGACAATTGACTGCAAATGTAAATATAAACCAGACCTGTAATGCTTACTGGAATGGTTCAACAATTAACTTTTTCAGATCTGGTGGTGGATGTGGAAATACAGGTGAAATTGCAGCAATATTTTTACATGAATTTGGACATGGCTTGGATTCAAATGATGGGTATTCTACATCTGATATGGCAACAGGAGAGGTTTATGGTGACTTTTATTCAGCCCTTACAACCCATGATTCCTGTATAGGACCTGGCTTTTTATCTTCAAATTGTTCTGGTTATGGTGATGCTTGCACATCTTGTACAGGTGTAAGGGATATTGATTATGCAAAACATTCTTCAGGAACAGCCCATACAATTTCAAATTTTGTCTTTTCAAAATGTCCCACTTCTTCAAGTTACGCTGGTCCCTGTGGAAGGGAAGGACATTGCGAGTCCTATCCTGGTTCTGAGGCAATGTGGGACTTGGTAAATAGAGATCTCACTGCCTCTCCCTTTAGCTTAGATACAAACACAGCTTGGTTTATTGCAGAAAGATTATTTTACTTATCCAGATCTACATCTGGTTCTATGTATTCCTGCAATACTTCTACAAAGACCGCCTCTGGTTGTTCTTCTTCAAACTGGCACCAGACATTACTTGTAGCAGATGACAACGATGGGAATTTATCAAATGGAACCCCCCATGCAAGTGCAATTTACAATGCCTTTAACAGGCATGGAATTGCCTGCACAACTTCCACGCAAACAAACTCTGGTTGTTCTGCAATTTCTGCCCCATCTCCTTCAGTTACAAATGGAAATGGACAGGTTACAATTTCCTGGTCCTCTGTTTCTGGTGCTTCCAAATATTATGTTTTAAGAAATGATTTGGGACCCAATTATGGTTATGCAAAAATTGCAGAGACAACCTCCACATCTTACACAGATACAGAAGTGGGAAACGGACTTACATATTATTATAGAGTTGTAGCAGTTGGCTCTTCTGCTGCTTGTATGTCTGCCCTTTCCAATTATGTAACAGGGACACCTACAAGTGGTGGTTCTCCCACTTATTCTATAAGTGGGACAGTGACTTACAATGGTTCAGGTTTATCTGGCGTATCTGTTTCCTGTACAGGACCTGTAAATACATCTTCTACAACAGATACAGGTGGAAATTACTCTTGCACAGGTTTAACAAATGGAACATATACAGTTACTCCAACCAAATCCGGTTATACCTTTTCACCCACAAACTATAGTGTATCAGTTAGTGGTTCAAATGTAACAGGAAAAAACTTTACAGCAACTGCTTCTTCAACAGATACACAACTTACATCTGGGGTAGGTGTTTCTGGTTCCGTTGCAAAAGGTGAATGGAAATATTATTACATAACAGTTCCTTCAGGTGCCACATCCTTAGTATTTAAAACAACAAATGCAACAGCTGATGTGGATTTATATACTCAATACAATGCAAAACCCACATCTTCTTCTTATGCTTGCAGACCCTATTCATCTTCTGGAAATGAAACCTGCACCCATTCAAATCCCTCTGCTGGAACCTGGTGGGCTGGTGTTTATGGATATGCTGCTGGTTCTTATACAATAACTGCAACTATTACAACATCTTCTGCTACATATACTATAAGTGGAACAATTACATCAGGAGGAAGTGGAGTTTCAAGTGTAACTGTTAATTTATCTGGAGCTGCAAGTAAATCAACTACAACAGATTCTTCAGGTAATTATTCCTTTACAGGTCTTGCAAATGGTTCTTATAGAGTTACACCTTCCAAAACTGGATGTACCTTTAGTCCAACTTATATTGATGTAACAATTAGTGGTGCAAACCAAACGGGAAAGAACTTTACAGCAACTTGCTCCTCTTCAGATACACAACTTACAAATGGAGTTCCCTTATCAGGTCAATCAGTTTCACAAGGTGCCTGGAAATACTATTACATAACAGTTCCTTCCGGTGCCACATCCTTAGAATTTAAAACAACAAATGCTTCAGGCGACGTGGACTTATATACTCAATTTAATGCAAAACCCACATCTTCCTCTTATCTTTGCAGACCCTATTCATCTTCTGGAAATGAAACCTGCACCCATTCAAATCCCTCTGCTGGAACCTGGTGGGCAGGTGTTTATGGATATGCTGCTGGCTCATATACAATAACAGCAACTTATACAACCTCAAGTGGCTCTTGTACAACTACAATTGCCACATACAATTCAACATATAAAGCACCTGCTTGCACATCCAATGCTTGTGCTTGCGAAGCACCACAATCCTTACTCCAATGCAGAGATAGTAAAGGTCCTGAGCCAAATCAACCAAATACAATTAATAACTCTTGTGCTGATGGAACTTCTGGAACCTGCCATTCAGATGAATCAATTGAATCAATTAAGGTTGCTACCTCTGATGGTTCAAATTTTGCAGTTGGAAAGACAGTAAATATAACTGTAACTGCATATTGTTATAGTACCGCTGATAGAGTTACATTATTTTATTCCACGAGTGCAACAAGTCCCTCCTGGTCAAAGGTTGGTTCTACCCAGACTTGCTCTGGTTCTGGATATAAGACATTTACATTTAGCAAAGCCCTTTCAGGCACTGCTGGTACATATCAGGCATTTAGAGCACAAATTACTTACAATGCTGATCCAGGGACAACAAATTGCTATTCTGGCTCTTATAATGACAGGGATGATATAGTAATCAAACTGCAGTGAAAATTATAAAAATATTAATAGTTTTTACCTTCCTCCCCGCCTTCTTGGCGGGGAGGAATGGTATAGTGGAAAAAAAGACCTCTTTTTATAAACAAAACTTTAATTTTATATCAAAAGCACCAGGGAAAAATATAAATACTTCTATTAAAAAAAATATAAAGCCATTTATTGAAAATGGAAATCAAAATTTATTAAAAGCATGCACAGAACAATATACAAGAACACCAGGCATGCCTTATACAGGAGATACAACAGGGCAGCCGAACAACTTTTCAGGTTCCGATTACCCCGGTCTTAATTGGGCAGAGGAAGGACCCGACTTTGTTTTTAAATTAACCACAACTTATATTTGTGATTTAAGAATCCACATTGATCCAGATCCAAATTTATATCCTGATTTAGATATAATTTTAATAGAGGATTCAAGTGGTTGTGATACTGCAAATTGGATTTTGGCAGGAGATCACACAATAATTTATCCCGATGCTCCAGTTGGAACATATTACATTATTGTAGATGGATATACAAAAGATGATTATGGTCCTTTTACCCTTTACACTGCTTGTGCAAAGGACCTTTTAGTAATTGATGCAGATGGTTCTGGCTCAACAGGACCTAAACTTTGTGAAACAAACTATTGCACAGATGTTTGGGCAAATTCATTTTATTGCACAAATTGTTTTTATAAATCAGCCCTTGATGGTATGTCTCCAGTTCCAACATATACAAGATGGGATAAAACAGCAAACAATGGAAACCTTCCAGAAGAGGCAACCCTTTATAATTATAAATCAATAATTTGGTTTTCAGGACAGGCATGGGGGGATTCAGATCCTCAGACGCCACCTAAGATAATTACAGATAAGGATGAGGAATTGTTAAAAAAATATTTAAACCTTGGTGGAAGGATTGCAATGATTGGCCAGGATATCTTATGGGATTATAGTGGTGGCATAGATGGTCGCCTTCCAGATGGTTCAATTTTAAATGATTATTTTCAAATAAATGCTGTTTATAATGATGTATGGGCTTCTTCAGAGGCATTTATTTATTCAACTTGCCATTCTTCTTATCCATCAATTCCTTTATGGGGTGTTCCGGGAAACCCCTTAGGTGATAACTTTGCTTGTGATGATACATTTTATTTATTTTGTCTCTTCACAACTACAAATGGTGCACCTTTTTCATCTTATGTAGATTCAATTTATTCAAGGTATGGTGAACCCGCCTTTGATACATATTACA
>FWPV01010688.1_pt1 | contig 14930 bp, 10 predicted proteins | sample 2228371 | NCBI WGS metagenome assembly FWPV01 (sample SAMEA103939776, study PRJEB20133) | metagenome
CGCCGGGCGAGAGGCCGGCCTCTCGCCCGGCGGCGCCCCTCTCGCTCCTCTCGCCCGGCGGCACCGCTTCTACGCGGTGCGATGCTGCGCGCGCAGGCGGGGCTTCAACGGGAGTCTAGCCCCTGGCCGAAAGGACCCAAGAGCTCGGGGTTGCTGAGAAGGTCCTTCTGCAACTCGGTGAATGGTTTGACCGTCGAGGGTGCGCTGACCTCTAGCTTCGCCCCGGGTTCCATCGTGGCGGTCACGTTGAGCGAGATGCTCTTAAGGCCGTCCGTCTCCGCCTCTGCGGGCGGTACTAAAGTCGCGGCCAGGCTGAGTTTCCGTATGAAGTTGGTATCTTCAGCCACCCACACGTCGAAGCTCACTCCCTGGAACATGGCGGCCAGCTGATCGAGGACGGCATCGAGCTCCGCGCCCTGTGGCAACTGGAGTCCGGCAGCGCCGGTCTGGGGTGCAGCTTGCCCCGAGCCCTGCCCCATTAGTTCTTTCCCAGCGGGAGAGCTGATGATCTTGATCAGATCGGCAACCAACTTCTTGAGGTCGGGGGCACCGGCCACGTGGTAGCAGGACACGCCGTCCACCTTCTCTTCACCCACCAGCTTCAGGTCGGTCAGCCAGGTGGCGGGATCGATCTGCAGACTGGCCAGGAGCTCCTCCAGGAACTCCGGGTCCATACTGGCAGCCCCGGCACTCTCCTTGTCCCCGCCTCTCGGGGCTAAGGAGCCGACCATCTCCTCGGGCATCTCGTACCAGCTGTCCCCGAAGGCGACATACAGCTTGCCGTCAAGTGCCTTGAGACCCAGGGAGAGCTCCTGGTCACCGGAAGACTTCCCAGGCGCGAGGCTGAGCCTCATATCCATCGCTTTTGCCTTCTGGTCTGCCGCCAGACTACCGGTCAGCTTGACACCGCTTGAGAGCCACTCGGGCATGTCGCCGGTGACTCCCGGCTCCAGCTCGACCCCTACGATTGCCTCGAAGTCCACGACAAGTGTCTCCATGCCCTTGGCGGCCTCTGCGGCTGCCTTGAGGATCGCCTCCGGAGTCGAAAGGTCGGCTGCAGCCCGGTTCGCCGCCTGAGAATCGCTTCCGCAGGCCGCCGCGAAGCCGAGCGACAGAACGAGCATCACGGCCAGAAGAACGACAAGCCAGGTCCGCGTGGTCGTGGGGGGTGGACCTGCCCCCTTGGTGGACGGGATGCCATCAGACTGTATACGCATTGCCACTCCTTCCCTACTGGAGGCCCGACTAACGACTGCCTCTTTCATCGGTCGACCCGGTCTCCTGGATGAGCACCCGCGTTGAGCGCTTCCCTCCAGAATGCGTTCGGCGCCGGCTGACGCTGCACAAACCTTGCCGAACCCTATCTGCGCAGGACCGCTTCGATCTCCGCCACTGTCCGCGGCACCAGGTGGCCGCTCAGGTCCCGGCAACCATCGGCCGTGATAAGGACGTCGTCTTCTATCCTGACCCCCAGGTTCCGTTCGGGGAGATATATACCCGGTTCGATGGTGATGACCATCCCCTCCTGAAGGGGGCCGTCCGGAGCGACGTCGTGGACCTCCACTCCCACAGGGTGGCTGGTGCCGTGGATGAAGGCATCCCCATAGCCGGCAGCTTCGATGACCCGGCGTGCGGCTGCATCGACCTCGGTGAAGGTAGCTCCGGGGCGGGCGGCCTCGATGGCAGCCTGCTGGGCTTGGAGGACCACCTCGTAGATCTCCCGCTGCTCGTCAAGAAATACTCCTGAGGCAGGGAAGGTGCGGGTGATATCAGACGCATAGCCCCCGAAAGCGGCGGCACAATCCATGACCACTAGATCGCCAGCTTGGATGGTGGCCTCACTGTCTCGGTAGTGGAGCACTGTGCTGTTCGCGCCCGCTCCCACTATCAACTCGTAGGCGGGTTCGGCGGCATGGCTGCGGTAGGTGTGAAGCAGGGCGTCCACCAGGTCGCGTTCGCGAAGACCCGGCCGCAGAATGTCGAGGACCTTCGCGAAGCCGGCCGCGGTGACGGCTAGCGCGTGCTCTATGAGAGCCAACTCCGCCGGTGACTTGACTGCCCGCAGAGCCGGCAGGAGCTGAGTCCGGTCCTCGATGGTGACTCCGGGCACATGAGCAGCGACCTTTTGGAAGATCTCCAGGTCGGGTGACAGCTCCTCGGTGTAAGTTGTGAAAGGGTGTAGGCAGGCTAGGCGCTTGGTTCGCCGCGCGGCGGCAGTGAGTGCCGCGGGCAGTTGGTTGGTCCTCCTTATGTGCGTGAAGCCGAGTTTCTGCCTCAGAGAAGAAGCGAGCGGCTCGCGGGGGCCGTCCCAGCGCTCGGCTTCGGGGTCCCGGTTCCGTAGGAAAAGGGTTATCCGCCGCTCAGGGTCTTCGGCCGAAGGGTCGAAGAGCACTGCCGCTCCGCTCTCGTGATCAAGGCCCGTCAGGTACCAGAAGAGCCGGTCGGTCTTCCATCGCGCGGGGACACTGCCCAAGCCGATTTCCTGTCCGGCTAGGACCAGGGCGGCGGCTCCGTCCAGGGCGTCGAGCACGCGGGCACGCCGAGCTACGAACTCAGCGGTGCTCACAAGAGGGGGGCTTTGCCCGAGTCGGGATTTCCAGGCTTCGTTCATGACGGCATGTTACCACCGCGGCGCCTTGCCATCGGTCAGGGGCTGGGGAGGGTCGGAGTAGTCTTCGTACGCTTCGGGCGTACTCAGCTGGACGCTGGCGTTGCGTGCATCCTGCGGGATTTTTCTGATGGGGTCCTGTTGACGGGGTGGGAGGGAGCGCGTACACTGGTCGCAGAGTCCCGAGAGTTCAGCGCCGCACCTGGGGTACTGACAAGGGGACCCGCAGAGGAACCGCGGAGGTAAATGGCCGCGTAGTACGGTGAAGCGGGGACGAAGTCAGAGCCAATACCGGGAGCGAAGCGGGTCCACTCGGGGCTCGCTTTTTCTTTGACCTTTTTTCGTTTGCCTCCCTCCCGTAGCCTGCGGGTCCCCCGGCGGCCTCCCCTCTCGACGGCGGCTCAAGAGGTCGCGCCTCACTGGGCCGCGTTGCGGGGTCGCTTTGTGGCTGACCAACCGTGTCTGCCAGGGAGGCCAGGCTGAGCCGCCGGCCTTGCCTCGGTCCCAAGTGGGTGTCATCCTGAACGTGGGGGAAGGTGTCGACCTGTCGTCCAGGGGACATGTCGGGTCGGACGGAGGTGTGGTGCGGTTCTTGGTCTTCGGTGGCGGCAGGGTGTGGGAGCAGCGGTATCTCCCTGCGCTGCGAAGTGTGTTCGCCCCCGTCGAAATACAGGGGAAGACTGCTGAACCCGCTCCCAGTCTCTTGGCGAGAGGCCTGCTCGGGGGACTCGAAGTGGTCTTCGTTTCCGAGGCCGCCGACGAGGCGGCGGCAACTCTCGGGTCCTTACGATCTCACCGTGGCTTCTCGCCTGGCGAGTGGGGAGCGGTCGACAAGGTGCTGATCCTCTCCGTGCCTCAGGACCATCTGCGGCATCTGGAGCTGGTGTTGGCGGCTTGGACTGAAGGTGGTCTCTCGAGCTCTTCCGTCGTTCTCTCCGGTGGCTATGGGCGACTCCCAGAAATCTTCATTGAGAAACCCCTTTACCTGCTCGGCGAACGTGAAAAGTGGGAGCGTCTACTTTCGGAGCGGCCTGAGCTTGCCTTCCGGGCTCACTACGTCGATCACTACAGCTACAAACAACCGGTGAGGGTGTTGGGCGGCCGCGGTAGGGAGTGGCTTTCTCGGCTGGGGCGGCTGCGCCGGATAACCTGGGTCTCGTTAGAGGCACAGCCCTTCTGGGAATCGCGGGCTTTTGCCCACGGATACCTGCTGGAGCACGGCTGCCATTTCTTTGCCATGATGCGAAAGCTTTGCGGAGCGGGCGACGAGTCTGCGAGTGCCGCCAGGGGAGCTCACTTGCAGCAAGCCAGCCCCGGCTGGCAAGGGCAAGAGGCGGCGATCATCTGTGGCGGACTTGCCTTGCTGCCGGTTCGTGAGGCCGAGTGGAGGGCTTGGATCCAAGAGGGGCGCCCGCCCTGCTGCGGGGAGGACAGTGCAGCGCTTATCCACCTGCAGGCCCGGCTGGTTTCCTGCGGTGTCTGCGTTCCTGGGGACTCTCCCTCACCCGCTTCCGGGGAGGAGAATGTCGAGCTGACCCTGATTTTGGGCAAGGGCCTGGTCGACCGCAAGGTGGTGCATCTGGAAGGGGAGCGGGGATCCTGCCAGGTGTGGTTCAACGAGGGACGCGTACTCCTCCATACGGAGGCTGGCCTCGAAGAGTACCGGACGAGGGCAGAGGATGCCTACGTGGCCGTGGTGAAGGACATCGTGGAATCCGGTCTCCACCGGGGGGGCCTTCTTTCGCTGAGGACCGGGATCGAAGACCAGGAGGCGGTCATCGCCGTGGCTGGAAGGCTGCGGGAGAAGGTGGCTCACGCGGGTTCCTACCGACCGGGGCAGGTCCCTGCGGAGATGGGCGCCGAGCTTCGCCGGCTGGGGTTGGAGTAGCCCGCTTCGGCACGGTAGCATGGAGAGTGAGTCTGAGAGTGAGCCTGGGGCGCCGCGGGAGTAGCCCGAGCGGACGATTTGGAAAGGCGCGAAGGGCCGGAGCTCCGGGCTAGGCGCGCTGGTTCAAGGCGACAAGAAGGGGGATGCTGACATGGCAACAGCTCAAGCTGGAGGCAGTCGGGGTCGGGACAGCTTCGAGGCTCAGGGTTCGGCTTTTCTTAAGCAGAACCTGGCCGAGAAACCCGAGTTCGACTACGCCGAGAACAGGCCGCCGCGGTCCTATGACCTGGCCGGGCGGACGCTGACCTTGGTCCAGGGCGAAGACGGCGCCCGCTACCGCCATGATTTCCGGGAACACGAGGTCGCGGTGGAGGCGGTCACGGGCCAGGAAGCGGGGCGGCGGCAGGTCACCACCTATGAGGCTTTCGAGATGGCGCCGGGGATACTCTTCGTGACCTATCTGGCCTCGGAGAAGGATTCGCTGGCCATGGCCATGGATTTGAACCGGGGCGCGGTCACGGCGGTAAGGGGCAGGATGGAAGAGGACGGCATCACCTCGCGTGTGGTCCAAGGCTGGGTGGCGGAGATCGCCGGGGAGGGCCCCGTGGCCTATCACCTGCCCTTCTCCCTGGGGGGCACGCGGCTTCTGAACACCTATGCTCACAATGTGGCTTACGAGCACATCTACTTGACCGGGGTGTACGAGACCTGGCTGGGCGTGAAGGGTCCTCAGGCCGGCCAGGCGGACACCGAGGAGTATCATGCTTACAAGGTGGCGGACGGGGTGTATCTGCTGTACTGGAACGAGAAGATCCTTACCACGCAGATGACCTTCCTGTTCAACTTCATGAGCGGCCGCTGTGTGGCGGAGCTGTTCGCTCGAGTCGACGGGGAGGTGGTGCACAACACCATCGGGGCCTATACCCATCTCATCCACACCAAACTGCCGGAGCTGCCCAACGTGCCCAGGCTCGACATCTACACAGGGGACTAGGCACGTTCTGAGGGTCCGCAGCGGGCGAGGTCAGAATGCGAAGCGTTCTGACCGGCGGGGTCTAGCTGGAGATCTTACCGTCCAGCAAACGGATGACGCGGCCGCAGGCCGCGGCCACTTCGGGGTCATGCGTGACCAGCACGAAAGTGGTGCCCATGGTCTTGTTGATGGCCCTCATGAGGGACACGATCTCCTCTGAGCTGGCTGAGTCCAGGTTGCCGGTGGGCTCATCGCCGAAGATCACTTTGGGGCGGTTGACGAGGGCTCTGGCGATGGCCACGCGTTGCTGCTGGCCGCCGGAGAGCTCAGAAGGCCGGTGCTGATGGTGGTTGGGAAGGTTCACTGCGGCCAGCGTTTCTAAGGCCGCCTGGCGGGCCGCTCCACGGGACTTGCCCGCGTATTGGGCCGCCAAAGCCACGTTCTCCACAGCATTCAAGCTGGGAATGAGGTTGAAGGTCTGGAAGATGAAGCCCAGCTCTGCGCGGCGCAGGCGCACCAGTTCACGACCGGAGAGGTTGTCCACTCGGCGACCGTCCAGCCACACCTCGCCGGCGGTGAGGGAATCAAGGCAACCCAAGATGTGAAGCAGGGTGGACTTGCCGGAGCCCGACGGCCCCATGACCGCGACCATCTCCCCGGGCTCGATCTCCAGGGAGACCCCGCGCAGAGCATCGACATAGTTGTTGCGCCCGAGCACGTAGCGCTTGTGCACATCTTTGGCTTGGATCACAGGACACATAACTCTTGTCTCCCGGCTTTCAGCTCATTCGTAGCGGAGGGCGTTCACCGGCCTCATGCGAGCCGCATGCAGCGAAGGATAAAGTCCACTGACCAGACCCAGGACTACGGCGAAGGCCACCGAGCCTAGCGCCAGTCGTGGTGTCACCAAGAACAGGTCGACGTTCGCCTTTGCGAGCGCCATATCGCCCAGAGTCGCGGCGATGACGCCTAGGACCAGGCCGGAAAGACCGCCCAGGAGGCCGATGACGCCGGCTTCGGTGAGGAACTGCCGCACTATTTGCCCGTCGGAGGCCCCGATGGCCTTGCGCACCCCGATCTCCCGGGTCCGTTCGCTGACTGACATGGTCATGGTGTTGATGACCGACAATCCTCCCACCACCAGCGAGATGATGGCCACACCGTAGAGTATGGCGTTGAGTATGCGGGTAGCGTTCGCTACCTGCTCCTGGAAGAAGCTGGGACCGGTGGCGGTGACGCCGCTCACGGTCTGGTTGATGGTCTGGGCCAGCTCCTCGGGGTCGACGCCAGGGGCCGGGTAGACGGTGAAGGTGGTCACCAGGTCGTCGACATCGACAAAGCTGCGGATCATCTCGGGCAGATCCTGGACGAACAGCCGCTGGGCGTCGGCCAGGTTCATATACACAGCCATGTCGGGGGCGGTGAGGGTCTTGTCCAGTATGCCGACGACAGTGAACTGTTCCCCCCGGATGGTCACGGGCTTGCCCACCTCCGCTCCGAGCCTGGTCACCAGGTCGCTGCCTACCACCACCGCACCTAACTCTCCGGCGCGGAGGGGACGTCCCGCGGCGTATTCGATGCGGAAGCTCTCGTAGCGGTCGCCGCGCATGTCGTCACCCAGAAGGATGGGAGGCATCCCGAACGACATGCCCGCCTCGGGGTCGAGCAGGGTCCCCACTGAAGCCGAGACCTCGAGGACACCGGGCACCGCCTTGATCTCCTCCCGCTTCTTGAGCGACAGGAGACTGTTGCCGAACATCGAGGCTCCGCCCTCTGCAGTGACGGTCACCTTGTCGGCGTAGAAGCGGGTGCCGCCCGATACCATCACATTGATACGTTCAGCCATGCTGCCCATGACCACCAGCGCCAGCACCCCGATGGTGATGCCGGAGATGGTGAGGAACACCCTCACCTTCCGCCGAAACACATTGCGCAAAACTTGCATACGGATCGCCTCCTACCTACACGCCTGTGCAGGCATACGCTTGTGCAGGCTACCAGAAACCAGGGTAACCCACCAAGAGGCACCCCGCCCGGCAGGACTCCCGCCGGCGAGGCCCCCGCCAAAAGTTATAATGGCCGCACGTCAGGCGCCGCTCATGGGGGGCAAGGTTTGGTCGACGCGAGGCTGGTGCGCGAACTGAAGGCGATCGTGGGTCGGGAGCACGTGCTCGCCGGGACGGTCGACCTGGATACCTACGCCTACGATGCCTATGGCGAGCCGGCCCGTCCCGGAGCCGTGGTTTTTGTGGGCTCCCGGGAGGAGGTGGTCGCGGTGGTGCGGCTGCTCGGTCGGGAGGGGGTGCCGTTCGTTCCCCGAGGCTTCGGGACCAATGTGAGCGGAGGGTCCCTCGCTCTATTCGGCGGGGTAGTCATCGAAACCAGCCGCATGAACAAGATCCTTGAGATCGATCTCGCGAACCACTGCATCACCGTGGAACCGTGCATCTTCACTGGGGACGTATCGGCAGCCCTCGAGCCCTACGGCTACTACTATGCGCCCGACCCCGCGAGTCTTAGGGCCTCCTCCATCGGCGGCAACATCGCCGAGAACGCTGGAGGACCCCACTGCTTCAAGTACGGTGTCACCTCCAACCACGTGCTGGGCTTGGAGGTGGTGTTGCCGGAAGGGGAGGTGGTCTGGCTGGGAGGCAAGGACGTCTTGACTCCCGGCTTCGACCTACGGGGCGTGTTCATAGGCAGCGAAGGGACGCTGGGCGTGGTGACCGCAGCCATACTGCGCATCCTCAGGCGGCCGGAGACGGTCATGACCATGATGGGAGTCTTCTCCACCCTGGAAGACGCGGGCAACGTGGTGTCGGCCATAGTGGCGGCGGGGCTCACGCCGGCCACGCTCGAACTCATGGACCGTCCGACCATCCGAGCGGTCGAGGATGCGCTTGCCTGCGGCTACCCCCGGGAGGCGGGAGCGGTGCTCCTTATCGAGTTGGATGGGCTGCGCGACGGGATGGACGAGCTTGCGGAAAGCATCGCTGCCATTTGCCGGGCCAACCGTGCCCTGGAGGTGAGGGTGGCGGCCGAGGAGACGGAGAGGGCCAGGTTGTGGCGGGGGCGGCAAGGCACGTTCGGAGCCATCACCCGTCTGGCTCCCAACTACATGTCTTTGGACGGCACGGTGCCGCGGACTAGGTTGCCCGAGGCTCTTCGTCTGATCGGGGAGCTGGCCCGGGCTAATGAGCTGCAGGTCTTTTGCGTGCTTCATGCGGGTGACGGCAACATCCACCCCTGTTTCTTGTACGACGCTCGGAATCTAGAGCAAAAGGAGCGGGTGGAGGCAGCCAGCCTGGAGGTGCTTCGCATCTGCGCTTCTCTGGGAGGCACGATCAGTGGCGAGCATGGCATCGGGGTGGAGAAACTGCCGGCCATGAGGCTGGTGTTCTCTGAAGACGACCTGCGGGCCATGGAGTGGGTGAAAGGGGCTTTCGACCCCCTGAGGTTGTGTAACCCAGGAAAGGTTCTGCCGGAAAGAGAACTGGCCCAGGCGGAGGTGAGGACGTGACCGTGCAGGCTGAATCTCGGGCCGTCGGCGTCGATCTGGAGCGGGTCGCCGAACTGTTCTCGGGGGAGCTGGCCCGGTTTGAAGCCCTGCACCCCCGTTCCCGGGAGCAGTATTCCCGCGGACTTCGGCACTTTCTGTACGGCGCCCCCCTTCACTGGATGCAGCAGTGGCCGGGGAGCTACCCGCTGTGCGTGGCTTCTGCAGGGGGAGCTCATCTGACCGATGTCGACGGACTGACGTACGTAGACTTCGCTTTGGGCGACACCGGCGCCATGTTCGGTCATGCGAACCCGGCAGTGGTGCAGGCGATCGCCGCCCAGCTCCGTCGGGGTTCCTCCATGATGCTGCCGACGGAGGATGCCGCGGTGGTAGGTGGACTCCTGGCCGAACGTTTCGGCCTTCCTTATTGGCAGGTGACTACCTCGGCCACCGACGCCAACCGCTTCGTCATCCGGCTCTGCCGCATGGTGACGGGCCGCGACAAGATCCTCACCTTCAACTGGAACTACCATGGAAGTGTAGACGAGACCCAGGTGGAGCTGGATGAAGGGGGAAGGATGGTGCCGCGGACGGGCGTCCATCCGAACGCCATGCACCACGAGGAGACCACCAGATTGGCGGAGTTCAACGACCTGGCCGCGGTCGAAGAAGCGCTTGCACACGAAGACGTGGCCTGTGTGCTGACCGAGCCGGTGCTGACCAACGTGGGCATGGTGCCTCCCGAGCCGGGCTTCCACGAGGGCCTGCGCCGGCTCACGCGTAAGTACGGGACCGCTTTGGTTATTGACGAGACCCACACCATCTCCACCGGTCCGGGCGGATACACACGGGCGCATGGTCTGGAGCCCGACTTCTTCGTATTGGGGAAGAGCATCGCGGGTGGCATCCCAGTGGCTGTGTGGGGGACCACCGCCGAGATGGCGGAACGGATCTGGCAGGTGCTGCCCCCCTTCCGACCCGGTCAGGAGATCAACCATTTCGGGTTCGGTGGGACCCTGGCGGGTAGCGCTGTGCAGATGGCTGCTATCCGGGCCACTCTGGAGAAGGCCATGACCGAGGAGAATTACCGGCATATGATCGGCCTGGCGGAACGGATGGAACGCGGCATCGACGAAATCGTGCGGCGCCGGGCACTACCCTGGCATGTGACCCGCATCGGGGCTCGACTGGAATACTTGTTCCGCCCGGCGCCGCCCCGCACCGGGGGTGAGGCCCACCGGGCGCGTAACGCCTTGCTCGAGGCCTTCATCCATCTCTATCTGCTGAACCGGGGCGTGCTCTTGACGCCCTTCCACAATATGGCTCTCATGTGTCCCTTCACCACTCAGGCGGACGTCGACCTGCATAATCAGGTGCTGGATGAGTGTCTGGGGGTGTTGGTGGATGAGGAGGGGCGGCGCGCGTAAGCCGCCGCCGGGACAATAGGCCGCGGCTGATTTTGGATCAGAAAGGGGGAAGTCCTGAAATGCCACACGTCGGCGAGAAGCAGCCGGCATCGCAGCCAGCATCGCAGCCGGGTTCGCAACCGGTATCGCAGCCGGTATCCCTCGGCACAGTGACCCTCACAGTGAACGGCGAGGTCCATGAGCTCATCGTAGAACCGCAGTGGACGCTCCAGTACGTGCTGCACGACAAGCTGGGACTCATCGGCACCAAAGAGTTCTGCGGCGAAGGGGCCTGTGGGGCTTGCACGGTCATCATGGAGGGCCGGCCGGTACTTTCCTGCATGATGCTGGCCATCGAATGTGACGGCAAGAGCATCGAGACCATCGAGGGCATCGCGCGAGCCAATCACCCGCTGATCGAGGCCTACATCAAGCACAGCTGCATGCAGTGCGGGTTCTGCACCCCTGGTTTTGTGGTGACGGCCAAAGCCCTGCTTGACCGCAATCCTGACCCCAGCGTCGAGGAGATCAAGGAAGCCATGGTGGGCAACCTCTGCCGCTGCGGCACCTATCCTGCCCACCTCAGGGCCATCGAGGAGGCGGCGGCTATCTTGCGCGGCGTCCTGGTGGCGCAAGGGGGTGAGGGCCGTGACTGATGAGAAGCAGCGGACTGATGAGAAGCGGCGCGCCGATGGGCAGCAGTGGGCTGACGAGAAGCAGCGCATGCTGGAATCTTTCGACAACAAGGCCGCCGACCGCCACCCGCTCAAAGAGTTCTACAACATAGGGCGCCGGGGAGTACGGCGCACCGACGGCTACGAGAAAGCGACCGGGGCTGCCCGTTACACGCTTGATGTGCAGCTGCCGGGCATGCTCTACGGAAGGTTCCTGACCTCGCCCTATCCTCACGCCCGCATCGTGAGTCTGGACACCAGCGCCGCTGAGGCCTTGCCCGGGGTGCGGACCATCATCCGCTGGGACGACCCCGAGATGGACGTGGAGGTGCCTCTGGCCGGGCACGAACTCAACAGCATCCGGCCTCTTTCCAACATCGCCCACTGGCAGGGGGAAGAGGTCGGGGCCTTCGTTTGCGCCGACAGCGAAGAGATCGCCGAGCAGGCCCTCAAGTTGCTCAAGGTGGAGTGGGAGCAACGGCCCTTCGTGCTCGACGTGGAGAAGGCCCTCGAACCGGGGGCTCCCCTCAGCAACCCCGAGTACAACCCGGACGGGAACCTGGCTCCGGGTGACATCTATATAGAAGGCCATGGCGATCCCGAGCAGGGGTTCGCCGAGGCCGATAAGATCCTCGAGTTCAAGTTCACTTTCGGCCAGAACACCTGGGTGGGGCCGGAGCGCCCGTGCGGAGTGTGGCGTTGGAACGGCGAGTATGCGGAGGTGTGGGTCAAGCAGCAACGACCGCATATTGCCAAGCGGGCCATCTCCCAGTGGTTCGGCGGCATCCCCATGAACAAGATAGACCTCCACTGCCTGTACCAGGGGGCAAGCTTCGGAGGCTGGAGTCAGATGGGTTGGAACCTGGGTGGCATGTACTGCGCGGCCGTGGCCGCCAAACGCACCGGTCGGCCCGTCAAGTGGCTGTTCAGCCGTCGGGAGGATTTCTACGGCGGCGAGATGGACGCCGGGGTGTTCTACCTCAAGGTCGGCTGCAAACTGGATGGGACCATCACGGCGGTGGAGGAGCGGGGAGTGGTGGTCAACCAGGCCATGCCGGTCTTCGGCATCGCTAAACACTTCATCGACAACACCCGGGTCCCGCACGTGCGGGGACGGACCGAATCCGTGTGGGTGAACCGAGGTCCCAACGTACCTACTCGTTGCGAGCAGAACCTCAACTGTTACAGCCTGTGTTGGGTGACCAACCGGGTGGCGGACGCCCTGGGCCTCGACCCCATCGAAGTGGCTCTCAAGAATGACGGGGCCGAAGGCCATGACATCGAGTGGCTGAACGCCCGCAAAGCTGAGCTGGGCTTTCCGGTGAGAGACAGCCTGCGGGAATGCATAGCCGCAGGGAAGGCCGCCATCGGCTGGGACGAGAAGTGGCATCCACCGGGGACCAAGCGGTTGCCGAACGGACGGATGCACGGGATGGCTTTCACCTGGACCCACGAGTGGGATGACTCGGCCGGTAGCTCCGAGATCGGCATGTACATTGAGCGCAATGACGGCACCTGCACCATTCTGGGCTGCCGCGCCGACGGGGGCCAGAACGCCGAGACGGCCTACTGCCAGATCGCGGCCGATGAGCTCGGCTATCCGGTGGAGATGGTCCGTTTCAAGCACATGGATGACGCCGGTTTCTTCACCATGACCCCGGATACCTCCACCAATCTGTCCGTGAACGGCTGGGCGGTGCGTCACGCAGCGCGTCTGCTCAAGCAGCGCATCTTGGAGGCGGCGGTGGCTCCCCGGGGGGTCACCCAGCTCACCAGCTTCCCGCCGGCCTTCCCGGGCAAGCGTCCGGAGGAGCTCGACATCAAGGATGCCGTCATCTTCGAGAAAGCCAATCCAGAGAACCGCATGAGCGTGGCTGAGTTCATCGGGCCGTCGGGGGCTCAGGGGCCCATCGTGTCGCCCATCGGCGAGCCGATCCTCGCGGGCAGAGAGGGGCTCGGCTATCCCATGCGGCTGACGCCCCCCACCTTCGATTTCGCTTGGCACGTCCAGCGGGGGACCTACTTGGGTGTGCGCCTGCGGTTCTGTCGCCAGGCCCACTTCATGGAGGTGGAGGTTGACACCGAGACCGGCGAAGTGGAGGTGACCCGAGTGGTCACCGTCAACGATGTGGGCAAGGTGATCAACTGGGAGGGCTGCGAGGGCCAAGCCTACGGCGGCGCCTACATGGGAGTGGGTAGGGGCCGTACCGAAGAGGTGGTCTGGGACCCCCGCACGGGCATCATGCTGAACGGCAACCTCCTCAACTACAAGATCCCCACGCTGATGGACATCGGCGAGATCCAGACGGTGCTGTTGGAGACCGGCATGGGGTACGGCCCCTACGGCGCCGTGGGCATCGGTGAAGACGTGGCTACGGTGCTGCCCGCGCTGATCGGACCGGCGGTCCACAACGCCATCGGGGTGTGGATAGACCGCTATCCGGTCACGCCCGACGTGGTCCTCGCGGCGCTGGGAAAGGCCTAGGTGAGAGCGATGAAGAAGTTTAAGCACCTGACTGTGCGGACGGTCGAAGAAGCGACCGCCGTCCTCGCGCAATACGGGAAGTCGGCCCGGGTCATCGCTGGCGGTACCGATCTTCTCGGCGAGCTCAAGGACAGCATCCTTAGAGATGACGACTATCCCGAGGTGCTGGTCAATATCAAGGAGATCGCGGGTCTTGAGCACATCACCGCTACAGACAGCAGTCTTCGGGTGGGGGCTCTCACCCGGTTGGAGGACGTAGCCACCCATCCCTTGGTGCGGGAGAAATACCCGGCTCTGGCCGAAGCCGCTAAGCGGACGGCCTCCCCGCACATCCGGGAGATGGGGACTGTGGCGGGTAACCTTTGCCAGAACAACCGCTGCTGGTACTACTGGGTGCCCGACAACCTGTTCGATTGTCTGCGCAAAGGGGGGCGGGCCTGTTATGCGGTGACGGGTGATGCTCGCTATCACTCCATCTTCGGTGCCGCCCGGGTGGAGACGACCGCCTGTGCACGGGCCTGTCCCAACCATATCGACATCGCGCCCTATCTGGCAGACATCCGGCGGGGTGAGCTGACAGGCGCGGCGCGCACTCTCTTGCGGAGCAACCCTCTGCCGGCGATAACCGGCCGGGTATGCCCGCACTGGTGTGAAGAGGAATGCGCGCGGGGCGAATTCGACCAGGCCGTAGCGGTACGGGCAGTGGAGAGGTTCTTGGGCGACTACGTGCTCGACCGCGCGGCCGAGTTCTATCTTGCGCCGGCTGTGGAGAGTGGAAAGCGCGTCGCCGTAGTGGGGTCGGGTCCGGCGGGGCTCTCCGCCGCCTACTACCTGCGGCAAGCCGGGCATGCGGTGACGGTGTTCGAGCGCATGCCTGAGGTGGGTGGGATGCTCACTTACGGCATCCCGCCCTATCGTCTGCCGCGGGAAGTCCTCAAGCGCCAGGTGGAAGCGATTGCGGGGACCGGCGTCGAGTTCACTACCGGCGTGGAGGTGGACGCGGAGAAGTTCGCCGCTCTGGAGCGGGATTTCGACGCGGTGTTCGTGGCGGCCGGGGCCTCCAAGCAGACTGACGTAGGCGTGGCCGGGGAAGAGTGTCTTCTGTCCGGTACGGAATTCCTGCACCAGGTTTACGAGCAGCCGGAGTCCATGGGCGGCAAAGTAGTGGGTGTGATCGGCGGCGGAAATACAGCCATCGATGTGGCGAGGACCCTCCTCCGACTGGGCGCAAAGCCCATCATCTACTACCGACGGACCAAGGACGAGATGCCGGCCCTCGACGAGGAGATCGCCAAGGCGGAGGAAGAAGGGGTGGTCTTCGAGTTCCTGACGCAACCGGTGGCGGCGGAGGGCGGCCCGGCGGCCCCGGCGCCCAGCGGAGGCGGCGCCGGGGCCGC
>FWPV01010689.1_pt1 | contig 14929 bp, 8 predicted proteins | sample 2228371 | NCBI WGS metagenome assembly FWPV01 (sample SAMEA103939776, study PRJEB20133) | metagenome
GTCTTGCCGTGATCGATATGCCCGATCGTCCCCACGTTTACGTGCGGCTTGCTACGATCGAATTTTTCTTTCGCCATCGCGAAAACCTCTCTCGCTGGAATCAACGCGCTCTCTCTTCCGAAAGGCGCTGAGATCCTACGCTGCCGTCCTTGTCCGTTCGCTGAATCCGGATGGGCAGGTCGGAAAAAACTTCTGGAGCCGTTGACCGGGATTGAACCGGTGACCTCGTCCTTACCAAGGACGCGCTCTACCAACTGAGCTACAACGGCTCGTCAAAAACTCCTGGTGGACGGGGGAGGATTCGAACCTCCGTAGCTCGCAAGGAGCGGCAGATTTACAGTCTGCTGCCATTAACCACTCGGCCACCCGTCCAGCTCTGCGCCGCGGGCGCGGCGGCCCTTACACCACTTATCCGGAGTCGCACGGCCGCTACGGCGTAGTAACCACCTTTAAGGCTACCGCAGCTCGCCGCGGTTGTCCACCGCCAGCCGCGCAAGGGAGGCGCCAACCCGCTTCCGCCACGAAACCACAATTCTAGCACAAAGCCGCAGGCTACACTGGAGGGATATGGCAAAACAATATAGCGCCCCGCCGCCTATGACGATTGATCCCGCCCGGAAGTACACGGCGACGTTCGAGACCGCCCGCGGGACGATCGTTTGCGAGCTTTTCGCCGGTGACGCCCCGAAGACGGTCAATAACTTCGTTTTCCTGGCCCGCGAGGGCTTCTATGACAACACCACTTTCCACCGCGTCATCGCCGATTTTATGATTCAGGGGGGCGACCCCACCGGCACCGGGCGCGGAGGACCGGGCTACCGCTTCGAGGACGAGTGCGCGGGCAACCCGCACCGGCATCAGGTAGGTACGCTGTCGATGGCCAACGCCGGACCCAACACCAACGGCAGCCAGTTCTTCATCACCCATGTGGCCACTCCGTGGCTCGATGGCAAGCACACGGTTTTCGGAAAGGTCCTCAGCGGTCAGGAAGTGGTCAACGCCATCCGCCAGGGGGATGTGCTCAAGTCGGTCGTGATCGCCGAGGGCTAGCGTCCCGTATCCCGGGTTTCGAGTTATCGCTGCGGCGAGCTTGATGCGCCGAAATTTGTGAAACAATCTGTGGGTTTAGGCGCGTCTGGACGATAGAGTGGATCGGGAGGCAATGATGCAACTAGGGCGATTGACCCTCGTCACGCTGCTCGCTTGCCCGGCGGTTTTTGCCCAATGGGGCAGGGGCAATGCGGCCACCCGGCAAGCGGATATCCGTGGCGGGGGCGGTGAAAGCGGCAAGTGCACGATCGAAGTCGAGGTGGACGGTTCCGCGCAGGTCGAAATCCGCGGCGCGACGGCGCAACTGCGAACCCTCTCCGGACAGCCCGCCACGTGGCGCCGCTTCGTGTGCAACCAGCCGCCGCCGGAGCGTCCTCTGGAGTTCCGCTTCCGCGGCATTGACGGGCGCGGGCGGCAGACTCTAATGCAGGATCCCCGCGACCGGGGCGTGGCCATTATCCTAATCGAAGACCCGAAGGGCGGGCGCGAGGGCTACACCTTTGATATCGAGTGGCGCGGAGTCGATCCGGGCGGCTCCTGGGGAGGCAGCAGGGGCGGAAGCAATTGGGGCGGCGGGCGAACGGGCTCCACGTGGGGCGGCTCCAATTGGAATCAGGTCCTCCGGTTCTCGAGCCGCGGCGACGGCTACTACCGCCACAGCCGGGGCAGTGATCAAATTTACAACTGCCGGGTGCAAATCGACCGGTCCGGGCGCGTGGACGTTTCATTCGATACGGACAAGAACTACCGGCTGAACCTCAGCGGACGGGTGTCGAGGACCGAACGCGACCGCGTGATCGCCGACATGGCTGGTCCGGGCATTTCAGGGCCGATGGAGATCTGGCTCGACGGGACCAACCGCGTGCGCGAACTGAGCATGAGCGCGTCAGGGCGCGGCGGCTTCGAACTTCGCTGGAGAAACTGAGCGCGCGGCTGTAAAGCCGAAAGCGATCACCGCCAGATAGAGTTGCAAGACCTCGCTGTCGCCTAGATTGTGCTCGAAAAAGCCGGTGACCAGGACCGCGATCGTCACCGCCACCGCCCCGTGCAGTATCGCGCTTTCCTCAGGCGGCGCCTTTCGCCTCAAGGCGCGCCAGAAAATCGCCGCGCTGCCGGCGATAGCGCATAGTAGAGCCAGCACAGCGGGGATTCCCCGCTCGGCGGCGAAGTGGATATAGATGTTGTGCAGATGGCCGTAAAACCCGTCCGGAAGGGTGGTCGTCCCGGGCGGGAGATAAGCCCGGTGCTGTTTGGCCACCTGCTCCGGTCCGACGCCGAACCACGGGTGCGCCTTGATCATCTGCCAGCCGATGGCGCGCGTCATTACACGGTGCTGGTTGGAATCCATTTCGCCTCGGGGGCGCAGGGCGGAAAGCGCCCGCAAACGGAGGCTCTCCGGCGCGGCGATGAAGAAGACCGCGGCCGCCGCCGGAAGCGCCAGCACAGCAATTTTCCGCCAGCTCCACGCCAAGTAGAGACAGCCGCAAAAGCAGCCCAGCCACACGCTGCGGGTCCAACTCAGAGCCAGACCCAAGCCCATCAACCCGCACGCGGCGGCGAGCATCCAGCGGATCCTGGCGGGCTCCTTCGCGAACAGGATTCTCGCTGCCGTAAACAGCAGCGCCATCATGACCACGCCGCTAAAGGTCATCCAATGGCTCATGAAGCCGGTGACGCGGTTTGCAACGTAAGCCAGGTAAAAATCCTCGCCGGGGCTGAGCGACGCCCATTTGCGGTAGAACTGCGCGCCGCTCCACGCGGAAGACGCCGCCGCGGCGGCTGCCCAGCCCAAGGTGACTGCCCGGATCGGCGCAGCTCCGCGGATCCATGTGGCGAACACGACGAGCGCCGTCAGCACATAGAACTTCCTCACCTGCGGCCACCCGCCCTGCACATCCCCGGCGAGCAGCAGCGAGATTGCGCTCCACGCCATGAAGACCGCGAGCGGCGGCATGGCGGGCGTCCAAACCGGCTTTTCGCGCAGCGCTATGAGAAGCGCAAGCGACGCTCCGAGCAGAATGTGGCTGGCCGCAATCGAGACCAACGGCGCCACGGCGCAGGCGCAGGCCACCCCCAGCGCCGCGCGCCCGATCCTGCTGGGTCCGGCGTTCGTCATGCGAGGGAGAAGACCCAGTATGACAGAATGGAGGGCGGGAGGCTGAATCGTCTTGGAGATCTACCTTCTTCGCCATGGCATCGCCGAACCCGGGAGCGCATCATTGCCCGACGCTGAACGGGCGCTGACGCCTGAGGGGCGGAAGAAGCTGCGTGCGGTATTGAAAGTGGCGGCGCGCGCCGGCGTGAAACCGGACGTGATCTTGACGAGTCCGCTAAAGCGCGCGCTTCAGACGGCGGAAATGGCGGCCGAAGCCTTGTCCCCGGGCATCGAAGTGGAGAAAGCCAAGTGTCTCGCGCCGGACGGGACTCCGGAGGAGATTTGGTCCGAAATCCGGCGGCAGGGGGAGGCGAAGCAAGTAATGCTGGCGGGACATGAACCGCTGATCGGCTGGCTTGCGGCGTACTTGGTAGGCGCGCCGGCGGGCATCATCGATGTGAAGAAGGGGGCGATCATCCGGATCGATGTTCCTGCTTTGGGGACGAAGCCTCAGGGGAGCATACGGTGGATCCTGACGCCGGCGTTGGCGGAAGCGATGAGTTGAGATCTTTTTGACCCCCGCCCCCGGCGTCCCTTACAATACGAGAGGAGGGCGGGAGTAACTCAGTGGTAGAGTCACAGCCTTCCAAGCTGTTGGTCGCGGGTTCGATTCCCGTCTCCCGCTCCAATCCGAATCGCTGGCGTAGCTCAGTTGGTAGAGCATCTGATTTGTAATCAGACGGTCGGGGGTTCAAATCCCTCCGCCAGCTCCACTTTAAAATCAATCACTTAAGAACATTAACTCTCCTCAAGACTCGAGTGTGGGGCAGACTGCGGGTTATACCCTTCAAGCGATGCGTTGTTTGACGCGCGGGGCGCGGTAGGGCTTGTGATCGGCCAATGGAAGTTCGATTTCCACTGGTATCCTACGGATAAGGTGAAGCGGGGAGCACAGGCAAAACGCCCGGTCACATTGCCGCCGGCGCCGTTGATTCCTTGGCGGCGGACTAGGAGGATCTATGATCGATAAGACCAACCATTCAGAGCGGCGGCTTTCCAATCGCTCAAGCGGGATCTGCCGTTTCTTGGGTCAGCCTCTTAGGTGGATGGGTATGGCGCTTCTGTGCGGCGCCACTTCCTTATGCGCGGCAGAAGTCGCAGTTGCTGCACCGGACTCGCCGATGCTGCGCTATGCCCTTGGCAAGCTCGAAGCGGCCCTCCAGAAGCGGGGAGTGGCGATGAAACGGCAGCCCTCTGGCGGCGTTCCTGCCCGATCTGACATCGCCGTTCTAACATCGCCGGGCATGGAGATGAATCCCGGCCCGGATGGTTTCAGTCTCGCCAGGTCTCGCGGCCGTCTGCTCATTACCGGCGGCGACGAGCGCGGCGCGATGTACGGCCTGCTGGACGTGGCGGAGCAAATTCGCATGGGCACGCCATGGAACCGGATCAAGGCGCGCACGGTGAAGGCGCAATTCGAGTTTCGCGGCATTAAATTCAACCTGCCCTGGGCCGCATATCGAACCAGCTTCGCGATCGAACAACACGATGCCACATGCCGCGATCTCAAGTTCTGGGAGGCCTTCCTCGACATGATGGCGGAGAATCGCTTTAACGTCCTCACGCTTTGGAGCCTGCATCCGTTCCACTACATGATTCGTCCGAAGAGTTTTCCGGAAGCCTCTCCGTTCAGTGAGACCGAACTGGCCGAGTGGCAGAGCCTTTGGCGGGGCATCTTTGCCATGGCGAAAGAGCGGGGCATTGAAACATATCTTGTGACCTGGAATATCTTCGTTTCCCCCGAGTTCGCCCGGGCCCACAACGTCGCCCGGTGGAGCGAAAACTGGCGTCATATCGGCCGTGAGCCAGAAACCAGTGAAATCGTGGTCCGCTACACGAAGGAAGTGGTGAGGCAGGTGCTCGATGAGTTTCCCGATCTCACGGGTCTGGGGACAACGCTGGGCGAACAGATGGGGGGAATGACGCCTGACCAGCGCCGTGCATGGCTGGACCGCACCTACTTTGCTGGGATTGCCGATGCGAAACGCCCGGCCAAGTTCATTTACCGGGCGCCGCTTTCCGCGGATTTGAAGTCCGGGGGCAGCACAAGCGTTGAGAACGATCGCCGCACCCGTAGCCAGATCGAGGGGCTCACCCAGAAAGTCGCCGGGCCGGTCTATATCGAATTCAAGCATAACTGGTCGCACAGCCATTCCTCGCCTGAACTGTTCATCGTGCACGGCGGCAAGCTCTCGGATGCCTATTGGAATCCACCGCCCACCCGCCACAAAGTGGTTTGGACGATGCGCAACGAAGACATTTTTATTCTGCGCTGGGGCCAGCCGGATTTTGTGCGGGCCTTCGCTCAGAACCAGCGCAAGGACTATGTGGGCGGGGCCCTCATCGGCTCCGAGTGTTACGTGCCGGCGCTTGACTACATCACAGCGCCGGGTCCGCACAAGACCTGGCGGTTTGCCTTCGAGCGGCAATGGCTCTTCTATGCGGTGTGGGGACGCCTCCTTTACGATGGGGCGGCGTCCGACCGTCTGTTCGCCAGCCTGCTGGAGGAGCGTTTCGGCGCGGGGCTGGGCGATGACTTGTTGCGGGCGTGGAAGCTCGTCAGCCAGACGCCGCTCCATTTCGCTTCGTTCCGCCGGGGCACCTGGGACGGTTCACTCTACACGGAGGGCTTCTCGTCCTGGATCGACAGGGATGATGGGGCGCGTACCTTTTTCGACATCGACTCCTTCATCAACCACCCGGTGCTGGACACGAAGCGCTACATCAACATCGCCGATTTTGTGAAAGCTGGCGGCGTTGCTGAGCCAGGCAGGCTCTCACCTCTTGCTCTGGCCGCACAACTCGACCGCGACGCCGCGGAAGCCTCGAAGCGAGTGGCCGCCATTCGCGCCCGGAAGCCGCGGTCTCCCACGCTGGAGTGCGAGCTGACGGACATCGAAGCCTGGGTCGCTTACGGGCGCTATTTTGCCGAGAAACTGCGCGCGGGCGTGGCACTTGCCACAGCGCGGGCGAGGAACGACGCGCAGCAGCAGGCGGCCGCGATCGCCGCCCTCGAGAGGGCCTTGGCTCACTGGAAACGCTTGGCGCAACTAGGTGGGAAGTTCAACCGTTTGCCTGTTCCGTCGAACTCGAGGGAGCCGTTTTCCTGGGCGTCGCTGACGCCAGCGGTCGAGAGAGATATCGAGCTGGCCAGGAGACCGCTCGTTGCACAAGACAAGAAGTCCCGCCCGAGGCAATGAGCTTGTCACCGGCTGAACGACGGAGGCTGAGAGGCATGAAGCTAAATCCGCTTTCCACGCTCGCGCTGTTAGTGTGCGCGCTCGCTCAAGCGGCGGATATGCAGGCGGAAAACGGCTGGGTGACCGTCACGCCGGCCGAGTTTCCGGGCGCGATCAATAACCCGCTCAAAGGCTTTCGCGACTACAAGCCGAATGGCTACGGACTCCTAAAGCGCCAGTACATCAAGTGGAACGAGATCGAAGTTTCGGCGGATGATCCCATCGAGCGGATCATCGCCCATACCAACCGGATCACCCACATAGCGGGCAAGCGCTTCGAAGACTTGAATGTCAAACTCGTGCCGCGCGTATACCTCGACTGGAACGGGACGCCCGGAAGGCAGTTCTGGCCGGCCGACTTGCATACCTTCGACTATGACAGCCCCGCCTTCCAGGAAAGGCTGCGGCGGCTGGTGAAGAAACTGGGAGAGGCTTGGGACAAAGACCCGCGCATCTTCGCCGTGCAGATGGGCCTCATTGGATACTTTGGCGAGCATCACAACCCCGCGCCGACAGCCGCGCAACGGCGACTGCTTGCGAACGCGTTCCGAGAGGCATTCCCGAACAAACCCGTGCTCGTCCGGCACAATGATGCGGAGTTCATGGAGGCAGGATTCGGCATCTACTACGACACTTTCGGCAACCTCAGCCGCGAGCCGCCCGGGGGGCCGAAGGACCAATTTCCCTGGCAGGCTACGCACGTGTATCCCCAGATTTGGAAGCGGGCCCCCATTGAAGGCGAGGTGGAATACAACTGGCAGCAGCAGCGCGAGAGCGCGAAGCCCGAGGAGACCTTCGGGCGCACGCCCAATGAGACCATGACTGTACCCTCATACCGCCGTTACATGATCGACAAAATTCGCCGCTACCACGCGAGCTACCTCGGCTGGATCGCCAACTATGACGACTCCGATCCCGACGTGCTGGCCGGCGCCGCCGAGCTTCAAAAAGCCTTTGGTTACCGTTTCGTACTCGATTCCGTCCGTTATCCGTCCGCCGTGCCGCCCGGAGGGCGGGTCGCGGTGAAGCTGACTGTGCGAAACACCGGCAGCGCCCCCTTTTACCTGGACTGGCCCGTGGCCATCGGACTCCTTGATCCCGCGACGAGAAAACCCGTGTGGTCCGCTCCGCTTGCTGGCGTCGACATCCGCAAATGGCTCCCTGGCGAGGACTGGGACAGCGCGGCCTTCGCGTATCGCCGGCCGGCCGCGCCGTATCACGATGAGGGTCACGCCACTCTGCCCCGGGACATCAAGCGCGGTCAATACATTCTCGCCCTTGCCATTCTAGACAGGCAAGGCGGCATGATGCCGAGCGTGCGGTTTGCGATCGTGAACTACTTCCGCGGGGGCTGGCATCCACTGGGTTTCATCGGCGTTGGAGAGATCCCTAAGGACGTTTCCCTGATAAATGTGGCCTTCGACAGTCCCGCTTTCGACAACAGCCTTTATTACAAAGCGCCCGAGAAATTACGAGCGGTGACGGCGCCGCCCTTGCCTGAAGTCAAAGCCGTGACGCCATGGGTTTCGGATCCGTACACTGAGCTCATCAATCCGTGGCGTTACTGGACCCTGCGACCGTCAAACAACCGGCTGGAGAAGCTGACCCTCAGCGGCGGTCCTGGCGCAAGCCGCATCCTCCGCGTGACCGGCGATTTCAGCGAAGGCTTCAGCTTGAACCACAGTTTCGCTCATGGCGCCAAGCTTGAGCCTGGCCGGTACCGCTTCGTCTTCTTCGTGAAAGGCACGCCCGGCCAATCCTTCAACTTTGACGTAGCGGATGACTCGCGCCCGGTCTACAGGCAGACTGGGATTCCGCTGACCGCACAATGGCAGGAGCACACCCTCGAGTTCGAAATCAAAGCCGCCTTCAAAGGCGCGGCTTCCCTGCGTTTCCACTTGCCTCGCACTATTGAAGGCGCTTTCGACCTCGCCAACACCAGGCTCAGGATGTTGAAATAGGTGTAAGCAGTTGACCCGGAATCCGGAATTTCAGCCGTTCGGAGGCGGCCGGCCTGGCAGGAAGCGAACACATGGCCTTCGCAGACCCTGCCGCAATCGAAGTCTTCCTTTTCTAGCCGTGCTCCCGGAGATTCCTGCCGCATGTGCTGGGGCGGACTGCAAGCTGGTTGACTTGCCCGGTCAGAGCATCCGCGCCGTCGCCGCCCGCCGCCGGGGTTCGAAGTGAGGCCCACTGCGCCACGCGCCGGGCTGGAGGGGAGTTCTATTCTGGCTCGCGCACGCTTGCCCCGGACGCAGGCGCTCGGCAGGGGAGGGCGCCGATGGCTACCTGAGGGGCGGCGACGAGCTCCGACACCCTAGCCGCCCTCACAGAACCCGGCGGAAGGGGCTAAGCGAGCTCAGGGACCATGCTGTTAAGAGCGTCCAAATGGCCGGCCGGAGCTTCCAGTCTAGCCGCCACATCCACCGCTTCACCCAGTTCCCCGTTCAGACGGACATTTCGCCATACAGGGTTGAAAATACGCCATTTAACCCATAGTTCTAGGAGCGTTCGCTCGGGCTGCCTATACTGGAAAAGCTGGGACTGGGAGCACTTCAACCCGTCTGGGAACTCATCTCTCCCGAGGAGTGAACGTACATGCATAAGCCAATCAAATATTTCGAGAAAGCGCTTTCGATCGCCGCTAACGGCGCGTGGTGGGTCTTCGACAAGCTGAATCAAATCAACCCGAACCCTTCCTTTACGCCGCAGTGGTCGGACAAGCCGCTGCTGAAGTCCTGGGAGAAGACCAAGCCGCCTCTCGGGTGGCCGCGCGAAACCGATTCGCTTTGCCCCCGCTGCATCCCCGAAATCCGCAAGGAGATCCTGGACGGCAAAAAGCCGGTTGAAATTCTGTTAACCGAGAAGCCGGGCGAGATCAAGGCCAAAATCATCGAACGGGACGGCCAGATTCTGATGACCAAGGAATGTCCGATCCACGGGTATTTCGAAGACGTCATGTCGATCGACCCCGAATTCTACCGGCACATCGAGAGCGTCTTCCCCGGGCGCGACATCCGGGCGCATAACGACGAGCGCCTGCACCGCCACGGGTCGAGCACTATCACTCACGGGCGGGGTTCGGTTCTCACCATCGATCTCACCAACCGTTGCAACATGATGTGCGATCCGTGCTTTATGGACGCCAACCAAGTGGGCTTCGTGCATGAGTTGACATGGGAAGAGATCAAGACCCTGCTCGACAACGCCATCTCGATCAAGCCGCGGCGGCAGATGTCGGTGCAGTTTTCGGGCGGCGAGCCGACGCTGTCGCCGTACTTCCTCGACGCGATCCGTTACGCCCGCAAGGTCGGCTACAACAGCGTGCAGGCGGCCACGAACGGCATTGAATTCGCAAAGAGCCCCGAATTTTGCAAAGCCGCGGCCGAAGCCGGGCTGCGCTATGCGTATCTTCAGTTTGACGGCATCGGCAACGCGGCCAACTCGCACCGCGGCGTCGGCAATCTGTTCGACGTCAAGCTCCGGGCGATCGAGAATTTGTGGAACGCGGGCGTGGACATCGTACCGGTGATCACGATCATCAACGGCGTCAATAACGAACAGGTGGGGCGGGTGATTCAGTTCGCGCTGGACAACCCGAAGCGGATTCCGTTCCTATCCTTCCAGCCGGTTTCCTTTACTGGACGCGATGAAGCCATCACGGACGAGCGGCGCAAGGCGCAGCGCTATACGTTGTCGCACCTGGCTCATGACGTCAAGAAGCAGACCGGGCTTGGCGAACCCGCGCGGGACTGGTATCCGATCTCCTTCATCAGCACGTTCTCCGATTGGAGCGACCTGGTGCACGGACCGCAGGCGCAATGGGGGCAGCTAAGCTGCGGTTGCCACCCGAATTGCGGCGTCGGCATGGCGGTGATGGTCGATAAGCACACCAAGGAAGCCAAGCCGGTGACCGAGTTCCTGAACGCCGACCGGTTGGCGCGCGATGTGGCGCGCGTAAATGACGCCGCACGCGGCAAGTGGCTGTCCATACTCGGCATGGCGCTGTCCCTCATGCGGAATTACGATCCGTTCAAGTCCCCGACGCACTTCAAGCTGATCGACCTGCTGCAAAAGTTCGATAAGACCTTTGGAGCGACCGGGCGCGACTACGGCAAAGTGGACGCCACGCGCACGCGCGCCGACATCGAGAAACGGCGCAACGACCGCTGGAACTTCCTGTTCATCGCGGGCATGTGGTTCCAGGATCTGTTCAACTACGACTTCCGCCGGACCGAGCAGTGCATCATTCCGTACGCCACGCAAGAAGGCGAGATCAGCTTCTGCGCTTACAACACGGGCGTCGGCTGGAGGCAGATCGTCGAGAAGATGCATATGACGGCGACACTGACCAAATGGTACGAGGAGCGGGGGCGGCATGAGATTTTCGCCGGCAACCGCCGCGTGCCGCTCGAAAGCGTCGAACACAACATGGTGCTGCGCGAAGAGATCATTACGAAGGACGTGCAGCACGATCTCGACCGCTTGGGCATCGCCAAGACGGCGCGCGAGGAAAAGATTCGCGCGCGCAACGAGAGGATGCGCAAGCAAGCCGAAGAAGACGCGCGCATGGCGCGCCTGTACCGCGAGATCATTCTCAAGGAGAAGCCGGCGGAGCAACTGATCACCATCGCCCCGCTGCCCGCGTCTCCCAAAGAAGCGCCCGCCGAAGAGCGCGAGGAAGTCGGCTCCTTCGGGGACTAGGGGGCACAGCCCGCGAGGTCCGCGGCCGGCGGGCTCAGATGCTGTGAACGTCGGCCATAAAGATGTTCTCGCGCGCGCCGATTCTCGAGTTGAACAAGACCCAGCGGTCATCGAGACTGAAGACCGGATGGCCGTGGCTGTGTTGGGTGTCGCCCGGCTTATAGCGGCATAGTCGGCGCACATTCGCGCGGCCGTCAGCGTGCGTCATGAGAGAAATGAAATTGGCGCCGTCGCGGTCGTCCGGACTCAAGTAACCTCTGTCGCCGGCGACTAGGGTATTCGCGGTGTTGGACTGTATGTGTCCGGGGCGCGGTCCGGGCAGCAGGTATTGCCGGATCCATGTGCCGTCGGGCCGGATGAAAGCGTTGTAGTGCTCCCGCTTGCCGCCGCGCTCGAGTTCGTACTGGAATCCGACGTCTTCGCCGGTGCGCGTGAAATACTCATGAACGCAAAACTCGCCGGGTCTCTGGGGGTACAGCGGCTGCGCCTTCCGCCCTCTTTGTTGCGCGGCGTTGACAGTCCACATTCTCTGAGCCACGTGGCTGCCGCCCTCGTGACAGAACAGAATGATGTCCGGCTGGCGCGGGTGGATAATGACGTGACTGATCCAGGCGTTCTCGCCCCACACGGCTGCGGGCTGCCCGTTGCTGACCTGCACTCGCATGATGACGGAGACCGGCCGCTGAAAGTACGTCTCGGCCATGGTGGAATAGATGCGCCCCGTCTCCGTGCTCACGGCCAAGTCTTGCCGGTAAGCAAAAGCGACGTACTCGCCGCCGGCGGTGCAGGTGGCGAGGCTGGGCCTCCAACCCGCCGGCACCCGGTACAGTTCACGGTCTTCCAAAGTGTCCACCTGCAAAACGTGCAGCGCGGGTCCGTCGAAGTAGAACAGCTTGCCGCGAGGCGAAAGACAGGCCTGTTGCGGCGAGACTTTCTCCGCTTCGGTTAGCTGAACCAGCTTTCGTTCACGAATCTCAAGCAGGTAGAACTGGAACCGCCCCGACCGGTTGGAACCGAAGACGATCCGGTCCGCTCCGCCGCCGAGGAAGGATTCCGACGTGAAGTAGAGGTGAACATTGTCGGACCCGTCGCCTGTGAGCTGCATCACGCGAGCGCCGGTGTCCTGGTCCTTATACTCCTTCACTTCGCTTCCCACGGGAAGCGTTTTGCCCCGGCTGCCGCCGGGCGCCGGCGCGGCCGCGCTGCTCAAGTACCCGGGGCGGTTTCGCGGCAAGAAAGTCGGTCTGGTGCGCCGGGCGCCGGCGCAGCCGCGCGCAGGTAGACCGGGGCGCCTCCTAACAGGCTCAAGAAAGTTCGCCGTGCGATATTCATAGCCGCCATTCGCCTCAAAACCTCAAGTACAGACCGAACTGGATTCTGCGATTCGAGAAACTTTTCATCGCTGTCACAGTGCCAAACGTACCCGCTGTGACTGAAGTGTTCGGAACATCGAAGATCTGGTGGTTCAAGGCGCTGAGCGCTTCAGCGCGCAGTTCGAACTGTAAGCGCTCGGTGATTCTGGCTTTCTTGATGGCGGACAGGTCCAAGACATTGATCGGAGCGGCGCGCAGCCCGCTGAAGCGGCTGGAAACATAGCGAATCGCATAAGAGCGCTGCCGGCTCGAATTGGTCTCGAAGCCGTCCGTGTTGAACCACCGGAGACGGTTGCGCTGGCTGCGGGGCAGCACGATGTTCCGGGCGTCCCCATAGTAGATAAAGTCACCAAGACCAATCGGCTCTCCGGTTTGGAACTGATAGGCGCCGGTGAGCTGCCAGCCCTCTACGATCTTTCCAAACACTCCGGACGCATCTGGCCAAAAGCGGCGCCCTCGCCCCACGGGGAGTTCATAGATGCCGCTCGCCGTGATGCGGTGCGTCCGGTCCTGAGCCGAAATCACTTCCTCCGGGCGGGGGTCGAACGCGTTCAGAAAGCTGACCGCCTCCATGTTCTTCGACCACGTCCACGCGCCCATTAGCGTGTATCCACTCCTGAACCGCCTCTCCACGCGAGTCTGTTTAGAGTGGTACCACGAGTAACCTTGACTCGACGTCGTGGAGACGGAGCCGAACTGCGGAAATTTGTAGAACAGGCGCGCAAAAGACGTATTCGCGCCGTTCAGGCTCGATCCGGGCAGCAACCCTGCCATCGGGTTAGGCACGTTGCGGCTCAAACGGTCAATGACCGGCTGGTCCCGCACCGGCGAGGTGCTCAGAAACTGAGGCGGGTTGTAGTTCAGCGACTTGGAAGTCTCGATCGCCACGCCTCGGCTCCCGACGTAATTGACGTCGATCAAGAATCCTCCGGGAATGACGCGTTGGAGCCCCAACGACCAACGCTGGTTGTATGGCATGCGGAGTTTCGTGTTCTGAAAGCTGATATCCATACCCAAGTTGGTGGCGATACCCAACGAAGCGCCGGGCGGAGGGAGAATTCCGCCGGGGAACGGGTTGGACAGCGTCGCGACAAAAGTTACGCCATTGTCCAGCGTGGGCACCATCGCAGTTCTTTGGCTGAAGCCTGTCTGGTTGAAGTCCCTCACCGAAAGCGCGAGCTGCCCGAAGAAGATTCCGTAACCGCCCCGGAGCACGGTTTGGGGCGATAGAGAATAGGCGAAGCCGAATCTCGGCATGAAGTTCTTCTTGGGCGCATCATAAAGCGCGCGCGGCTGCCCGTTCACGCCGAGAAAAGTCAGGCCTCCCTTCACCTGGTACTGGCTTACCGGCAATTCCGGAACCGGATTGCGGGCGTAAGCCGCCCGTGCGGCAGCCTCCACTGGGCTCGAAACATCCCAGTCCAATCCGCGCACAGCGCGGTTGAACCGTTCCGTTGGAGCGCCCTCGTATTCATAACGCAGTCCCAAGTTGAGCGTTAGCCGGTCGCTCACTTTCCAGTCGTCCTGGAAGTACAAGCTCGTCGTTCGCACCACTCCCGCATATGAGGCATTCCAGTTGACGTATGAGTTCGTTGAAACGCCCAGCAGAAAACCGCCGAGCGCCGAGGCGATCAGCGGCGGCGTCGGAGCGTTATCCAACGGACCATTCATGTAAGCTCCGGTGAAGTTAAATACGCCAGCCTCTCCGGAGTGATTTCCGGATGTCACCAGATTGTCGCGGAAGTCAAATCCCACCCGGAGCAAATGGCGCCCCTGGGTTCGGGAGATCGTCCCAACGACGGAATGGATCCCGCTGTACAAGTACGACGGGCTGCTGATGTTGTTGAGCGTCGAAATGCTGTTTGACCCGAAGCCGATGATCGGGAACTGGCGGTACTGAAGCTGATCCGCGAGCGATTTCGGGAAACCTAGAGTGGTGAGATCGAAGCCTTCGGACAGCGAAATCGTGCCGTCATAGCTGCGGGTATATCCATACCGCACATCCATCACGGTGGCGGCATTGAAGACGTGCGTGAAGTTGACCGCGGAAAGCGGCGCCCTCCGCCGGGTGTTTCCGCCGCTGGCGCCCTTGGCGTAGTCATAACCGTTTTCATTGAGAACGTTGCGCGCATAGGCGAAACGCCCGAACAGCCTGCTCTTTTCATTGAAGATGTGGTCGACCCGAAAGCTGGAGGACAGGTAATTGTTGCAGTTGTAGCCCTCTTTGTATATGTAGTTGTTCAGACCCTCGCGCGTGGGCGAAGGCGCATCGTTGGGATCGGGATAGTATTTCAGCACGTTCCGCGCGATGGGGATAATCCGGCTCGCAGGAATCACATTGCCTGGAAAGGGAGCCCGGCTATAACGCCCGGTGAATAGGTTAGTGGTAGTGAAGGTTTCGTATAGCT
>FWPV01010690.1_pt1 | contig 14928 bp, 12 predicted proteins | sample 2228371 | NCBI WGS metagenome assembly FWPV01 (sample SAMEA103939776, study PRJEB20133) | metagenome
AGCGGGAGGGTGACTGCAGCCCGTGGCACGCCGATCAAGACCCTGGGGGCGGTTCCATCCACGGCACCGATCAGGGTGATGTCATCGAGCGCGACTTCAAAGTGCGTGGCGAGGGCCTCCTGAAGCTGTTTCATCTCGATACGCCTTGTGCCATCCTCTACGCACCCCTGGATCTTTGCCGGCAAGGAGCAGTTTATCGGCTTGGGAAAGAGCCGCGCAATGTACTTGCTCGGCCAGCATTTTTGGATTTGTTGTGCCAGACAACGGAGCTGGTCCTTAGCTGCGAAGTGTTGGACCAACGCTTGTGCCAGTTCCTCTTCGGTTTTGTATGAGAAGAGAAGGAAAGGCCCACCCATGTCAAAAATCAGGTCCTTGATCTCGTCGGCATCCAGGCGGCGGGCAATGAACTGTTGTAATTTAGTGCTTACCGGCAGGGTGGCGCTCATCAGTGTATCCATGTCATCCAATGCTTTAGGGGGTTCCTGCGCCGGTTCGTACTTGGGCTTATCGGGGTCACGCGATTCCATGTGCAATTCGTTGCAGGTATAATTCGCCACCACCTCTTTCAACAAGGGTGGCCCCATCGTCAAGACCGATTCGTGCCAGGGGCGACGTTTGATTTCTTCGGTGGTCAGTTGATTTTCATCCTGTTTGAGTTGATGTTCTACCACAGCATGGTGGTACACCGCTTTGATGACGGCTTCTTCATCATACGGATACGACGTGCCGAGGGCGGGTTGGCGTCCATCCGCCCAGATGCGACTGGGCATAAAGGTGTAGATGCTCACCGGAATTCCATCTTTCGTCTCCGCCTTGACGGTGATGCCCCGCAGTTGGGGGCGCAGATCAACATCCGTGTAAAGCTGTTCGAATTGTTCGGTGAAACTCAGTCCCGGTGGGCACACTCTGAATACAATGCCGGTTGAGGTTACGGCCAGGTGATCACACGAGGTTAGAATGATCCCCGGCCCGGCGAAAAACTGTCCGAACGGATTCCCACGGACCACAGGATCGGGTTTTTCCTGGTCCATCGTCTCGCGGGTTTTCCAATCGCCGATCACATAGTAAGGATAATTCGTGCCCAAGTGGAAGGTGAGCACACTGCGTAAGGCCAACGCACGGGGATCCTTTTCGTTTCTTGGGAATAGAGCGCGCAACATCGGTTTTATCACTTCTTCGCCCAGCGGCAACATGTTGAGCAATGTGGGAATCCTCTCATAATCCGCTATCGGCAACGCTAGAATCGCAAGGTAATATATTGCCCCCCAGAAAATAATCTGTGCCGGCAGGGTAATCAGCAGCAATCCGGCTCGCCCGGCCACATAATAGCCGATCCAACAGGCGAGGACAAGCTCAAACCACAACAGGGTAAGCAAAATCGGATATTTCTTTCCCTGCGCCGGATTGGAAAGAAGCCAGGGACCGAGTGTGCCTAGCAACACGAGCACGATGGCCAAAACCCAGGTGTTATCGGCAATACCGAAAACATAGAATGAAATGGCCGGCACAATGATACAGATGGCTGTGCACACCGCGAGGCCGATGGTTAATAGCCCAGCACCTATCCCCTGCGATAGGAAATATCCCAACAGTCCTGCAAAAGCCGTCATCCACAGCGCAATTTCCAACACCAGGTAAATGTTGACCAGATAAGGGGGCACATGATCGGGGAACTTAGTCAACTGGGGATTGAGATGATAAAAGGGCAATTGTTGTGGATCAAAGGCGGCATAGAGCAATACGAGAAGTAAGATATTGCCGATCAGCGTTGTCGAGGCCAAGGTTAACGCGGCCTTCTTTGTTTTCCAGAAAAGGTATCCGCAGAGCGCCGCCAGGATACAGGTCACTGCTCCCTCAATCAGTAACGTTTGTCCGGCCCGTGTAAGGAGTGGTATGGACATAGCCGTCTTTCCTCCTGTGTTCAGTGGATGTGAGGTTGAGGTTTCTTCATTCCATTATAGTTAATTTTGGCGTTGTGTGCAAATCTGCGCCCAGATTGAGATGCACCCTGCCACGCACGCTCGGCGGCCGATCTGGAAGACAGGGACAGCCGTAGTTTTATTTCTTCCGCACGATGGATACTAGAATTGCTCCCCCCATCATCAGGGCAAAGAGAAAGCTCAAAATGACGACCATCTGCACGATCCACGGTGTTTCGGTTGTTGCCGGGATGAGCACGGCCAATCCCACGATCATCGCCGCGACAATCACGCTCAGCGCCAGCCGGGTCACCATGCGATCCAGCACTTCCAGGTTGCTATGGGTCAGTGAAAGTTTGAGCGGTTCTTGGTTTTCGAGACGATTCAACAGCAACAATCCGATATGCGGCAATTCATCCAACAAATCACTCCAGGCGAGGCCGCGCCGGGTGATTTCGTTGAGCCAGTGACGGTCGGGCAAGGCTGCTTTGAGCATGAGTTTGGTCGTATACGGCCTGGAGAAAGCAAAAATATCGAAATCCGGCGCTAACTTGTAGCCGATGCCCTCCATCATCGCCAGCGCCTTGCCCAATTGCCAGAAGTTGCCGGGCAGCCGCAGACGATGCGCGAAGGCCAAGGGCATCAGTTTATCCAGCAATTCGTTGACGTGGATGTCTTTAAGCGGCAGACCATTGTAATAGCGGAGCAGTCGTTCGATATCTTGACTGAGCGCGCGCCGATTCACATCTACCGGCGCGGCGCCGATGTGGATCAGGCCATCGGTTACCGCTTTGGCATCCATCTGCACGGCCACATTGAATAAGTGGAGCAGGTTGCTCCGGTCGGCATTGCTGAGGTAGCCCACCATGCCAAAATCCATCGCACCGATCACTTCATTCTCCATCACGATGAGGTTGCCGGGATGGGGGTCGGCATGGAAGAAACCGTCTTCGAGGATTTCTTTGATGATCATGCGCGCGGCATTGTTGGCAATTTTTCGGCGGTCATAGCCGGCTTCATCCAGGGCAGCGATATCGGTGATTTTGATCCCTTCGATGTATTCCATCACCAATACGCGCTTGGTGGTATATTCCCAGTACACATAAGGGATGCGCAGACACCGTTCATGCGCGAAATTCTCGCGGATGCGGTCTGCGTTGCGGCCTTCACTTTGGTAGTTGAGTTCATTGTGCAGGGTTTCGGCGAAATCCTCGGCGATCTCCACCAGATTGTAGACACGCCCTAAGGCGGTATGTTGTTCGGCATAATGGGCGATGTCGTGAATGATTTCCAAATCGGTCCGAATGTCAGGCAAGATGTTGGGACGTTGAACCTTGATGACGACTTTCTGGCGTGTGAGGAGTTTGGCGGCATGCACTTGGGCCAGCGAAGCGGCGGCCAGTGGTTTGGAGTCGATTTCCCCAAAGATTTCCTCCGGCGGTGCCCCGAGCTCTGCTTGGATCACCTCGCGTATCTCAGGCCAGGGGACGGGGGGAACATTGTCTTGGAGTTTGGCCAGTTCCGCCACATAATCCGGCGGCAGCAAGTCGGGGCGGGTACTGAGCATTTGCCCTAGTTTGACGAATGTGGGGCCCAATTCCTCCAAGGCCTGGCGGAAGTGGGCCGGCAGAGAAGCCGGTTCCTGAATCGGGAAAGGATAAAGATCACGCAACCATAGCGGCTCGGTAGGCAGTTGCGAGAGGGCAAACCCAAAGCCATGGCGCGTGAACACGGTGAGGATGTGCCGGTAGCGGCGCAGATGGCGAATTGGGCGGCTAATGGTTGGAATCTTGAGCATGGTTTTTTGTCCTGCTGGATGCACGAATGTTTACGGTAGACTACGTTTTATGGATGCCGGGCGCGCGGTAGATGTCCCGCCGTGTCTGCCTCGATATGGTTTGAGATAAATGTACGTAGTTAATGAGGCCCGTAGGCCCGTACGAGTAAAATCTTTGTCCAAACGGCAAGAAAATTTACCGTCGGGTACGCTGCGAACGTACAGAGCGGAAGATGGTGCGGCGTTCTCGGCGGGCTTTGCGCTGCATCCTCTGGCATTCCGGCCTGTCCGGGTTAGGCCCTGCGGCATGACCCCAGAATTCCCTATGCCTGCGGGCTTCTCTTATCCTTGTCGGTGGCGTTGAGGCGCATAACCGGCGAAACGATATTTCAGCAATGTCCATAGCACGGTAAAGCCATCTTTCCAGGAAATCTTTTTGCCCTCGCCGAATTCTCGTCCGGTGTAAGATATCGGCACTTCGTAGATGCGGTTCCGGGTGAGCAGAATCTGCGCGGTGATTTCGGGATCGAATCCCCACCCGCCGGCTTTGAGCCGCAGTTGGTCGGCGACCTCGCGCGTGAAGACCTTATAGCCCGTCTCCATATCGGTGAGAATGGTGTTGTAGAGGAGATTGGTGACAAAGGTGAGGAAACGGTTGCCCACCATGTGCCAGAAGAACATTGCCTTACTTGGGCCACCTCGAAAACGCGAGCCGTAGACCACTTTTGCACGTTTCTCCAGGATGGGACGCAGGAGTGTGGGGTAATCGCGCGGATCGTATTCGAGATCGGCGTCTTGGATAAGACAGATATCACCGGTTGCCTGCTGCAGCCCCGTCCGTACCGCACCGCCTTTGCCCTGATTCACCGCGTGGAAGATGATATGAAAACCGGGCTGTGTTTCGAGCGTGCGCAGATAATCGCGCGTTCCATCTGTCGAGCCATCATCAACGATGACCAGCTCGCGTTCCAGTTCCACCACCTGCTCATTTGCATGGTCGGCCCAAATGCGGATGTGCAGATCAACCGCCAGGACCCGTGCGATGATTTCGGCGATGGTGGCGATTTCGTTATAAACCGGCATGATGATTGAAAGTTTCATCGTACCTCCTGAATAAGCGTGGTAGTCGTGTAGTGGTTAGTCTGGCGGTCGGATCGTCGCCGGTTTTTGGATGGAGTCGTCAGGTGGGCGCCCCCTTGACGACTCGACTCCCCGATTACCAGACTGGCCGATTACTTAAACACCCAGCGCAGCAGACTTTGCCGTTCGGCGGCCGTAAGGTACCGCCACTGTCCCGGCGCCAGATCGGGCGGCAAGGTCAAAGGGCCAATGCCAACGCGCACCAACCGCACGATGGGCAATGCTACGGCGGAGGTCATCCGCTTGATCTGCCGGTTCTTCCCTTCATAAAGCGTTACGCGCAGCCAGGTCGTTTTGGAAGGATCGGGGAGGGGTTTGGGAAATGAGGGTAACGCCGGCGCAACCGGTAGAACCTCCACATCGGCGGGACGAGTGACACCGAGCTTAATCTCCACCCCCTCGCGCAACCGTTGGAGCACTTTGCCGTCAGGATGACCGACAACGAGCACGAGGTAGGTTTTGGGATGGTTGAAGTCGGGATGCGTCACGCGATGTTGCAAGACGCCGTCATCGGTGAGCAGCAACAATCCCTCGCTGTCTCGGTCCAAACGTCCGGCAGGGTGTAATGCCGGCGGAATCCCCAGACAGCGCAACGCCAGCCGGTCATAGCGATCTCGATAGGCGCATAGCATATCATAGGGCTTGTAGGCGATTGCATAGCGGTACGGTTGTTCTGTCAACGGACGTCATCCTCGTTCGGCTGCCTCTGCTGAATCCGACCGGCGGACAAGCTCGGCAGCGGCTACGCCTCTGGTGCCCTCGCGGCTGAAAGGCGACGAATGATTTCAGCCCTGGGCGGGACTCTCCTATCCCCACCGGCTTCTTTCGGTGCCTGCGCTTGCCGGATATTTTCTTGATCTGCATCCGATTATACTCGCCTGGGACAAGGGGGCAAGCCTGGCAGCGCAACGGCGCTATCGGTGGGCCGGATGGGCGCACTTTGCTTGCTATTTCAGAAGAAAATCATTATAATAAATCATGATACGGTCATCCTTGACATAACGACTTGCCGCGTGGCTCTTCAAGGATTTGAGGGGACACGCTGTTCTTGAGAGAGATAACGGGGAGGGTATCATGACGGACGTTATCAAAGTTGCGACGACCTCTCGTTCGACCGCCGTGGCCGGGGCCATTGCCGGGATCATCCGCGAAAAAGGGCGGGTGGATGTGCAAGCAATTGGAGCGGGGGCTGTGAATCAAGCCATCAAAGCTATTGCCATCGCGCGTGGCTACCTGGAGGCGGATAACATTATCATCTATTGCATCCCCTCTTTTTCGGAGATTTTGATTGAGGGTAAGGAACGCACTGCAGTGCGGCTTGCCGTTGAAGCGGCGCCACCGGCCAAGTGAGGCTTGAGGGGAAAGGTGCGTCGAGAATGGCCGGGTCTGCAACGGCAGGAGGCGCCGCGCTTGGCGCAGCGCCCGCGTTATCCCACAATGGGCAAATTGAGCAGCAGATTCTCCAGCCATAATTGCGCATTGGCATTGTGCTGGAGCGCGTCCTGACATTCTTGCAAGGCTTTGAGCGTGGTGAGGGCCTCTTTGAGAGAAAGACGCTGGGCAATATGGGTCAAGGCGTCCCGCTGCCCTTGATGGACCATCCTCGCTGCATTCCCCGTTTGGATGAGCACAACGTCACGCCAACCGGTTAGCCAATATGCCAGAATTTCATCGAGTCTGCCGGCGACGGCGCGGACAAGTGACTGGGCGGTCTCGAAGCGAGACGGCAAATCCTGCCGCAATACTGTGCACAACATCGTCAATGCCTCATCCATACGTTGTTGATACGCCGCTTCCGTTGCGGCACGGATAGCCCACCCCATCCGTCCCCCTGAAATACGGGCCAGATGGCCGGCCTGCTCTGCCGGCACGTTCCATTGTGTGCGTAACGCTTCTTCGACGGTCGTGTAGGACAGCGGGCGCAGGTTGATCTGCTGACTGCGTGAGACAATGGTCGGCAGCAATAAATCCGCATCTGGCGTTAGCAGAATCAGGTGGGCATAGGCCGGCGGTTCTTCCAGCGTTTTGAGCAGGGCATTGGCTGCGCTGACCGTGGCCCGTTCGAAGGCATTGATGAGCGCGATTTTGTGGGTACTTTCGTTCGGCGTGAGGGCCAGGAAACGCTCGACGGCTCGAATCTGCTCGATTTTGAGATTGCCCGCCGGCTCCTCCGGCTCTATCGGCAGGAAATCGGGGTGGTTACCGGAGGCAAATTTACGGCAGGCCAGACAAACCCCACACGGCCGTTGGTCGCCGGCATCCTTACACAGCAAAGCATTGCTGATGATACGCGCGAGTGTCATCTTGCCGACATTTTCCGGCCCGGTGATGAGCAGGGCTTGCGGCAATTCGCCGTGGCTGAGGGCGAACTGTAACTGTCGGACGGCCCACGCATGTCCTACAATCGGCCAGGTCGTCATGAGGTCTTCCAGGTAGAGGGATACTCTTCCTGACAAGCGTCGGTAGCAATGGTGAACAACGCTTCCGGCACACTGTCACGGATTTCTGGGGTAATGTCGATGACGGTATAAGAGGGAGCGGGGAGTCGACATATTGCCCGGAGCATTAACTCTGGACGCACGACGAGGAAAGCGACCCGGTAATGGTAGCGTCGCAGCAGTTGAAACGTGCGTATCCATCCCTGCCCATAAGTCAATTCCAACGGGCCAATTTCGTCCAGGATAAAGACCTGGGTTGGGAAACAGGCATCCAATGCTTGATCACTGCGCGTCATTGCTTCGGGAGAAAAGCGAAAATGCCCTAAGGAGAAGCCGGTGTTGCTGGTGCTTGGCAGGGTCAGAGGGTAGGTTTCCCCACTATGTAATTCGGTAACCCGTAAATCGTGTTCCCCGACCCGTTGCGTGAGCAGGCCGGCGACTTTCAGCGGCGTTGAGCGAAGCAAAGTAACCAGCCTGAGACAGGCCGTGCTTTTCCCTATCTGACGTGCGCCGGTGAGAAGGATGATTTTCGGCTCGAACATCTATTCTCCGTGTCCACCTTGCGGTTTCACACAATAAAGGGCCGGGGAAAGACCGCCGGCCCACTGTGGAGATGGCGGGAATCGAACCCGCGTCCGAAGAATTCGACGATGTGCTTCTACGAGCATAGTCGGCGATTATTCTTTCACCCGGAGGGTCGCTGCCGACCGCGCCGCATCCGGGCTAACCGAGGCATCTTGGGCCTCCTTATCGGTGTCTGAAGGCTAGCACGCCGACTTTATGTCACCACACTCCACCACGTCGGCGAGATCGTGGAGGGGCGTGACCGGATCTTTCCGGTCAGGTTTTGGATCGCCCGCTTTGCTTACGCAGCAATGGCGACCGGGGCAGCTGCCCAGGTGTTCGCCATCGCGGGAATCCAGGTGTTTGCCTTAGTGTTGGCATTTTGGGTTTGCTCCTGGGTTTACGGAGACGGAGCCTCCCCGGCTCGCCGCCCATCCTCAGCCTTCCCCGTCGAAACCTATCATCCCCGCTTTTATTATACCACGGATTTTGATTTATAGCGCATCCCCTAAAATGATGCCGAACAATCCAATGATGACGCCCAGGTGCAAGAGGAGGTTCGTATCCGCCAGCCAACCGATGACGGGCCAATACGGTAGAAGGTTGCAGATCAAGCTAAGCAGCGCCATCCCCACGCCGATGAGCACGGGCAATCCCTTATGCCGGGCGAGAAATTCGCTGACTTTTTTCAGCCATTCGTTCATAATTCACTCCTCGTCAAACTTTTGAAGTTGCTTTTTGCGATTGTAGCACAGGGAACGACAGGGGCAACTCGCGCAACCTGCCGGTGACTTTAGCGGCGAAAACCGGCGTGAATCTGCATACAATTTCATAGAGCAGGGTAGTTTTCATCATCGCTGGAGAACATCGTTCATGTTGTCTGCTGACAAGTTTTACCACGCGCCTGATATAAAAGCAACCATCATGGGAGGTCTTAGCTTTGACAAGCATTTTATTTCGACTACAATGAGGTCAATACATAAAGAATTCTTTATGTGTTTATTTCATTCACTCAAGTAAGGAGGACTTGGGCATGGTAAAGAAGAAGGTTCGTGTGGCTATCATCGGCGTTGGTAACTGCGCCTCAGCATTGGTGCAGGGCGTCGAATTCTACAAAAACGCGCCGGATGATGCATTCATTCCCGGCCTGATGCACCCACGGCTTGGCCCTTATCACATCAGCGATATCGAATTCACCGCTGCCTTTGAGATCAACGTCACCAAAGTGGGCAAGGATTTGTCCGAGGCCATTTTTGCTCCACCCAACAATACACTCAAGTTTGTTGACGTGCCCTCCATGGGGGTACCGGTGTATCGTGGCATGACCCATGATGGCCTGGGCAAGTATCTTTCCGAGGTCGTCGAGAAGGCGCCCGGCCCCACCGCCGATATTGTAGGCATCCTCAAAGACACGAAGACCGATGTGGTGGTGAACTTCCTGCCCGTAGGCAGCGAGATGGCAACTAAGTGGTATGTCGAACAAGTCTTGGATGCCGGCTGCGCTTTCGTCAACGGCATTCCGGTCTTCATCGCCCGTGAGGCGTACTGGCAACGCCGTTTTGCCGAACGTGGCCTGCCGGTGATCGGTGATGATGTGAAAAGCCAGGTCGGCGCGACGATTCTTCATCGTCTACTGGCGAACCTGTTTGTGGATCGCGGCGTGCGCATTGACCACACGTACCAGTTGAATTTCGGTGGCAACACCGACTTCCTGAATATGTTGGAACGCGAGCGGCTGGAATCCAAGAAAATCTCCAAGACCTCGGCCGTCACCAGCCAGGTCCCTTATGATGTCGGTGCGAAAAATATCCATGTCGGGCCGAGTGATTACGTCCCCTGGCTCGAAGATCGTAAATATTGCTATATCAAGATGGAAGGTACAACGTTTGGCAACGCTCCCCTGTTGTTGGAAGCGAAACTGGAGGTTTGGGATAGCCCCAACAGCGCCGGCGTCATTATTGATGCCATCCGCACGGCCAAAATCGCCTTGGATCGTGGGTTGGCGGGCGCGATTGTGGAGCCGTCTGCCTATTTCATGAAATCCCCTCCGATCCAATTCCCCGATGATCAGGCGCGGGATCGTCTCGAAGGCTACATCGCCGGCACTATCGTCACGACGCTCGGCCCAGAGGCGCTCAAAGACAAATAACGTCAGAAAACAGGACGCAGATTTTTGCAGATTCACGCAGATTTTGTCGCTTCGCTTACTATCTGCGAAAATTAGCGTGAATCTGTGTCCGCTATTTTCATCCAGGTTGCTGCCTGCCTCTCGTTGCAGAATATGGGACACGGATTTCACGGAACGCACGGATTTTTCTCTTGTTTTTTATCCGTCACATCCGTGGTGATCTGTGTACGATGAGAGTATAAGTGTGCAAACACCAACTTGGGTGATTTTAGTCAGGGACAAGCCTGTTGGGTAATCAAAGCGTGATGCGTGACCTTTTGCAAGTCACGCATCACGCTTTACGTATCACGCATCAGCAGAGGCTACAGATGATCATCAACAGCCCCACCAGCGCCAGCGGAATCCCCACAATCGCGCCGACGATGGTCAGGCTGACGATGACGCCCGCGATTAACAGCACCAGCCCCACGATCCCCACGACCAGCCGTCCGGTCAGGCCGATGATCCAGAAAATCAGCTTGAAGAGCCACTCAAACGGCAGCAAGAGCAATTTGACCAAGAATTTCATGATTATCCTCCTATAACGCAACGATTTTGTAATTCGTAATTTGTAATTCGTTATTCGATTACAACTACATTACGTAAGTTAATTACAAAGGTTGCATGGATCGTGAGAGTTTGGGCATTTGCTGCCGCGAATTTGGAACGAATAAACGAATGGGCAGCGCGCTCATTCGTGGTCAATGGCTTTCTGTGGTACAATCGAATAAGTCCCGACTGACTATCGAGCCATGATCATATTTTAGATAGCACCGTGTTAGCACACCTGTCATACAAGGAAATGCAAGTGAATAAGAACAAGGCAATTCCAATCTTCTTCTTTCTGATCACTGTATGTATCACGGCTTGTGGTCATCCGCAGACGCATGATTCACCGCTGTCACCTCTTTCACCTCCTCCAGCGTATACATATCCAGTCATTACTACTCCTGCACCAACTTTTACGTTAATTCCAAGCCCCACATGGACGCCAGGACCGGTTCCGACTTGGACTCCAACCCTAACACCTACGCCACGTCCAAATCCGGGCTTTCCATCGGAAGCTGTGGCACCAGAGGGTTGGCCGTCGCTTCCTACTGACCTTTATTTTATCCGCGATGGCAGTTTGTGGCACTGGTCCACAAAGGGGCAAGCTCCTGAGCAAGTTGTGGCAGCATCTCAATATCGTCTGACCCCCGATGGACGTTACTTGGTCTATACCCTTCATAGTGCGACTTCGGCTTTTGGGCTTGAAATGATGGTGTTTGACAGGATGAGCAGAGAATCTGTCCCAATTCCCACGGCAAGCAATTTCGTGGGCTGCCCTTTGAGAAGGCCTTCTTTTGATATTACTCCTGATGGGCGCTATGTAGTCTATATTGCGTGGAACGTGCGCCCCACAACAAGTGACCGTTCACCGGGATTAAGCCACCTGGTCACATCACCCACAGCCGGTGGCTGTGGGTATGGCACAATTTTTGCTGTGGATGTGCAAAACATTAACCATGAGTTTGAGCTGGGTTACTGTACGGCACGTTCAGAATATGAGTGGGAATTGTGGTGTGATGGTTTTGCACTCTCTCCGGACGGCAAGAGAATTGCTTTTTCCGACGGAAGAGGGGTATGGCTATCTGATATTCCGCAAGGAATGCCCCATTTGATCGCCGAACACCAACATCTCAGCAGCTTCTGCGGCGTTTGGCATGTACGCAATTGGTCACCTGATGGAAAGCGTCTGTTGATAGATGTAGGATGTTTTGAGGGAGGATACTCCGCCGTGATGAATGTAGATACAGGTATAATAAACGAAATTCCTCACACCTGGAGCTATTCTGGTCCCTACGTTGCTATTGCTTGGACTCCAGATAGTGCAAATCTGTTGGTAAATCACATCAATTTTGAATCAGGAATCGGTCCGGCTTATCTGGTACAAGTACCCGCAGAAGAACCGATGCGAGAAACAGTCGTGATCTCTGCTACATGGCCTGGGAGTATATGGCCCACAGAGCCCCACGGCTTACCCGATAAGAGGATTGGCTTTGCCAACCAGCAGTGTGTGGACAGTGCGGGAATGCAAGCAGGCATTTATACGATAGGGGGAGCTGAAACTGGTTTAGAATTTGTTTCGCCATTACCCGCGATGCCTTGTTATGTTTCTGACGGGATACGCACACCGCTTGGTACGGTCTTATGGGCGCCAGATGGGATGGCTTATCTGTACTTCAGCCCAGAGCAACAGCCCGCCCTGCTTGGCCTTATTAATGGGGCGGTACTGTGGGATGTGCGCGAACTCCTCGCAAATGCATATGCTTTTCAATGGCAACCACCATATGCGGGGTATTGAATTAACATCAGCCTGAGTCCAAATACCAGTTTCTGGTACTCAATTGCCAAGCGATTCCCGCTCCTTTACCCTATACCCGCTCATTCGTGGTCAACCGCTTTCTGTGATACAATCGAATCAAGCGATGAAATGATGCAGCCATCAGGCAAAAGGCTTGACAAGTATTGGCGATTCCTGTTCGTATTGGCGCATCTGATTTAGCCGAAGCAAAAGCTGAAGCTGATGTAGTAAAAGATCCATGAAACTTACCGATTCCCAAAATGCCATTATTCAAGCTCCCTTCGACCGTAAGGTCTTTCTCGAAGGCCCTGCCGGGAGCGGAAAGACGACGGTCGGCGTTGGGCGGATGCTCTTCATGCTGATGAGCGGTGTCCCGGCAGAGCACATCCTCGTGCTGACGCCACAACGGACACTCGCCACACCCTATCTGGAGGCGCTGTATCATCCCGACGTTGCCGCCGGCGGCCTGGTGAACGTTGTCACCCTGGGCGGTCTGGCACGGCGGATGGTTGACCTCTTCTGGCCACTCGTCGCCGAAGAGGCCGGCTTCGGCAAGCCGAATGAACGCCCCACATTCCTCACGTTGGAGACGGCGCAGTATTATATGGCGCGCATTGTCGCGCCACTGGTAGAAGAACAGGGCTACTTTGAGGCCATCAATATTGATCGCAACCGGCTCTACAGCCAAATTCTCGACAATCTCAATAAAGCGGCCGTCGTCGGCTTCCCTTACACCGAAATCGCCGAGCGGCTGCGGGGTGCATGGGTGGGGGAGTCGGCCCAGGCGCGCGTCTACGACCAGGCGCAGGAATGCGCGACCCGCTTCCGCCGTTATTGCCTCGCCCACAACCTGCTCGATTTCTCCCTACAAGTTGATGTTTTCTTCAACCACCTGTGGACGGAACCGCTGTGCCGTGACTATGTGTTGAATAGCTACACCCATTTGCTGGCCGATAACATTGAAGAGGATGTGCCTGTAGCTCATGATCTCATCTACACGTGGCTGCCCCACGCCCGTTCGGTGCTGCTCATCTTCGATCAGGAGGCCGGCTATCGCGGTTTTCTCGGCGCCGATCCGGTGAGTGCTTATGCTTTGCGCGACATGTGTGAGGCGTGCGTGACCTTCACCGCTTCCTTTGTTACCACCCCCCTTATGCGCGCCTTGGGCGAGGGATTGGGGAGCATCCTGCAACCGGCAGCGACGACCCCGCCGCCGGCCCTGCATGCATTGCCGGATCTTAAGCCCGTCTTGCACTTTGAGAGTCATCGTTACCATCCCGACATGCTCGATTGGACTGCCGATACCATCGCCGCCCTCATCCACAACGACGGCATTGCGCCCGGCGAGATCGTCGTCCTTGCGCCGTTCCTCACCGACGCCCTGCGTTTCTCGCTGATCCATCGCTTAGAGCAGCGTCAGGTTCCCGTGCGCTCACATCGCCCTTCGCGCGCCTTGCGTGAGGAACCTGCCACGCAGACCTTGCTCACATGGATGGCGCTCGCCCATCCGCAATGGGGCATCGTCCCCCGCAATTATGATGTGGCCTACGCCTTGATGGAATCCATTGCCGATCTCGATCTGGTACGCGCGCAGTTGTTGGCGGACGTGCTCTATCGGGTGAAGGAGAAAACTCCCACATTGGCGCCTTTCGACGGCGTCAATCCCGCTATGCAACAGCGCATCACTTACCTCTTCGGCGGGCGCTACGAGGCATTGCGGCTGTGGTTGGACGCCTACCGCGCCGGTGAGCCTGTGCCGCCGGATCACTTCCTGGCGCGGCTGTTCGGGGAAGTACTCTCGCAACCGGGATACGGCTTTCATCGGGATTTCGATGCCGCGCGGACGGCGGCAATGCTGATCGAGTCGCTGCAGAAGTTCCGTTGGATCGCCGCCGACCTGCCGGCCGATAAACCACTCGGTCAGGAATATTTGGAAATGGTGCAGCGTGGCGTCATCGCGGCGCAATATCTGGAACCGTGGCAAGCGCTCGAGGAGAACGCCGTGCTTCTGGCGCCGGCCTACACCTTCTTGTTGGGCAACCGGCCGGTGGACGTGCAATTTTGGCTCAACGTCGGCGGGACGGGGTGGTGGGAACGGCTGTACCAACCCCTGACCCATCCCTACGTGCTCAGCCGTCGCTGGGTAAAGGGACAGCCGTGGACGGATACAGAGGAAGTCGCGGCGCGGCAATTGTCGCTGTACCGGCTCGTCACGGGACTGGTGCGCCGTTGCCGCCAGGCCATCTATCTGGGCTTGAGCGAACTCGGTGAGCAGGGGTACGAGCAGAGCGGGCCACTGCTGAAGGTCATTCAGCGCGTGTTGCGCGCGCAGTAAGGGCGAGGAGAGAATTTCTTTAGGCTCTTGCCAGTCTCGCATTTTTGCCTATACTCAAAAAAGGATCAATCTACAGCCTGGGCGGGAACGAAGAGAAACCGCCGGCCCGGCGACGGTGAACTTCGCCGGTGACAGATGGAGCAGCTTGTCGCAGACTTCGGTAAATTGTTTTGAATTCCATGCCATGAGGAGGCGTTGTGAGCCAATCCATCGAGTTTCCTCCCCTCTCCGTTCAAAACCTGAC
>FWPV01009586.1_pt1 | contig 14925 bp, 11 predicted proteins | sample 2228371 | NCBI WGS metagenome assembly FWPV01 (sample SAMEA103939776, study PRJEB20133) | metagenome
CTATGAGAAGCACTGGCAGCCACTCCAACTCCATTGCTCAATCCGCTTACCACAACGGGAAGGCTGCTGTCTTTTGTCGTATTGTTACCCAATTGACCATACTCGTTTTCTCCCCAGCACCTGATCGTCCCATCATTCAACAAACTACAGGTGTGCCCACCGCCTGCTGACAGTGCCACAACATTCAACAGAGGTGTGCCAGTTTGAATGAACGCTTGAGGTTGGGTTTCAGGCAAGCCATCGTTTGACGCAGATACCGCCGGTTCAAAACCGGCGGTTATACTTATGGCGCATACTAAAATAATCATCATACTATTTATCCATTTGTACATCGCAGTCACCTCGCGGGGTAAAAGAAAGAGGAACAAAGAGGCGGTAAGCTCTTAAAACGATAACTTGCTACGAAACTTGTAAAAAATTTACATGGATTATTGGGTCAAATTGGTTAAGTCGCGGTAAAAGAAAAAAAGATTATCATTTTTTTTGATGATATCAAAAAGCAATCGTTGATTCAATATATCTAAAAAATATTTTTACAAAAACAGGTTAAGATTACATCAAGAAATGTACATAGACCTGATTGCCTTTCTTACCACACTTGTCGGCGCAAGCCCACCCACTTCTTTCACCTGCCATGAAGGGAAGGCCGTTCTGCTCAACACTTTCAATAAACGGCTTTACTCGTCATCTTTGACCAAAGGTCTGGCATAAATCCCGGATTAACCCCAAAATCCCCGCTTTTTTCACCCGCTGGGGGATGGAATTGGGCCTGAGCCTGACGTACGATCAGGCTGATGATGCTTTTACCTTCCGTTTCTGGCGGTCTGTGTGTGGTGGTGGGTGAGCGCCCAAGCATGGGCGATACGGCCACCCGTCTGCTGGTTGAACTGGCACTGCGCGGCACGGTTTTGGTGATGGATGGCGGCAACCGCTTGCAGGCCTATCCGCTGGCGCGAGCACTGCGCCAACGCACCACCCGCATTCACTTGCTCAGTCAACGCGTTCTTGTCCGGCGGGCGTTTACCGCCTATCAGATGCTGGCATTGCTGGAAAGCGCCCCTGGCGCTGCTTCGCCGCTGGTCATTGTAGACCCGCTGGCCACCTTTTATGACGAAACGCTTGCCCCAGCCCCGGCGCGCTGGCTGGCGCAGCGTTGCCTGCAAGAAGTGGAACGCTTGAAGCAGGCCGCACCGGTGTTCATCCTGCTCGGCCGCTGTCCTTCGCCTGAGCGTCGTTTTTTGCACGACATGGTCTGCCAGAAAGCCGATACGCTCTTCTTTGAGGCGGAGGAATCATCAGGCGCGGTGCAACCGCCCCTGTTTTGAGAGGTGCCAGCATGGGACGCACGGTGCCAACCATCACTTCTCAATTGAATGAAACCGAAGCCATGCTGCAAGGCTTCCGGCGGGCGCTCCGGCGGGGCGATCAGGCCCTGCTGGATGGTCTGCTGGCCTCTGCCCGCCGTCATCTGGCGGCTATCTCGGCCAGTGGAGCGCTGCTGCCTTTTGAAGCGGCCTTACTGGCCATGCTGATCGAACAGGCGCGCCAGATCACCGCGTTGGAGGAAGAAGTGCACATTTTACGGGAGGAACTGATTCGGCTGCGCGATGGTCAAGATTGAGAGAACCGGCTGGCTCATGGATGTTTACACCCGCCCACAGGGGGAACTGGTCTGCTGGCTGCTGAGCGAGGACGGCCAGCGCTGGCTGCTACCGTTCTACTTTCCGGCTACTTTTTATGCGGCTGGCAATCCGGGTGTGCTGCGGCAGGCCTGGCGTTTTTTGCAAGGGCGCGGGGTACGCTGTTCGCGGCAGGTGCGCCATGACCTCTTTCAGGGAGAGCGGGTTGTGCTGGCCGTGACGGTGGATTTGCCCGGCCGGCTGCCTGAGACCTGCCGCCGTCTGGCACAGGCTTTTCCGGCGCTGGATTACTATGATGCCGACCTGCCGCTTTCGGTGCGTTTTGTAAGCCGCACACAGCTGCCGCTGCTGGGTCGCTGCCGCTTTGAAACCGACGGGCAGCGTTTGCTGGATGTGCAGCCGCTCGAATCCGCCTGGGAGATGCAGCCCTCCCTGCCGCCCCTGCGCGTGATGGAAATCGAGTGCGATGCCGACCCGGCTCTGCACCCGCCGCAGGCCGTCACGGTTCGCTGCGGGAAACGCTGCTATCGCTTCACCTTGCAGCCGCGGCGCGCCCTTCTGGTCAACTTGCAGGCATTGCTCTCCATGTATGATCCGGATGTGATTCTGACCCGCTATGGCGATACGTGGTTGTTTCCCTTCTTAAGCGAACAGGCTGCCTCGTTGAATCCCAATCGTGACGAGCGGATGCAGGTCGAATTTCGCCGCGAACGCAGTTTGTTTGCCTACGGGCAGGTGCTTTACCGTGGGGCGCAGGCATTGCTCTTTGGACGCTGGCACATTGACCGCTGCAACGCGGCTCTGTTTGCGGAAATTGGGCTGAGCGGCGCGCTGGAGATGGCGCGGGTTACCGGTCTGGGGGTGCAAGAGGTGGTACGAAAGTCACCCGGGGCGGGAATCACAGCCATGCAGATGCAGACTGCCCTGCGTGACGGCGTACTGGTGCCGGCCGTCAAGCAGCAAGCCGAAGCCTCCCGCACGCTTGGCAGTCTGATTCGGTATGACCGCGGGGGAATGGTCTATCAGCCGCTGGTGGGGGTGCACCGCCATGTGGCCGAACTGGATTTTGCTTCCATGTACCCGGCCATCATGGTGCGTTACAACATCTCGCCCGAAACGCTGAACAGGAACGATGCCCCTGCCGGCCTGATTCCGCGCACCTTGCAGCCTCTGCTGGTCAAGCGTCTGGCGCTCAAGCACTGTCTGCACACACTTGACCGGCGCGACAGCCGCGTCAACGACTTGAAAGCCCGCCAGACCGCGCTCAAATGGCTGCTGGTGGTGTGTTTTGGGTATCTGGGCTACAAAAATGCCCGCTTTGGACGGGTGGAATCCCATGAGGCCGTCACGGCGATCAGCCGCGAACTGCTGCTGCAAGCCAAGGAAAGCGCCGAGGAAATGGGGTTCAGTGTGCTGCACATGTATGTGGACAGTCTGTTCGTCAAACGCGAGGGGGCAGAGGGAGAAGCGGATTTTCTGCCGCTGGTGGAACAGATTCAGCAGCAAACCGGCATCGGTGTCAGCCTGGAAGGGGTGTACCGCTGGGTGGTGTTTTTACCGGCACGCCGTGACCGGCGCATTCCGGTGGCCAACCGCTATTTTGGCGTTTTTGAGGATGGCACGTTGAAGTATCGCGGGATTGCTTTGCGCCGGCATGATACCTGTCCGTATGTGGCTCACACTCAACTGGAAATTTTGGGTTGCCTGGCGCAGGCAGACGACCCGCGCGAACGATGGGGGGAAGCCTGGGCGCTGGTTCAGCAGCGGGTGAGGTCGTTACAGCGCCGGCAGGCAGCGGTGGAGTCGCTGCAAATGGCAGTCAAGCTCAGCCGTGATCCGCAGGCTTTCCGCCGTCCCTCGGCGGCGGCACAGGCTGCCCGCCAGTTGCAGGCACAGGGGCTGGCCGTGCGTGCCGGAATGCGGCTTTTCTTCTGGTTTACCCGGCGGGGGGTAAGCGTTACGCCGCCCAGCGCCGCTGAGGTAGACTGGGATCGGTATGCCCGGCTGGTTTTGCAGGCTGCCGCCGAAATTCTGGATCTGTTACAACCGGCGTATGAAGTTCGTCAGTTACACCTGCCGGTATGCAGGTGAAGTAGGGATAGCCTATGTCCTCAAAATGACGCGCGCGTCAACGATCTGTAAGCCATGCTCAAACACCAGCGCCGGGTTGAGGTCAATTTCCATGATTTCCTCGTTGTCCATCATCAGGTGAGAGAGTCGGAGCATGGCATCAATGATGGCTGAACGGTCGGCAGGGGGCTGGCCGCGAAGTCCGCGCAGCAGGCGGGCGGCGCGCAGTTCGTCCAGCATTTCTTCAACGTCCGAGCGGGTCAGCGGTGCAAGGCGGATGGAAATATCCTGCAAGGCCTCAGCGTAGATGCCGCCCAGCCCCAACAGCAAGACCGGCCCAAAGGAAGGATCACGTTTACCGCCGAGAATCACCTCTCTGCCACCGCTCAGCATTTTTTGAATCAGGAACTGGTCGGGCGGCTCCAGTCCTTGCTGCTCAAAACGTTCTTCCATTTCAATAATGGCGGCTGCCAGTAAAACCTGATCGGCGATATTCAGTGTAACTGCACCAATATCCGTTTTGTGAGTTGCCTGTTCGGAGATGGCTTTGACCACGACGGGGTAACCGATGCGGGCAGAAACCTCAACTGCCTGAGTCAGGTTGTAAACTTTGGCCCACGGTGCTACCGGCAGGCCATAGGCTTCACATACCTGCATGGCCTGATCCAGCGAGAGCACGGCCGAGGTGGTGTGGCTGAGTACCCAATGTGCTTTGTGCCGGGCATCTTGGGGGAGAGAAACGGTAGACGGTTGATTTTGTTCGGCTTGTCGCTGAGCAATTCGTTGAAAATGATCCCGAGAGGCAGCCAGTGCCTGTACGGCTTCGTAAACTTCGCTGAAAAGCGGAAAACCCAGATTTTTCTCAAGGTAATTGACTTCATCGGTTTCTGTAAAGTAGCACAACGCGATTGGTACCTGATACTGCCGGCTGAGGGACTTGAGCTTTTCGGCTACTGCGCGGGCCACCGGGATTGTTTCGCGGCGGTAATTGAAAATCAGCAGGTAGGCATCCGCTTGATTGAGCCGAATGGCTTCCTCGATCAGGATGGGATAGGCGTCAAAATTGAAGACCGTGCCCAGATCAAGCGGATTCATGCGCTCAATCACATTGACCCGGAAGAAGGGTTTTGCTACTTCAATTAATTCATCACTGTATGGAGGGAGTTCAAAACCAAACTGGCTGGCACAATCAACCGCAATGATGGCATGACCACCGGAACGAGAGAATACCGCCAGCCGGTTGCCGCGCACAGGCGGCAGCATGAACCCTTTGCTGTAAATCATCATCTCTCTGAAGGTCATGGCCCGCGTAATCCCAAACTGACGAAAAGCGGCATTGACGATGCCTTCATCATTTGCCAGCGCCGCCGTGTGCGATTGGGCAATCTGTGCGCTGGCCTGACTGGTATTGGATTTATAAACGATGACCGGTTTGGGAGATTGGACAGTCAGTTCAACCAGCTGGCGGCCTTCCACAATGCTTTCAAGGTAAAGCAGAATAACCCGTGTGGTTTCATCATCAATGAGGTAGCGCAGGTAGTCGCTTTCCTTCAGGTCAATTTTATTACCCACACTGACCGACTTTGAGATACCAAGCCCGGCGGCTGCCAGCAGATCAATGCAGGTCAAGACGACACCGCCGCTTTGAGATACCAGTGAGATGCTGCCGTGGGGGATTTCCTCGGGGGCGGTTGGGACGAAAATGGTACAGATACCGCTCTCGGTACAGATGATGCCAATACAATTCGGCCCGACAAGGCGCATATCCCACTTTTGAGCAATCCGATAGATTTCCTCTTCCAGTATGGCGCCTTCCTTTGAAAACTCGCTGAAACCGGCTGACTCAATCACGGCAAAGCGAATCCCGTGCGCACCTAATTCGTCCAATAATCCCGGCACCGTGGCTGCCGGCGTGAGGATGACGGCCAGATCGAGGGCAGGCGGCAATTGAGCTACAGAAGTATAGATGGGGCGGTTTAGAATCGTACCTTCATTTCGCCCAAGCAAGAAAAGCTCTCCCTTGTAACCGAATTGAATAATATTCTCGGCGATATGGCGAGCAAGATTATCGGCTTTTTCGGAAACCCCCACAACGACCATACTGCGTGGATAGAAAATCTGGTTCATGTTTTTTCCTCGTGAAGCCTGCCAGTCTTTGAGTTCAGGGCGTAGAGCCTGTGGTTATCTTTTATTGTGGCATAAACCGTCTTGCAATAACTCTCGCGGTTGGCCATTAAAAGAAAAAACAATAAAGGGAAAGTTAATCCGGATCGATGAGTTCGCCGTTTAGAGTGGCGCTGACAGTTACCGGCGTGTGACCGGTCAGGGCAACTTCGGTAAAACACATTCGGCGGGCGAGGCGAACCAACTCTTGTATCGCCTGGAGCGGTTCTTCGGATTCGATTTGGATTTCCACCTCAAAACCATCACAGAATGCCTCTGCATCGCCGCGCAGTACCGAACCCGTTTCTCGAAAATGAGCCGTCACCTTCACAATTTCTTTTTGAAGGTTTAGCTTCTTTTTGGACGCAACCTGCGTCACATGGGAGATCAGTCAGAGGGCCATGCCGGAGACAAAGTAGGTCAGCGGTGTGGGGGCAGTGCCTTCCCCGCCGGGGATATAGTTGCCCTCATCACTGACAAAGGCAAACATGCGGCCGGTCTCCGGCTGGCCGGCAATGACCTGCTTGCGCCAATTTTCAATTGAACTGGCAGTGGCTTCTACGACAATCTCACGCAGGTGATCTTTGCGAGTTTCCATACGACCTCCCCAACGGTGACTATTGTTTAATCAGACTATACCACGATTTTCTCTGAGGAATTAATTAACATGGTTTTTATCTTTCTTTTATTCAATCCTTATGGTCAAAACTCCCGAATCGTTGCATGATATTGTGCGGTTGTCCAACATTAATTCCACTTTTCTCACAGAGAGGAAGCATGAAATTCAGAGACCGTTTGATCTTGATCATCACTTTAATTCTCGTGTTTGTCATGGGGGTCAATACGGCGTGGATGGTAAGGCAGGCGCGGCAATCTTTGCTGGAACAGACGCGTTCCAATGCGGTTGCACTGGCAGAGATGTTCGCTCACTCGGTTGATTTTGCCAACCGGATTCCGGGAGAGGTGGACCGCATTGTAGGCCAGCAAATGGTTACGCAGGCTCGCATCTCTGCTCATTTAATAGATACTGCCCTCAAAGCCGGAATGAGCGAATCACAAATCGAGGAAATGCTGCGGGCAATTGTGGACACGACCGATCTGAAGGAATTTTGGATCACGGATGATACCGGAACGGTGGTTTATTCCAATATTGATGTGCCATTTGCTTTCAGTCCGGATCCGAACGAGCAACCGCAGGCCTATGTTTTCTATCAGTTACTGCAACAGACAAATGGTGAGGTTGTTCAATCGGCTCAGGTGCGAGAACTGGACTCGAAACTCTATAAGTATGTCGGGGTTTCGGGGGTGGACAGCCCGCGCATTGTCCAGGTAGGGGTGGAAGCAACCTATCTGGATGAAGTTACCCGCACCATGAATCTGCAAACCCTGGTGGACAAAACGGTATCCGTGAAGGATGTGAATGCGGTAGCGGTGAAGGTGGCCGATCGGGCAGCGGTTTTCAGTGGCCGTGAAGGTTTCTCGCAAAATGATTTATTGAATGCGGAATGGGAAAAAAGCCTTGAACAGGCCTTGAACAGCGGTGAAGTGGTTGTGGATGAAATCTCGAACGCCCTGCGGGTGATCTATCCGGTAAAAACCAGCGCGGGTGATAAGGCGACCATCACGGTGTTTATGAGCACCGCAGGCGTTACCCAACAGGTGCGCCAGACATTAATCACGGCGGTAATTGCTACGCTGATTCTGCTGGCAATCAGCCTTGGGGTAGCCTTATTCATCGCCAACACCATCACCCGGCCGCTAGGGGTTATTGAAAAGGCCGCCGATCAACTGGCAGATGGAGATTTATCCTTTAGTGAAGATCAGCAAAAGCAGCTGGAAGCCATTTATCACCGCAAGGATGAATTAGGGACGGTCGGACGCGCATTTCAACGTTTGATTGGTTACTTTACCGAGATGATTGAGGTTGCCAACCGACTGGCAGCCGGGGATTTGAGCCTCTCGGTCAAACCGCGCTCGGAGCGGGACGGTCTTGGACAGGCTTTTGCAACCATGATTTCCAGCCTGAAATCCACCGTATTCCGCCTTTCGCAGAGTTCGGATGAACTGGATAAAGCCTCGGCTGAATTAGCCAATTTTGCCGAGCAGGTACGGCTGGCTTCGGAGCAGATTGCTCAAACCATGCAGCAAATTGCCATGGGGTCTTCGCAGCAGGCCGAGTCGGTGCAGCGCACGGTGAGTTCGGTGCATCAGATGGCAAACGCGATTGATGGGGTAGCCAAAGGTGCTCAGGAACAGGCCAGAGCAGTAACCGCTGCCTCACAGGTATCCAACCAGATGGGGGAGAAGATGCAAAGTGTGGCTGAAACGGCTACGGAAGGCGCCCAAAATGCCATCAGTGCTGCCCAGGTGGCTCAGAGCAGTGCCGAAACCCTCAATCAGATGATCAACGGAATGCGGTTGATCAAGGAAAAGGTTGACCTCTCGATGGAGCGGGTTAAAGAGATGGGCGGCCGTTCTCAACAGATCAGCGTGATTCTGGAAACGATAGAAGATATTGCCAATCAGACCAATTTGCTGGCCCTCAACGCCGCCATTGAAGCGGCCCGCGCCGGTGAACATGGCAAAGGGTTTGCGGTGGTGGCGGACGAGGTGCGTAAACTGGCCGAACGTTCAGCGCAGGCAACCCGCCAGATTGGTGACCTTGTCACCGAAATTCAAAAGACCGTCAATGAAGCCGTGGAGGCAATGAGCCTGAGTGCCAAGGAAGTCGAAAACGGTGTGGCCCAGACTCATCAATCCAGCGAGGCGTTGATGAGGATTCTGGACGTGATCCAGCAGGTGCGCCAGCAGGCGGAAGGGATTGCCTCAGCCGTCAAGCAGATTTCCGGCTTCTCGAACGAATTGATTGATGTGATGGACTCGGTTTCCTCGGTGGTTGAAGAAAACATTGCTTCCACAGAGGAAATGTCAGCCAGTTCGACCGAAGTATCCGAAGCCATGGAGATGATTGCCAGCATCAACGAAGAAACGAACGCGTCTATTGAAGAAATCAGCGCAGCAGCACGCGAAATGAGCCAGCAGGTGCAGGATGTAACTTCGGCGGCGGTTTCGCTTTCCCAAATGGCGGCTTCGCTGCGCGGACTGGTGGGGCAATTCAAAGTATCCTAGGTAGATACGGTAAAAGGAAAATCGGCGGAGGGTGAACCCTTCGCCGATTTTTGCTTCCGAGGGGGATTCGATCTACTTTTCGGTGATTTCTACACCATCTTTAAAGACGTGCAGCGGAGCCTCGTGATTCCAGATGGCTTCCCAAACCGAGCCGGCATTCAAGATAACCAAGTCGGCGGTGCAGCCTTCTTTCAGACCGTAGTTGGGGATATTCAAAGCCAGGGCGGCGTTGGTAGTGATCAGGTCGTAAAGGATTTCCAGTTCCTCCCGGCTGGTCATCCACATAAGATGAGCAGCGAGGAAGGCTACTTCCAGCATGTTGTTGCGCCCAAAGGGATAGTAAGCGTCGGCAATGTCATCCTGACCGAGCGCAATTCGCACCCCGGCTTTGTAGAGCGATTTGACGCGGGCATACAATGGCCCGGTTTGCGGGTCGGAAACCACCCCAATCTGAGCGCGCTTGAGCAGATATTCGATCTTGCGGTAATACGGTTCGGGGTAAAGGGCCATGGCGCGGGCATGTTGAGCGGTCACCCGTCCTTCCCAGCCTTCTTTGATGGTCTTGACTGCCAGCATTTCGAGGGTGCGCAGGGTGGGGTCGCCGGCGTCGTCAATCAGCATAGAGACCGGCTTGTTGTACTTTTTGGCGAGGGCAAACATGCGGTCAATGTGTTCCTGTGCGTCGGCATCCGTGTATTCGATCCATGGAATACCGCCCACCACATCGGCGCCGAGTTTGAGGGCTTCTTCTACGTAATCCTCTGCGCCGGGATCGCGCACAACGCCATCTTGCGGAAAGGCAACCACCTGAATATCTACTTTGCCTTTGAATTCTTCACGGGAGCGGATAAGGGCTTTGACACCTTCAAGGCGGGCTTTGGTGTCGGTATCGGCAAAGGCGCGAATGTGCGTGTTGCCAAAGCGGATTGCCAGTTTAACCGCTTTTCGGACGTTCTCGATTATCCACGACTCGTCGTATTTTTCTTTGACACGCGCGGCCAGTTCAATCGCCGTCATTGCCCCGCCCATCGATTCGCCGGTATAGGCGCCTAAGGCTTCGTCATCCATCATCGCAAGGGTATATACCTTGCACAGATGCAGATGGCCGTTTACAAATGACTCGGTAACCAGATGTCCATCGGCGTCTATGACCTGTTTGGCTTCCCCCTCAACCTTTGGAGCAATGGCGGCAATCTTGCCGTCTTTGATGCCGATTTGCAGCAGGTTTGTTCCTGAAAAGCGGGTTTTGGCGTTCTTGATCAAATAATCGAGTGTCATTGTTCCCTCCAGAGTAAGTTATCTTAAATTATCCTGCCCGCAGGCTCTACGGGCAGGATTTTGATGGTCAGGCTTTTTCGGTTATGCGCTGGCGGATCAGTTGCTGGGCAATCAACGCACCATCACGGATCGGTTCGTAACCGGTGCAGCGGCACAGATGTTTGTTGAGGGCATTGTTCAATTCGGTTTCGCTGGCATCGGGTTTACTCTCCAGCAGGGCGTGGAGTTCCATCACAATACCGGGGATGCAGAAGCCACACTGCACTGCGCCTGATTCGGCGATTGCCTTCTGGATAGGGTGGAGTTCCATGCCTTCCGCTAACCCTTCGATGGTCAGGATGTCCGCGCCTTGCATTTTGGTTGCCGGCGTGTTACAGGATTTGACGGCTTTACCGTTCATCACGATCACGCAGGTGCCGCAGGTGCCGTTATCACAGCCGCGTTTTGTGCCGGTCAGGTCGAGTACGTCGCGAATCACATCAATGACCATCATTTCGTCATCGATTTCGACAGTGCGAAATTCACCATTGATGGTAAAGGAAATTTTTTCGTTCATATCAGGCATACTCCTTCTCGCCTCGGGCTTCCAGGGCTTGTTTGATCTTTTCGGGCGTAACCGGGATCTCGTAGAAGTCAACCCCAATAGCGTCATAGATTGCGTTCAGGATGGCGGGCGGAGCCCCGATTACAGAGTGCTCGCCGATACCGCGTGCACCAAACGCGCCGATTGGGTCGGGGGTTTCAATAAACTCTATGGTCTGTTTGGGGGCTTCTTTGTACGTGGGAATGTGATACTGGAAGTAGTGGGGGTTAAGGATGCGGCCTTCTTCGTCGAATTTTACTTCCTCATAAAGAGCAGCCCCAATCGCCATGGTGACGCCGCCCAATACCGATCCGCGAATTTGCAGCGGATTGACAACCTGACCGACATCGAATACCGATGCGAAATGATCCACATAGATTTTGCCGGTTTTCTTTTCGATGCGGATTTCGGCTGCCTGTGCGCCGAAGGTGTAGGTGACGCCTAAACTGCCCTGCCCGTTCTGGTCGGGGTTGGAATAGCGCGGCAGACGGGCATCGGCTACGGATTGGGCCAGATCACCGATGGTGATGCCGTTATCGGTGATGTAACCACGGGCCAGCTGAGTAACCGGCACGCGGATAGAAGGGTCGCTGCGCAGATATACGTATTCGCCGTCGTATTCCAGATAGTCCTCGTCGGTGCGCAGCACCTGTGCAGCAGTTTTCTTCAATCCCTGAATCAGTTTCTCGGCCGCGCGCACAATCGCCCGTCCGCCCTGCATGGTAAACATCGAACCGATGGTCTGCCATTCGTATGGAGAGAATTGTGTGTCAATCTCGTTGTAGCAGCGGATTTTTTCGGGCGGGATCTTGAGGGCTTCGGCAGCAATCTGGCGCACCACCGTCCGCAAGCCTTGTCCAACCTCAGCGCCGCCCATGTTGACCGAAACACTACCGTCAATGTTCATTTTCATGTAGCAGCCTTTGGTGGAGAACGGCGCGCCTTTTGGCGATTTCATCACTGCAGCAAAGCCGCGCCCATAATAATATTGATCATCCTCTTTCTTGGGTTTGGGTTGACCAAAGACGATCTGCTGGACGCGTTCAGCACAGGCTTGAATATCCCCGTTTGATTTCCACATCCGCTCGCCGAGCGAATTGATGCTGCCTTCGCGCAGGTAGTTCTTAGCGCGCAATTCAAACGGGTCCATATTCAACTTACGCGCCAGCATGTCCATCATCCGTTCGGTGGCAAATTGAGATTCGGGGTGGCCGTAGCCGCGATAGGCACCAACCGGCGGGGTGTTGGTATAGACTGTGTAACCGGTCAGATCACAGTGTTCAAATTCATACGGGCCGGTGGAGTTGTGAGTGGCGGCAATGGTCACATTGACGGCTGTGTCCGAATAGGCACCGCCCGAATGATAAACAGTTGTTTTTAGAGCAACCAGTTTGCCGTCCCATTTTGCACCAATCTTCATCACGGTGCGGATGCCGTGTGCCAGCAGGGTGCTGGTGATGTCCTCTTTGCGGGTGGCTACCCATTTAACCGGCCGTCCGGGCACGAAACTGGCAATCCAGGCAATCGTTTGCTCAACGGTAATGTCGGATTTATAGCCGAAGCAGCCGCCAATATCGGGAATGTGAACGCGGACATCGGAGACCGGAACGCCATAGGAGTGGGCAATGTCATCGCGGATGATGAAGGGGCAAATGGAGGACGACCAGATTTCAATAGTGCGGTCTTCTTTGAACCAGACGATGGAGCCGTGTGGTTCAAGCGCCGCGCAGGAGCCGAATGGGTAGTTAAATTCACCTTCGATGATCACGTCGGCTTCCTCAAAGCCTTCTTCCCCGCGTCCCTTTTTCAAGTGATAAACGTTGGCGATATTCGTTCCGGGCCGAGGGTTCAAGGTGGGAAGGTGCCAGTATTCATCCATCTCCTCATGGATCAGAACGGCATCCTCGCTCATTGCATCGCGGGCATCAATGTAAACCGGCAGGGGGTCGTATTCGACTTTGATTTTATCCAGCGCGGCGTAGGCATGGCGCGGGGTGTCAGCGATCACGGCGGCTACTGGTTCGCCAATGTAGCGGACTTTTTCAATTGCCATGGGTACCAGATCGCGAATATTATCGCCGTAGCGGTAAGTGCAGCCTTTTCCGGTCACTACCTTAACTACACCGGGGCATTTTTCGGCTTCGCTGGTGTCAATGGAGAGGATGCGGGCGTGGGCATATTTTGGCCGAAGGATGGCAGCGTGTAACATGCCCGGCAGCCGGATGTCATCCAGAAAAACTGCTTTGCCGGTAACTTTATTAATGGCATCCGGCCGAATGTAACTTTTACCAAGATACTTGTAAGCCATGTTTTACTCCTTTCTTTGAGATAGGAACTATTCTCTGCGGTACGGTTTTAAGAGGGCTGCCGGATATGAGGCATTCCGTCCAGCGATGACCAGCGCAATAATAGTCACAATGTACGGCAGAGCCAAAAATGTCTCATAGGGGATTGGCAATTGTAAACCCATTGCCTGCAAGCGCAATTGCAGGGCAAAGGTACCGCCAAAAATTAAGCCGCCCAGCATCACGCGGATGGGATGCCAGTTGCCGAAGATGACGATTGCAATGGCAACCCAGCCGCGCCCAGAGATGATGCCGTGTGTAAAGGCACCCAACTGGAAGAGCGAGAGGAATGCTCCGCCGGCTGCCATCAAACCGCCGCCGATGGCCAGCGCAGCATAGCGCACCGCCGGTACGCTGATCCCGGCGGCATCCACCGCTTCGGGGTTTTCACCCACCGAGCGGATTTTCAGCCCGAAGTTTGTGCGATAGAGTATCCACCATGCCAGCGGCACAATAACCAGAAATGTGACATAGGTCAACCAGTATTGAGAGAGGATTGGGCCGAGGATGGGGTTATCGGGCAGAACTTTGATGACCTGAAAGGATGGAATGGAAGGGGGAGTGGATCGGCCTCCGTAGAACAGACGAAATGCAAACAAGGTTAAACCGGTCAGCAGGAGGGTAATACCAAGCCCAGAGACATGCTGGTTAACCCCTAAGGTTACCGTGAAGAAGCCCATCAATACCCCAAACACAATACCGGAAAGAATGGCGATCAATAAACCGAACCATAGTGATCCCGTTTTATCGGCGACCAGAAAGCCTACAAAGGCGCCAAAGTACATGATACCTTCGATGCCGAGATTCAAAATGCCGGCCCGTTCGCTGTATGTTTCGCCGATTGCGGCAAGGACGATGGGTGTGGAAACCCGAAAAGTGGCGGCAATAAGGTTGACAAGGAAGACTTCCATCACGCCCTCCGTACGATGCGATAGCGTTGCAGCAGGTACATGCCAAGCGCAACCAGCAACATGACTGCCTGTGTGACCTGACCGAGATAAACCGGTACGCCCATGGCCCGGCTGACCGTTTGAGCGCCTGTGTCAATCAATCCAAAAAAGAGGGAGGCAACAAATACGCCAATAGCATTCAAGCCTCCCAGTGTAGCAATGATCACGCCGGTATAACCGTAATTGGCGGAAAGGTCGCCGATCAGATGATATTGAATGCCGGCCACTTCACTCACACCGGCAATACCGGCAATGCCGCCGCTGATCAGGGCGGCAATCAGGGTAGTTCGTCCTACGTTGATGCCGGCGAATTGTGCAGCTGGTTTTCCCAGCCCTACGGCACGCATTTTCAAACCGAAGGAGGTTTGGGTGAGCACGAACCAGAGCACTGCGATGGCTACTAACCCTACGATGAAACCAAAATGCAGGCGCGAACGCGGAATCAACTTGAAAAACATGGTGCTTTCGGCAATCTCTGGTGATTGCGGCCAACCGGAGGTCGGGTCACGCCACGGGCCGTTCAGAATGGCGCTGACGATATACGCCATTATGGAGTTCATCAATAAGGTAGTGACGACTTCATCCACTGCCAGCCGAACTTTTAGCAGGGCGGGGATCAGTGCCCAAGCCATGCCTGCCAGAAAACCACCGATAATCATCAGGGGTATGGCAATTACAGCGGGCACTCCGCCCAGCACAACCCCCAACCAGGCGGCTGCAATGGCGCCTGCGTACAATTGACCCTCAGCGCCGATATTGTAATAGCC
>FWPV01010691.1_pt1 | contig 14925 bp, 13 predicted proteins | sample 2228371 | NCBI WGS metagenome assembly FWPV01 (sample SAMEA103939776, study PRJEB20133) | metagenome
TAGAAGTGAGTAGTTAGGAGATTTTAAACTTTAAACATCAAGCTTCATTATCAAAATTCTAACTTCAATCTTCAAACGTCAATTATTTTTTTATTGTTAAATTACTAAATTGTTAAATTGTTTTTAACTTAAAACTCGAAACTCTTAACTAACTATATTTAATTTTTAATTGTTGATTTTTAATTGTAATTTTAGATTTTAGATTTTAAATTTTAAATTTTTAATTTTTAATTATTCTCAGAGCCTTGTGCCAACCCGTAAGGAACCTGACAGGTTGCCTAGCAGATGGCTAGGACAAGCTAAAAATAAACAAAAATGAAGATTTTTTGATAATTTTGAATTTTAAATTTTTATTTGAATTTTGATATGTTTATAGTTTTTATCTCAAAAAGTTTAACGGATTTAAAAGCTGACTACTTGATCGAATCTCAAAATGAAGATGAGGACCAGTTGATCTTCCAGTTGATCCCATTAGTCCAATCTGACTTCCTTGATTAACACTGACTCCCGCATCAACATCATATCTTGATAAATGAGCGTATAATGTCTGATAACCATTACCATGATCAATAATCACATGGCAACCATAACCCCAACCTAAACAACCAGCATAACTAACCACTCCTGAATCAGCGGCAATTATTGAAGTACCAACATTATTTGCGATATCTAAAGCCATATGATAACTAACTGCATACTGGGTAATAACTCCACTGGTTGGCCAAATAAAATTAGAACTACCTCTTGATCCAGCCAATACTTGCGGAATAATTTTTGGAGCTGCTGGTTGTGCTGGTGGTTTAATTACTCCATCAGGAACAAATAATATCTGTCCCGGACGTAAAGCAAATGTCTCTTGATCAACAAACTCATTCCAAATGTAATTAACAATATTTTGAGCATTTACTCCATATTTTTTCGCAATTGAATAAACAGTATCACCAGCAACTACTTTATGAACCACACCAGTAATCGGAGGAATTTTTAATATTTGACCAGGTTTAATTGTATCGTTTTTTAAATCATTAGCCCATTTAATTGTATTAATAGAAACATTAAATTTTTTAGCAATTGAATCTAATGTATCTCCGCCTCGAACAGTATAATTTTCAATCTCATAACGAGTTTTCGCTGATACAACTGTTGATATATTTCCCTCATATGGATTATAAGAAAGCACTGATTCCTGATAATTTTCCGTCTGTGAAATATTACTAAAAGGAGAATTTTCCGCAATTATTGGTCCTCCAACAAAAACAGAAACAACAATTAAAAAGAAAGAAATATTTAAAAATGAAGACGAATACTTACCTCTTTTAACAATTAATAGAGCCACTAAATAATCTTTTAATTGCTCAAAATTCTTACCAAAAATTAACAATCTTGATATTATATATACTTTAAAAAAACTCAAAAACAGTTTTAAATCTTCCATTAATTAAATTATACCATAGCCTTGACAATACGCTCCAAAGCCACTTCAAAAGCAGCCTCTTTTAAGGAAATTCTTCTTGAGATGGCTTTTTCCCAAATTTTCTCAGTTGCTTTATCCATCATCTCTTTTAATCTTTCATTAACTTCTTTTTCACTCCACCAATAACCTTGTTTTCCTTGCACCCATTCTAAATATGAAACTGTTACTCCTCCAGAATTAGCCAATACATCAGGTATAATAACTGCTTTATCTTTTAAATATTCAAATGCCTCTTCAGTAATTGGTCCATTAGCCAACTCTAAAATTATTTTTGCTTTAATTTCTTTTTTATTTTTATCATTAATAACATTTTCCAAAGCTGCAGGGACTAAAATATCAACATTAAGTTGTAAAATTTCTTCGTTAGTAATATTTTTTCCAGAAAAATCTTTAACACTTCCTGTTTTTTTCTTATACTCCATTAATTTAACCGGATCAATTCCTTTTTCATCATATACTCCTCCTTTAGAATCAGAAATAGCAACAATTTTAAAACCAGCTTCATAAGCTAATTTAGCAAAATAATAACCAACATTACCAAATCCTTGTACGGCTATAGTTAAATTATCTTTTATTAAAGTCGAAGATGCCAAATTTTTTTCACTTTTGGGGTTAGGTGCCCCACTTGTGATAAAAAATTTAGGCATCGAGACTTCTAATTTACTTAATAAAGCTTGCAAAACAAAAAGCCCTCCTCTTCCAGTCGCCTCAGTTCTTCCCAAACTCCCACCCATCTCAACTGGTTTCCCGGTAAATGTCGCTGGACTTTTATAACCAATAATTTTTTGATACTCATCAATCATCCAACTCATAATTTCGGGATTAGTATTGACATCTGGAGCTGGCACATCTATATCTTCTCCAATAAAATAATGAATTTTTTTCACAAATTCTCTAGATAATTTTTCTAACTCAGTTTTTGATAATTTTTTTGGATCAACCGCCACTCCTCCTTTACCACCTCCATAAGGCAAACCAGCCACCGCACACTTAATTGACATTAATGTTGCTAAAGCTTGAACCTCTTCTTTAACTGTATCAGGATGAAAGCGAATTCCACCTTTATAAGGACCTAAAGCACTATTATGTTGAATTCGCCAACCAGAAAACACTCTTTTTTCACCATTATCCATCGTCACCACCAAAGGAAACTCATGAATATACTCAGGAGCAATTAATCTTTTAATAGTCTCTTTATCTAAATTCATTTTTTCGGCAGTTTTTTTGATTAATACTTGTGCCGAATCAAGCATTTTTTTTCCTTGAGAATTTTCCATAGGTATAAAATTTATAAAATTTATAATGATTATAATTGCTCTAACCAACGCTCTATTTCCAGTGCTGCTGCCACACCTTGACCAGCAGCAGTAATCGCTTGCCGATAAACATAATCAACACAATCTCCAGCGGAAAAAACTCCGGCAACTGAAGTTGAGCTTGAAAAATCTTTAATACTTACTGGCCATTTTTCTTTTAAATCTAAATAGTCAATATTTTTAATTTTTGAATTTTGACTCTCCAAATCGGAAGATGAATTTTTGATTTTTTCCACTAATTCTATTGCTAATCTTTGACTAGTAACTATATAACCTTTTTCATCTAAAGTTATTTGATTTTTGAAAATATCAGTATCAGGTTTATGACCAATAGCAACAAAAACTCCGTCTAATTTGATTTCAGAAGAATTCGGAACAATTCGGCTATCACCAGAAGAATTTGGAAGACTAGATAGATCAAATATATAAGATTTATCTGATCTATCTGATTTCTGATGAGAGTTTATCTTAACTGAACTTTTCTGATTTATCCTAATTCCCTCAACCTTCCTATCTCCAAGCACCTCCTCAACAGTTGCATTCCAAATTATCTCAATTTTTGGATTATTTAACACTCTCTCTTGCATAATCTTTGAAGCTCGCAGTTGATCCCGACGATGAATTAAATAAACTTTTTTAGCAAATTTTGTTAAAGTCAGCGCCTCCTCACAAGCAGTATCTCCTCCACCTATAACAGCCACAGTTTTATCTCTAAAGAAAAATCCGTCACAAGTCGCACAAGCTGACACTCCCTTACCTCGAAGTCGCTGTTCTGAAGGAAGATTTAACCATAAAGCTTTAGCGCCTGTAGCAATTAAAACTGTTTTTGTTAAATATTCATTTTTACTTGTCCTGACAATAAAAGGACTTTTAGAAAAATCAACATTGATAACATTTTCATCAAAAATTCTTGAGTTAAATTTTAAAGCTTGCTCTCTAACTTTTAAAACCAATTCTGATCCTAAAATAGATGAATATCCGGGAAAGTTTTCTACCTCTGTTGTCAAAGTCAACTGACCTCCAGGTGGAGATCCAGCAAAAACTAATGGTTTTAAATTAGCTCGGCCTAAATAAACTGCTGCTGATAAACCCGCCATTCCGCCACCTATAACAATCACACTTTCTATATTCTCTGACATAATATTTTTACTTAAATTATAACTAAAAATTTAAAAATCAAATATCAAACATCAAAAATTCAAAAATACATATCAAAATCCAAAAATGTTAAATATAACATCAAACTTCTATTATTAATTGTTAAATAGTTAAATTGTTAAAGTGTTTAATTTTTAATTGTTGATTTATAATTGTAATTTTTCCCTCCGATTTAGAGGATGCAATTTTAAATTTTTAATTTTTAATTTATTTATCAATGAACACACAACGCCTAACTATAAATAAATTTGTCATATTGAGGCGTTCAAGTATCTAAACGCCCTTAGAATGACAAAAGAGAAAATACTGTCATTCCTGCAAAAGCATGAATCCATTTCACTTAATTCTCTCAACTCTTTTATCTTTTTTACCTCTTTTAACTCTTTAAACTTTATAAACTTTACAAACTTTTAACTTACTAATGGATTTCTGTCTACGGGAAGGATAATAAATTATCCCACCAAAACTCCTGATACATAACACCTAACCTATATCTTCTAACTCCTACAAATTAATCGCTCTTTCTAACATTTTTTGTACTTTACCTGTTTCTTGTTGAGGAATTAATCGACAAATATCATCTAAAACAATCTCTTTAGACAATCCATCAATAGCTTTTTTAATTGCTGTTACTTGTTGTAAAATCTCATAACACTCTCTTTTTTCTTTAACCATTTTTTGCACCCCTTTTAACTGCCCAATTATTCGATTAATTCTTTTATCAAGACTATCCATAAATTTATTTAACTAATAATACTATATACCAGTATATAGTATATATGAAGAAAATGTCAAGAGATTTTTTATTAAAGAAAATTTTATTAAGTAATTAAAGATATCAAATATAAAAACATAATTAAATAATCTTAAATATCAAAACCACAACTCAAAGCTTAAAACTGTAAAAATAATAAGCTATAAAAATATCAAAAACACATATCATAATCAAAAAAGAATGAGGTATTAAACATCGATCTTTAAACTTGATATAATCATACTTCAAGCTTCCGATTTCAAGCGCCATTATTTAATTATTGATAAATGGTTAAATTGTTAAATTGTTTAATTGTTGAGTTATTAGTTTTATTTAATTTTTAATTTTTTATATTTTTAATTATTTTCAGAGCCTTGTACCAATCCGTAAGGAACCTGACAGGTTGCCTAGCGGATTGCCAAGACAAGCTAAAAATCAATAAAAATGAGGATTTTTTTAATTATTTTAAATTTTAAATTGCAGTTTTTAATTTTAAATTTCTTTAACACATAACGCGTAACGCACAACAAGCAACGCGTAATTTTTTAACGCTCTAATTTTATAAACTTTCTAATTTTCCAACTTTATAGGATATATCAAAATATATATTCAAAGTATCAAAAAATATCAAAACTCGTTTATCCTTTATTTAAAGAGTCTAAAAATTCTTGGTTATTTTTTGTTTTCATTAATTTTTCAATTAACAAAGTAATTCTCTCATCTCCTTGAAGTAAGCTTAACATTCTTCTTAAAGTATTAACTTTATTTAATGTCTCTTTATCAAAAAGCAGTTCTTCATGCCGAGTACCTGATTTTTCTACATCAATTGCTGGAAAGATTCTTTTATTAGCTAAATTTCTATCTAAATGAACCTCCATATTGCCAGTTCCTTTTAGCTCTTCATAGATTAAATCGTCCATCCGACTTTCAGTACCAACCAAGGCTGTACCAATAATTGTTAAGCTTCCACCTTCCTCGCAGTTTCTTGCTGCGCCTAAAAACTTTTTCGCTGGGTATAGTGCTGATGGATCAAAACCACCAGATAAACTTCTTCCTGTGCCTGTAGTTGATAAATTTAAAGCTCGCGCTAATCTTGTAATCGAGTCTAAAAGAATCACCACATCTTTACCTGTCTCAACTAATCTTTTTGCTCTTTCTAAAGCTAAATTAGCCACTTTAACTTGTTGACGAGGCGACTCATCAAAGTTTGAAGCTGCCACCTCGCCTTTTATAAATCTTTTCATCTCAGTTACCTCTTCAGGTCTTTCACCAATTAAAATCGCCATTAAACAGACATCTGGATAATTTTTAGTAATTGCCTGAGCAATTTCTTTTAAAAAAGTGGTTTTTCCAGCTTTTGGTTGAGAGACAATTAATGCTCTTTGACCAAAACCAATTGGCGCCACTAAATCAATAATTCTTGTTGATAAGGTATCTTTATCTGTCTCTAATTTTATTTGTCGATTCGGATGAAGCGAGGTTAGTTGATCAAAAGACTTTCTTTTAGCACTTTGTTCCTCATTCATCTCAATTCCATTAATTTTTTTAATTAAAAGTAATGAGTTGAATCTTTCTCCAGTTTTTGGTGGTCGAGCCAAACCTTCAATCTCATCGCCTCGTCTTAACCAAAATCTTCTGATTTGAGAAGCTGAGACATAAATATCAGCATTAGGATTAACAGTATAATCCTTTCTTAAAAAACCATAACCATTTAAAGTAATATCTAAAATTCCTGAGGTAGGATAACTAATTTTTAGATCTTCTTTTAATCTTTCTTCCAAAGATACTTCTTCTTGTTGATTTTCAGATACTGTCTCAGGCTGAACAACAATCTCGTTTGGTTGATCCTCCAATGGAATAATGGGTTTTTCCTCAACTTTTTCAATTAATGACGCCACGTCTAATGGCTGATCCTCAACGACTGGTTTTTGTTTTTTTGATGTTTTTGCCATAAAAAAGTAATTATTAATTAATAATAAACAAAAACGAATTCATTAAATTTTCATAAAAATTTATTAGTAAGTTATTTTTTGAAGAAAATCTAAAGATCCTCTTTAATGGGGTTTTTTCGCTTTTTCCCTCTCAAGGAAAGGGGTGGGCGCCCTTAGATTAACCGCAGTTAATCAAGAGGTCGCCTGATAGTCCCGATTTAATCGGGAGTTACCCTTAGTTTTGATTGCGTAGAGAAAAAGTGCTTTTTCCTTGATTTCTCAAAGGAAACTTCCCCATTTAGAGGATCTAAATTATATTATACTACCAAAATCTCTTAAAAGTCAATAGTTTATTAAAATCTTATCTCTAAATAATATTATTTTAATTTTAAAAACTTCAATTATAAATTATTTATTAACTTTTTATCTTATAAAAACTTTGTTGTATTAAAATTTACATGATTTAATGTAAAAATATATTGTTATTCCAACGCTAATAATTAAGAAAATTAAAATTAAAAAAATAATAAAAAATTGATTGGTTATTAAATTTTTAAATTTATTTTTAACTGTATTTATTTTGCTCTGTTTATTTAATAAATCGTTTTCAGTAATATTATTACTGTATTTATTAATAATAATTTCATCATTCTTTTTATTATCAACTAATTTTACACTTTTATCATCAACTATTAGATTAATTTTATTATCTATTAAATATTTTTTATTTTGATATATAAACTTTGAGGTTGTTAGTTTTTCTATTTTATTATCTTGGTTTTTATAATCAAAATAATAATCAAAATGGGGTAAATTAACAGAGTTAATCTTAAAATAACCATTCTCATTGGTTTTAAAACTACCTACTTTTTTGTTATCAATTTTTAATCTGATGTTAATTAATGTATTAGCTAACAAATTACCATTATTATCATAAAAATATCCTTCTAAATATCTTATTAAAGGTTCAAATTTATAAACTGGTTGATTATCTTCTCCTGATCCTAATGATTGACTAATAAATTCTTTAAGATTATTAGGATTAACTTTTCTAGTTATTATTTCTAATACTTCTAGTGGATAATCAGTTTTTTTCATAAACATTTGAAACTCGCCGATCTTATTAGCTTGAGTACAAAGATATTGTTTATTTGTGTTTTCATCAACTAAACAAATTTGTACTAGAGGATGAAAAACTTTACCTTGAAATTTAATATAATAACCTAAATCAATTTGGTTTAAAGATTTTGGATAAACTACTATTGGTGCTCGATAAGGACTAGAAATTGGTTCAAGTGAAATATCATGATGAGTAGGAACTCCGGCTTTTTCAAAAAAACTTTTGTTTGGAAAATATATATCTGAATAAATAAATTTATAATTAGAATTTAATCTTGGATTATCAATAAATTGATGAGTTGAGGTGGTTCAACTAAAAGATAATAAATTCCTTCTTTTTCAACTTGAATATTAAAAACACCATTACTTCAAGTAATATCATAATTTTTTGTAATCTGTTTTGCTGGTGTTTTTTTATCATCTAATAAAATTACTTTTGTATAATTAATTGGTTCTAAAGATTGACTATCAAAAACTCAACCATAAGGATCCCAAGTAATAGTTACATATTTATTAATGTTGCCTGGATCTGTAAATATAAAATTTACAGGAATTAATCCTTGTTGGAGAGTTCTAAAGCTTGCGTCTTCTTGATTTCCTATAGTTATATTATAAACCTCACCTCTTCCAAAACTATAGAATTCATAAGGTATATGATCATTGGCATTTTGTAATGTTATTATTGTATTTACTTCGCCAGAGGTAAATGATAATTTCCATATTTTTTGATAAAATTATTTTCGGAAAAGTTCTATCATTTGAATTTGGTAAAACTTCATCTAGTTCTGGCACTCCAGATCTACAACCTGAATTCGCAATATATGCTTTTTCTATCTGATTTCTAACAAAATTACACCATGCCTCCCAAGTTCTTTTATTAGTTCCAAGCTCACTCCAAGTATAATCATCAGGCAAAGGCTCATTAGGATTATGTTTTTGACATTCTTCTAATCTTTGATTGTCCTCTGTTAATTGATCATTTTCACCTTAACAAACTACTAAATAACAACCATCTTTTCCTATACATTGCCCTTTTAATTCTATTTGAACTATTCTGCTTTCTGGCTCATGGTTTGTATTAAAATCAGCCGTTGGTTCCGCTGATAAACATGAAATGTTTCATCCTTGTTCTATTAAATTTAGATCTAAATAAGAATAATAATTTGACACATTAACAGATACTCTTATGATTTTTTAAAAAAAATAAAAAATATATTAAAAAAATAATATTAAACTTTTTGTTTTAAACATTTTCTTATTTTTTTATATAATAATAACCAACCCCTTTTTTTATTATAATAAATTTATTTATGAAAATTTCAATGTTTTTAATAATGTTTTTATTGCTAATCCTCTTTTTTATCATTGGTTTTCGCGCTGGTCAACAAGTAGAAAAAACCAATAAAAAAATTGATTTTTTACTTTCAATCACGCCAACAAAAAAACCTTTTCCCACACCAACTTTATCTTTTACAGAAACAAAAATTAATCGTTATATCAATAAAATTAATCACCCTAAAAATTTAGAAATTAAACAATCAACCAAGCCTGGTGAAGTTATTATTAACTTAAAAAATGATTAATTTAGTTTATTTTGGCTCTCCAGATTTTTCTGCAGACTTTTTAGAAAAGTTAATTTTAGATAATCAATTGAAAAGTTTATTGAATATAAAATACGTTTTTACTCAACCAGATAAACCCGCAGGTAGAAAACAAATATTAACTCCTACTCCAATCAAACAATTAGCAGAAAAATATAAAATTCCTGTTTTTCAGATAAATCAGAAGAATTCAGATGACATCAGCTTTCATCAGAAACAAAATAAATCTGATATATCCGATCTATCTGGTCTTCTGAATTCTTCCGATGATAGCCAAACTCTTCTGAATTCTTCTGATGATAGCCGAACTCTTCTGAATTCTTCTGAAATCGATATCGCCTTAGTTTACTCATTTGCCCGAATTATTCCTAAAAATTTATTAAACTTACCAAAATATGGTTTTTGGTGTATTCACCCATCATTACTCCCAAAATATCGAGGCACTTCGCCAATAGCAACTGCTTTAATAAATGGAGACAAAGAAACCGGAGTAACAATTTTCAAAATGGATGAAAAAATTGATCACGGACCAATAATTGTTCAAAAAAACTGCACAATAGAACTTCATGAAAAACGACCAGATTTGGAGATAAAATTAACTAATCTTGCTTTTGAAATGTTTAAAAAATTAGTTTTATCTAATTTAAACAACATTCATTTGGTTAATCAACAAGAAAATCTTGCTAGTTATACTAAAAAGCTAAATAAAAATGATGGCTTTATTAAATTTTTTACTTTCAAAAAACTCCTTGAAAATCAATCATTAATTTATAAAGATTTACCAGATCTACTTAAAGAAAAATATAAAAACTCAACCATTAAACAATTTAACAATTTAACAATTTATAATCTTTATCGCGGTCTTTATCCCTGGCCTGGTCTTTGGACAATTTTACCTAATGGAAAACGACTAAAAATTATTGAGTTAGAACTACAACCTACAAACTACTCCCTAGAACCTAAAATCGTCCAATTAGAAGGAAAAAAACCAGTTGATTTTGAAACCTTTAATAATGCCTATAAAATCATATAAAACATGAACATAAAACTTCATAAACTTAAATCATATCTTTTTCTATCATCTTTCTTATTAACTGAAAAACTTTTTCCATTACATAAAGATTATGATAAGTTGCTAAAGTATAAGCTAAAAGTTCGCGTTGCTTAAATAAATGATGCAAATAGGATTTGCTAAAATTTTTACAAACATAACAATTACAATTATCATCAACCGACTCTAGATTATATTTATAAATTGACCTATTAATATCAATTTCTTCTATAGGTGAAACTAATTTATTAATTTTTAATTTTAAATTTTTAATTTTTAATTGATAAATTATCCCCATTCTTGCCAAACGAGTTGGTTCAACACAATCAAAAGTATCTATCCCATATTTCACCAAATCTAAAATATCATCAATCTGACCAACTCCCAACAAATGAACCGGCCGGTCTTTTGGTAAATAATCAGCCACCCATTTAACCTGATCACGCATTTCTTTTTTTGTCTCACCAACCGACACTCCCCCAATCGCCACCCCATCTGTATTTTGAGAAACAACAAACTCCGCTGACTTTTTTCGTAAATCCTCAAAAACTCCACCTTGAATCACTCCGTATAAATATTGTTTATTAATATTTTTGATAGTTTTGCTAAGTTTTAGGTTTTGAGTTGTAGATTTGACATTTGAGTTTTGAGTTTTAAGATATATTAAACATCTTTCAAGCCATCTATGCGTTCTTTCAGTCGCTTTTAAAGCATAATCATAACTACAACCATAATAAATACACTCATCAAAAGCCATATTAATATCAGCACCAATTTTTATCTGATACTCCATAGATTTTTCTGGAGTAAACTCAATTAAACTTCCATCAAAAATTGATCGAAAAATCACTCCGTCATCAGTTATTTTCACTAATATTGGCTGTTCTTCTCCTCTAATATCTGCTTTTTTAGAATTCTTTAAAGGTGAAGGCGACAAATTTTTTCCACTTTTGAGGTGTAGAGGCCCCCACTGTGTCAAAAAATTTCGTCGTCGAACCTTATTATCTTTTACTAATGTCTCGTTTATAACCAACTGGTTTTTTGATTTAGCCAGAGAAAACACTTGAAACCCACCCGAATCACTCATCAACGGCATATTTAATTTTCCATAATTATGAATTCCACCAACTTGATAAATCAAATCAGCTCCAGGATGAGTCACTAAATGATAGGTATTAACAAAAGCTACTTGAATACCAATTTGTTTTAATAACTCTGGAGTTAATCCTTTAACAGTTCCCTTAGTCCCCACTGCCACAAAAGTAGGAGTTTTGATAACTCCATGAGTTGTTGTAATCTCTCCTAATCTAGCTTTAGATTTTTTTGATTGGTAAAGTACTTTAAAAAATTTTCCCATAGAGAAATTATAAAACAGAAATTTTATATTAAAATCAAATATCAAATATCAAAAATAAAAAATCAAAAACACAAACCAAAATCTAAAAAGAATTAAATATAAAACATAAAACATGAAATATAAAATAAAGCAGAACGTAGAACGTGGAACATTAAAATAAATTGTTTAATTGTTAAATTGTTAAATTGTTTTTAACTTAAAACTCGAAACTTGTAACTAATTATATTTAATTTTTAATTGTTGATTTTTTATTGTAATTTTAAATTTTAAATTTTTAATTTTTAATTATTTATTTAAATTATCACCATCGCATCACCAAAAGAATAAAAACGAAAATTATTATTAATGGCAATTTTATATAAATCAACTAAATGCCTTTTTGCTTTTTTATATTGCAAAAACGCCTCAACCAGCATCATTAGAGATGATTTTGGTAAATGAAAATTAGTTATTAAACAATCAATCATCTGAAAATTAAATGGAGGAAAAATAAAAAGATTGGTTTTTGAAAAAGGTGAAGGCGACAAATTTTTTCCACTTTTAAGGTGTAGAGGCCTCCACTGTGTCAAAAAATTTCGTCGCCGAACCTTACTTTCTAACGTCCTCACTACCGTCGTCCCAACTGCCACTAATCTTTTTCCCTGATTTTTTAATAAATTAATATTTTCCCAAACCTTATCTTCAACTTGATAATACTCCTCATGAAGACTTTTATTTTTTATATTACTTTCATTAATTGAGGCAAAAGTTCCTAAACCAACATGTAAAGTCACATAGTATTTTTTAATCCCAATTTTTTTTAATTTGTTAAGAACTCTTTTTGTAAAATGAAGTGAAGCCGTTGGCGCCGCAACTGATCCAGTATTTTTAGCAAAAATTGTCTGATATTTTTCTTTTAACTCTGATTTTTTTAATGGAGTATTTTTTAAATAAAGAGGAATTGGCATTGACCCATATTTAAAAAACTGTTCAAATAATTTTTTATCGTCAAAATTAAATTTTCCTTTAAAAATGTTTTTGTTTTGCTCTAAAATCTCAATAAACTCGCCATTTTTAAAATAAATTTTTTCACCAATGTTAATTTTTCTATCAGCTAAAAATTGAATTTTTTTATCTCCCTGGTACTCATTAATTAAAAATAAACTAACTACTTTTCCTCCAGTTTGTTTTTTCATCTCAATTCTAACAGGAGCAACTTTGGTATTATTTAAAATCAAAAAACTTTCCTTTGGTAAATAATTATCTAAATTTAAAAATCGATCAAAAATAATTTCATCGGTTTTGGTAAAATAAACAAAAATTTTTGAAAAATCTCTTGGTACTGCTGGTTTTAAAGCAAGATTTTTTTCTGGAAGATAATAGTCATATAACTGCCAATCCATAAATTATTTATAATACTCTTTTATCTGAAAAAGTAAATACCAAGACAACAAAGTACTAATTACTAAACCAAAAATATCAAAAACTACTACTCCGCGAACCACCATAACCAAAGAACTATAAAAAAGCAACCTCCATGAAGAAAGTTTTTTTTTGAAAAGTCCTGGTAAAGCAACGGCTTCAATAATTAAAGTAATTAATAAAAATAATCTTTCAACTTGATAAACTAATCCCATTTTGACTCCCATTAATCCAAAATAAGAAGTAAAATAGCCAACATTTAAAATATTTAAAAATTGAAAAAATAATGAAAAAACTAATAAATAAGGACCATAATTAACAATTAACTCTTTAATATTATTTGGTATTTGATAAGGTATCTTATCAACAAATATTTCTTCTAATTTTTCTTCTAAATCAGTTAATAATTCTTTTAGGTTAGTATTTTGTTTTTTCATAATAATAACCCCAGTCCAATTAATAACAAAGGAATTAAATAAATAAATCCTGGTCTTTTATCAGCAGTTACTGGTGGAGGAGGAGTATTAGTTGGTTGAGAAGTGGTTGGTGTTGAGGTTAGTGAAACAATAATAATCTCAGTAGGTGTTGGTGTGTTAGTTGGCGTTAAATTAGGAGGTGGTGTGTTAGTTGGAGTAGGTGTTAAGGTATTGGTTGGTTGAGGAGTATTGGTTGGTTGAGGAGTATTGGTTGGTGTTGGAGTATTGGTTGGTTGAGGAGTATTGGTTGGTGTTGGAGTATTGGTTGGTGTTGGAGTATTGGTTGGTTGAGATGGAGGAGGAGAGTCATCACACGATTTTGGACCTATCCTTGATATAAAATAACCTTCACTCACACTACCAAAATCAATTTGCTCCATTCCGCAATCATCTTTATCTCCATCAAAATAAAAATCTACTATTGCTTCAGATTGAAAATCACCTATTAAAACTCCATTTTCTTGACAACCTCTACCATAATTATCAATTGAATTACATTTATAATGAAAAGCCAAACCTCCTTGAACTCGACAATCAAAACGTTTATTAGTGATTTGTGTACATGTTTGACCTCCTCTATAAAAACCTCCTCCTTCAGCCTTTTGTTTTGTTGTTATTAATTGACGATTATAATAAATTAAACCAACGATCGCGATAAAAATCACTAAAAATAAATTAGCAATTAAAAAAAACTTTTTGAATGATTTTTTATTATTGATTTGTAATGGAGTAAAGTTAATCATTATTTTAAGTATAAAATATTTTTAAATTATGTCAAATTCTAATCAACTCTAAAAAAGAAAATTTATAATTTTCATCCTTTTTGTTTTCTTTTTTTATTATTTTAAATCTATTTTTATACTCCGGAAAATAAACATCAGCCTCAGAAAAATCTTGATTAACTATAGTTAAATAAAGCTTATCAGCATATTTAATCCCTTGTTCATAAATACTAGCGCCACCAATAATAAAGATTTCTTTATTAAATTCTTTGGCTTTTTTTATAGCCTCTTCAATAGAATTTACAACATAACAACCTGCAACCTTCCAATAATTATTTCTTGTAATAACAATATTTGTTCTATCTGGAAGCGGCCGAAATTTTTCCGGTAAAGACTCATAAGTTTTTCTTCCCATTATCACTACCTGACCTAATGTTAAATCTTTAAATCTTTTCATATCTTCAGGAATATGCCATAAAAGTTGATTATCTTTCCCGAGTTCCCGATTTCTCCCAATTGCCGCAATAATAGAGATCATAAAATAATTATAAAAAAATTTAATTAA
>FWPV01004384.1_pt1 | contig 14917 bp, 12 predicted proteins | sample 2228371 | NCBI WGS metagenome assembly FWPV01 (sample SAMEA103939776, study PRJEB20133) | metagenome
CACAACCCGCGGGCCGAACGGCGCCTGGTCCAGGTTGCCAGGGGTCTGCCGCTCGGCGAGCACCGGGTTCATCTGGTGGCCACCGGCGGCTGGGGCCAGTGGGCGCTGCAGGGGATCTCCGTGGCGGCAGACGCGCGCACATCCGCCTGGCTCGGCAGGGGCCTGCTGGGACTGGCGCTGCTCGGGACGGTCATCCCCGCGGGGCTGGCCTGGGCGCGGCAGCGACGAGGGCGCGGGGAGGCTGCTTCGGACGCAGAGGCCGCGGCGGCCTGGGGCGGTTCCAGCGCGGCGGTTGCCCCTCCGTCCAGAGGGGCAGGGGAATGGATTGACATAATAACAAGACGCTCCCAGGGCTGGCTCTGGCTGTTGGCGTTGACCCTGCTGGTTCTCCTGGCGGTGTCACGCTGGCTGGCTGTCGATCTGGCGGCGCTCGCAGGGCTGGGACTACTCTTTCTGCTCCGCCCGGACCTTGCGCTGCCGCTGGCCGCCCTGGTCATCCCCTTCTGGCCGCGCCCGAAGCCGCTCCTGCACTGGCAGTTCAGCCTGTTTGAGATCGTGATCTGGCTGGCGTTTGCCGCCACCCTGGCGCGGTGGGTCATCGGGCGGTTGGCTGCCGCCCGTGCGGCGCACCCGACACGTAGCCTGTTGCACGGAATACGCGACACGCAACGTCCCCGCCGCAGGACGCCCTTCGCGTCACTCTCTGGCCTGGATCTGCCGGTGCTCGCGCTGCTCCTGGCGGGGCTGGCTGCCGCGCTGGCCGCGGGGCGGCACGACGTTGCCCTTCGTGAGTTCCGCACTGTCTTCCTGGCAGGGGCGCTATTCTACTGGCTCGTCACGCGCGTGCCCATGCTGCCTGGCCGCCCCTTCTCGCCACGGCCTGCCCTGCACGGGCTCGTTGTCGGGGCGGTCCTGGTGAGCCTGATGGCGCTCGCGCAGCTATTGACCGGTCAGGGCCGGGTGGATGTCGAAGGGGTCTGGCGGGTGCGGGCATTCTACGGGTCACCGAACAACCTGGCGCTGCTGCTCGACAGGGTCATCCCGCTGGCGCTGGCGATCGCGGCGTTCGGCGGCAGCGCCGTCCGGACGGGCGGGCAGGCCGGGGCTGCGTCAAGCCCGGCACCACAAGATGTGGCCGCGGACCTGCGGGCTGCCGGTCCGCTGGGGGGCAAGGCCCAGCGCTGGCTCTATGGCGCGGCCGCGGTCGTCATGGCGGTGGCCTGTGTTGCCACCTTCAGCAAGGGCGCGCTGCTGTTAGGCTTGCCGGCTGGCGTCGGCGTTGTGCTGATCGGCGGCGCCTGGCGCGTGCGCCGGCGGTGGCCTCTGTGGACTCTCGCCGGGCTGCTCGTGGCCGGCGCTGCCAGCCTGATCGGCCTGCTGCGCACCCCGCGTTTCGCCGACCTGATCAACTTCCGCACCGGCACTACCTTCTTCCGCCTGCGGCTGTGGCAAGGTGCCTGGCGGATGGTGCGCGATCATCCCTGGTTCGGCGTCGGCCCCGACAACTTCCTCTACCAGTACCGCACGCACTACGTACTGCCGGACGCCTGGCAGGAACTGAACCTGAGCCATCCGCACAACATCGTCCTGGACCTGTTGACGCGCCTCGGCGTAGTGGGGCTGGCGGCGGGGGTCTGGGCGGTGGTGGCCGCAGCCCACTGGGGCTATCGCCTGTTCCGGAATGCCGACGACCGGCTATGGCCGATCGCGCTGGGGCTGCTCGGCGGGCTCGCCGCGACCGTTGCACACGGCCTGATTGACAATTCACTGTTCTTGATTGACCTGATGGCGGTCTTCGCGCTGAGCCTGGGACTGATCGGAAGGATGAGGGCGGAAGGATGAAGGATGAAGGTAGAAGGATGAACTCTGCGAACGGCGACTGGCAATCCACAATGGCCCTGGAGGTAGCGTGCGCATCCTGGTAACCGGCGGCGCGGGCTTCATCGGTTCGCACCTGTGCGATCGGCTGCTGGCCGACGGCCACGAGGTGATCGCCATGGACAACCTGATCACCGGCTCGACCGACAACATCGCCCACCTGGCGGGCGAACGCCGCTTCCGGTTTATCCATCATGATGTCACGGACTACATCTATGTGCAGGGGCCGATCGACGCGGTGATGCACCTGGCATCGCCGGCCAGCCCGGTGGACTTCGCCCGCTTCCCGATCCAGATCCTCAAGGTGGGGTCGCTGGGCACGCATAACGCGCTGGGCCTGGCGCTGGCCAGGGGTGCGCGCTTCCTGCTGGCTTCCACATCGGAGGTCTACGGCGACCCGGCGGTGCACCCGCAGCCTGAGTCCTACTGGGGCAACGTCAACCCCATTGGCGTGCGTGGCGTCTACGACGAGGCCAAGCGTTTCGCTGAGGCGATCACCATGGCCTACCATCGCGTCCACGGATTGGACACGCGGATCATTCGCATCTTCAACACCTATGGCCCGCGGATGCGCCTGGACGACGGGCGCGTCGTCCCGAACTTCGTCGGCCAGGCTCTGCGCGGCGAACCGCTCACCGTCTACGGCGATGGCAGCCAGACGCGCGCTTTCTGCTACGTATCCGACCTGGTGGAGGGCATGGTGCGCCTGCTGCTGGCGCGCGAGGAGGACTTTGCCGCGCAGCCGGCCGATGTCCACCATCCGGTCAATGTGGGCAATCCGTCGGAGATGACCATCCTGGCGTTTGCCGAACTGATCAATCGCCTGACGGGCAACGCGGCGGGGATCGTCTTCCGCCCACTGCCGGTTGACGACCCGCATCTGCGCCGCCCGGACATCACCCGCGCCCGCACCGCCCTGGGGTGGGAGCCCTCCGTGTCTGTGGAGGAAGGGCTGGCGCGCACAATTGCCCACTTCCGCTCTGGAATGACACCGTCCTAGCCGATGCGTATCGAACCTGCTCCGCAGCCCCTGTCGCTGCGCTCCATCTTCCGCACCTGGTGGCCACTGGCAGCCAGTTGGATGTTGATGGGCGCCGAATTGCCCCTGCTCAGCGCCGTAGTCGCGCGCCTGCCCCAGCCGGAGGTCAACCTGGCGGCCTATGGCGGGGTGGTCTTCCCGCTGGCGTTGATCATCGAGTCGCCGATTATCATGCTGCTGGCGGCGTCCACGGCGCTCTGCGGGGACTACGCGTCTTATCTCAAAGTCCGCCGCTTCATGATGGTCGCCGGCGCGGCGCTGACCGGCTTGCACATCGCCGTTGCCTTCACGCCCCTCTACTACGTGGTCGCGGAGCGCATCCTCGGGGTGCCCGGCGTGATCGTCGAGCCGGCCCGCGTCGGGCTGATGATCATGACCCCCTGGACCTGGTCCATCGCCTACCGCCGTTTCCAGCAGGGCGTGCTGATCCGCTTCGGCCACTCGCGGACGGTCGGCTTCGGGACGGTGATTCGCCTGACCGCTGATGTCGCGGTGCTGGCGACCGGCTACGCCCTCGGCACGGTGCCCGGCATCGTCGTTGCGACCGCGGCCGTGGCCGCCGGGGTCCTCAGCGAGGCACTCTACGCCGGGGTGCGGGTGCGCCCGGTGGTGCGCGATGCGCTCATCACGGCGCCGCCGTTGAGCCCGGTGCTGACCACCCGCGCTTTCTTCACCTTCTACACGCCACTGGTCTTCACGTCACTGTTGTCGCTGCTGGCCCAGCCGATCGGCAGCGCCGCGCTGAGCCGCATGCCGCAGGCGCTGGCCTCTCTGGCGGTCTGGCCGGTCGTGTCGGGGCTGGTGTTCATCGTCCGCGGGCTGGGAGTGGCCTATAACGAGGTGGTTGTGGCCCTGCTCGACGAGAGGGGCTCGGTGCTGAACCTGCGGCGCTTCGCCCGCCTGCTGAGCGTGTTCACGACGGCGGTCCTGCTTCTGCTCGCGGCCACGCCGCTCTCGCGCTGGTGGTTTGAGGGGGTTTCGGCGTTGCCGCCCCACCTGGCCGACCTGGCCGGGCGCGCCCTCTGGCTGGCGTTGCCGCTGCCGGTGCTCAGCGTGCTGCAGAGCTGGTTTCAGGGGACGATCCTGTACAGCCGGCGCACGGGCGGCATCACCGAGGCTGTGGCGATCTACCTTGCCACGAGCGCGGTCACCCTGGCGGGGGGCGTGCTCTGGGGCAGGGTAGCCGGCATCTACGTCGGTGTGGCGGCCCTGCTGCTCAGCTCGGCAACCCAGGACGTCTGGCTGTGGTGGCGCAGCCGGCCCGCCTTCGCGGCCTTACGGAGGCGCGACGCGAGCGCCGCATTGCACTAGGAAGGGCACTCTGGAGGGAAGATGGACTATCCCATTGTCATTGAGGGGTTCGAGGGGCACGAAATCGCCGTGCGGAGCACGCCCTGGGGCGCAACGTCCACGCTGTTGTTCGACGGCCAGCCGGCCCCGCCTGGCCCGCGCCGCAATCAGTACATCCTGACCCGCGCGGATGGCACCGAGACGCTGGTCAAGTTCCGCACCAGCCTTTTTGACCCGGTGCCGCAGGTGGTGGTGGAAGGCAGGGTGATCAACGTCGTACCGCTGCTGCGGTGGTACGAGATGGCGTGGTGCCTGCTGCCGCTCTTGCTGGTCTTTCTGCCCGGCCTCGACGGCATCCTCCTGGGCTTCGCCGGGGCCTGGATCAATACACGCCTGTTCCGCACGGAGCGTTCCCCCGCGCAGAGATATCTCCTGACCGCCATCGTCACCCTGGGCGCGGCGGCACTCTACCTGCTGTTGTCCGGGCGCCTGCGCCTGTCGGGATGAGTTGCCCTCGCAAGAGGCGGGATATGTCTCCCGTGTCTGACCCGACACCACGGAAGCCGGGCCCGCGCCGGCCTTGCGCAGCCTCTCCTGACCTGAGTGCGCAGACCCTGCAGCGGCGCCACGCTGACCCCCGACCTCTCCCGGAAGCCTGGGTCCTGCCCGCGCGGCCCTAGGCCGTTGCCTTGCGCAGCACCACGCAGGCATTCTGACCGCCGAAGCCGAAGCCGTTGACCATGACCGTCTCGACGGTCGTGGCCCGGGCGCTGTTGGGCACGTAGTCCAGGTCGCAATCCGGATCCGGCGTCTCATAGTTGAGGGTCGGCGGGATCATCCCCGCCTGCATGGCCTGCACGGCGGCCACCGCCGAGATAGCACCTGCCGCTCCGAGCATGTGCCCGAGCGCCCCCTTGAGCGAACTCACTGGAGTCCGATAGGCGGCCTCCCCCAGTGCGGCCTTGATCGCTCGAGTCTCCGACAGGTCGTTCAGTCGCGTGCCTGTGCCATGGGCACAGATCCAGTCCACTTCGCCGGGCGATATCCCTCCGTGCGAAAGCGCCTGCGACATGGCCCGGGCGGCTCCCAGGCCCTCCGGTTCCGGCGCAACCAGATGATAGGCGTCGCAGGTCAGCCCATAGCCCAGCACCTCGGCCAGGATCGGCGCGCCGCGGCGCGCCGCGTGGCTCAGCGTCTCCAGGATCACCACGGCGGCTCCCTCGCCAACAACGGTCCCGTCGCGGTGGGCGTCGAACGGCGCGCAGGCGCGCGCCGGGTTATCGTTGCGGGTGGAAAGCGCTCCCAGGCGGTTGAATGCAGCAACGGACAGGGACGTCATGGCACTGTCGGTGCCGCCGGCGATGACGACATCGGCTTCACCCATCGCCAGCCAGCGCGCCCCTTCGCCGATGGCGACAACCCCTGTGGCGCACGCAGCGACTGGCGCGCTGACGGGACCTTGGATGCCGTAGCGGATGGCCACCTGGCAGGCTGCCGAGTTGACCAGCACCGCGGGGATCATCGTCGGATTCACGTGCCGGTAGCCCCGGCTCTCCAACACCAGCCGCTGCTCTTCGACGACCTGCGTGCCGCCCAGGCCAGTGCCGATCGTCACGCCAACCCGGCTGAGGTCCTCTGTCGCGAAGTCAAGCCCCGCGCTGGCCACCGCTTCCGCGCTCGCGACCATGGCATATTGAATGAAATGGGAGAGCCGGCGCGCCTCGCGGGCATCCATGTAGCGCGTGGGGTCAAAGCCTTTCACGCTGGCGGCAATGCGGACGGGGAGATGGCTGGCATCGAAGGCCGTGATCGGCCCGACGCCGCACTGGCTGGTGATCAGCCCCTCCCAGGTGCAGGTCGCGTCGAGGCCTAACGGGGTGACGGCGCCCAGTCCGGTCACCACCACGCGCTCGGGTCCGTTGTGTGGGCGATGGGCGTTCATCTTGTCGGTCTGTCCTTCCTTATGAGCGGCTTCGGGACGCATGTTCGGCAGGTCCGCCGGGCATGTGCAGACCGACCGACGCGCCCCCTGATGCGGTGTCAGCGGGTCAGGGTTACCTTCTGCAGTCCGCGCGGCCGGTCGGGATCGCGGCCGCGGGCCAGCACCATGTGCAGCGCCAGCAACTGGCCCGGGAGCACGGTCACCAGCGGCGAGAGCCACTCCGGCACTGCCGGCAGGCGCAGCCCGAGCCGCCCGCAGGCCAGCGCACCTTCCTCGTCGGAGATAACCAGCACCTCGCCGCCACTGTCGCCGACCCGACCGATCACTGCGCACATCTCCTCCAGCAGCGCCCCCGACGGCGCGATGACCATAACCGGGCACTTCTCGTCCACCATCGCGATCGGCCCGTGCAGGAAGTCGGCGGGGGAATACGGCTCGGCGGCAATGTAGTTCGTCTCCTTGAGTTTCAGTGCGATCTCATAGGCAGTGGCCAGGTTGTAACCGCGGCCGAGGACGACGCAACGGTCGGCGAAGCGATAGCGCTCTGCGATGCGCTGCACCTGCGGCGCCAGCGCCAGCGCCTCCCGCATGGCATCCGGGATGCTCTGCAGCGCGTCCAGATCGGCGCCATCCCCCCTGAGTACGACGTTGAGCAGGGCGATGGCGGCCAGTTGCGCGGTGTAGGTCTTGGTCGCGGCGACGCTGCGCTCCGGGCCAGCATGCAATCGGACCACGTGCTCGACCTGCCTGGCCAATGGTGCATCGGGCTCGTTGGTGATCGCCGCTGTCAGAGCCCCCTGACGCCGCGCCTCGGCCAGCACGCTGACGATGTCCGGTGACTGCCCCGACTGAGAGATGCCCAGAACGAGGGCGTTCCCAAAGCGCGGAGGCCTCCCGTAGATCGAGAAGAGCGACGGCGTGGCCATGGCTACGGGCAACCCGTTCATGGCAGCGAACAGATACTTGCCGTATGTCCCGGCGTTGTCGGACGTGCCGCGGGCGGCCACCATGATGTATTGCACATGGCGTTCCCGGATAGCCTCTGCCAGGCGCCCGGCACTCTCCTGCTCGGCGGCGAGCAGCCGCCCGACAACCTCTGGCTGTTCGCCGATCTCTTGCTCCAGAAATGACATCGCGCTTCGCTCCTTGCTTATCGTCCCCGGGCACGGTCCCCGCGCCCCGTGCCGACGGGACATGCGCCCAAGTATAGTGACGGTCCGGCCAGTCGTCAAAATCCACCTGCCAACAGGGTGCCCGGCATCGCGTGGCCCGGCCCCGCCGGCGCGGCATCGAGGCTGTCGCCGACAGAGGTTGGCGGCTGCACATGGCGTCGCGCACCGACGCACCGCCTCCACGCCCTGCTATGGCGGGGTATTCCCGAAGGCGTCGGCTACGGCGTCCCCCAGGAGGGTCGCGCCCAGCACCGTCAGCGTGATCGCCAGCCCGGGCAGCATGCTGGCCCACGGCGCACTGGCCAGGTATTGGCGGCCCTCGTACAGCATGAGCCCCCATTCGGCCTGCGGTGGCGCCGCGCCCAGCCCCAGGAACCCCAGCGCTGACACGTAGAGGATGGCCCGGCCCACGTCCGCGGATGCCAGGGCCAGGGCAGGGGCGAGCGCTGCAGGCAGCATGTGGTGCCACAGGATGTGCGCCGGGCGCGCGCCCATCGCCCGCGCGGCCTCCACGTAGGGGGCCGCCCGGGTCGCCAGCCCGATGCTGCGCACGACGCGCGCGTAGGTGGGGATGCCGGCGATTCCCACGGCGACCGCCAGCGGATACAACCCGGCCCCCAACAGCGCGACCACCAACAGCGCCAGCAGGAGGGCAGGAAAGGCGAGCACCAGGTCAATCACCCCCACCCAGACCTGCCCGGCCCAGCCCAGGCTGTAACTGGCAATCAGGCCGATGGCGGTTCCCGCGACGAGGGCCAGGCCCACAGCCAGGGCTGCCAGGCCCAACGTGGCCCGCGCCCCGTGCAGCAGCCGGCTGAACAGGTCCCGCCCGTAGAAGTCGGTGCCTGCGGGATGCAGGCGGCTGGGCGGCTGCAGTTGGGCGCCCAGGTTGATCTCATTGGGCGGGAAGGGCGCCAGCAGCGGGGCCAGCAAGGCACAGGCAATGGCGGCCACAATCACTGCAGCGCCGAACCAGGCGCCTGGCTGGCGGGCCACAGAGCGCAGGCGTCGCGCCTGCCGGACGGGCGACTGGCCCCTGCCGGCTGGCCGTCCGGTGAGCCGCCAACCGCGATCCGCAAGGCTCATTGCCAGCCCACCTGCGGGTTGATCCATCCCGCCGCAAGATCTACGATCAGATTGACCAGCACGTAGATGCCGGCGATCACAAGCGCCACTCCCTGGACGACCGGCAGGTCTCGCCACAGGATGGCATCTACCAGCAGGCGGCCGAGGCCCGGCCTGCCGAACACCGTCTCTGTGACCACCGTGCCGGCGAGCAGGAATCCCAGTTGGACGCCGGCAATGGTGAGCAGCGGGATCAGCGCGTTGCGGGCCACGTGCCGGTAGAGCACGGCGCGCTCGGTCAGGCCCTTTGCCCGGGCAGCCATGACATAGGGCTGCCCCAGTACGTCCAGCAGGGTCGCGCGCGTGAGCCGTGCCATCGGGCCGGCCGATGCAAAGCCGAGGACCAGGGCCGGCATCACCAGCGCTCGCCAGCCGGCTGCGCCGGTCGGCGGCAACCAGCCCAGACGCACGCTGAAGAGCCAGATCAGCAGCAAGCCGGACCAGAACACGGGAACTGCCACGCCGCCTGCAGCCACACTCATCGCCAGGCGGTCGGCCCAGCCGCGCGGCTTGCTGGCTGCCACCGCGCCCAGGGGCAGCCCGATGGCCAGCGCAGCCGCGAAGGCAGCCAGTGCCAGTTGCGCCGTGAAGGGGAACTGGCTGCGGATCAGTTGGGATACCGCCCGGTTGTAGAAAAGGGAGCGCCCCAGGTCCCCACGGGCCAGGGCAGCCAGCCAGCGCGTGTACTGAACGGCCAGGGAGCGGTCCAGCCCCAGTTCCACGCGCAGGGCAGCGACGGCTTCCGGCGGCGCGCCGGAGCGCGCCAGCATCGTCTCGGCCGGGTCACCGGGCAGCAGCCGCACCAGCGCGAAGATCACGGTGGCCACACCGAGCAGAGTCAGCCCGCCCGTCAACAGCCTCCGGCCGAGGTAGGCCAGAGGGGTGTTCCAGCCTGGCCCAGGGCGGTAGCCGCCGGTAGCCGATGATTGACCTGCTGCACGTGATGGCATATACTGATTGTCGAGTCTACTCAAAGAAGCGTCAGCGGACAAGTTGTTGCGTCTGCCGACGTTGAAGGGACGTGGATCATGGCCGGCGGAACTCCACGCGCGCCGCGCATCCGTGACATCCTCCTGGGGTTGATCGCCCTGGTGGCCCTGACGGTTGTCCTTGTCAATCTGGCGGTACTGATCAAGCTGGTCGGCAATGCCCTGCTCGTCATTCCCTCCGCGTTGGGCGTGGTCCGCCAGGTCACCCGGGACGAAGTGTTCACCTATGACCTGGTCACCTCTCCGACCGAAGTGGGCTTTGGGCAACCAGGCTGCTACGCGGTCTACGCCTACGACTACGACCTGCTGACCACGTCGGATGCCCTGGAGGAGGCTGGCGCGCCGCCGTGGATCACCCTGGTATCGCGCACCACAGGCGAGGCAGTGCCGATCATGTTCGTCGGCCGTGGGCTGCGTCCCTATGATACCGTTCTGGCCAAGGGCCGGCCGGTCCTGACGTTTGTCATCACCAGGCCGGGCGCCTACCTGATGTATCATCCCGCCCGCCGGGCCGACCTGGCGATCGTACGCGACTACATCACGGGGCAGGAGCGGACGATCGTCGCGGCCTACCTGGTTCAGATCGGGGTTGTGGTGGGTCCGCCGGCCATCCTTCTCACACGGCGCTATCTGGCGCGCCGCCACGTCCGCAGAGAGGCCCAGCGGGCCAGGCGCGAACAGGCCGATGCCTTCTGGCAGCGCCGCCAGCGCGAGGGCGAGACGTGGCGGAGGCCCCCATAGCGGCGGCAGACCCCACCTCTCGCTTGCCTTCTACGGACTGACCTCCCTCTTCTTGGGAGCACCTGGGTGCTGCGAGGGCATGGTTGATCGCTGACAGCGCCTCACCGCGCATTGTCATCTATGCCGTCTGCAGCGATGCAGGTCTCACTCGGCCAGCCAGACGTCGTACAACACGGGGAACCACCCCTGCACGTCGTAACTCAGACCCTGGACGCGGCGGGATGCCGCGTTCAGGTTCACCTGGTCGCGGATCGGCAGGGTCCAGGCCTGATCCATGACCCGTTGCTGCACGCGAGCGTAGAGATCGGCGCGTCTCGCCCACTCTCCGGCGCGGCTGGCCTCGTCAAGCCAGCCGTCTATCTGCGGGTCGCTCACCCCCGCGAAGTTGAACCCGCCCAGGTTGCGGCTGTGGAAGAAGGTGGCCAGCAGGCTCGGGTCGGTGCCGGAGATGACGAACGGCATCAGGTGGTGTTGCCCGGCCCGCCCGGCCTCCAGCGCCGCGGGGTATGCCATTGTCTCCAGTTGCAGATCAATGCCCGCTTCCCGCCACTGGGCCTGCAGGATCGTGCCTACCGAGGGCAGTTCGCCCCACGACATCAGGATGCCCTTCAGGGTGAGACGGGCGCCACCCTTCAAGAGAATACCGTCCGCACCTCGCTCCTGCCAGCCCGCTTCAGCCAGCAGCCGCCGGGACTGCTCCTGGTCAAAGGCGTACAGGCCAGCCAGCCCCTTGTCGGCCCCCCGGGTGACTGCGGCCAGCGGGCCGCTGGCGGGGGGCGAAGCAGCGCCAAACACCGCCCGGACCAGTGCCGGTCTGTCTGTGGCGTAGAGCAGGGCGCGGCGCACCCGTACATCGTCCAGCGGTGGCAATCGGGTGTTCAGGAAGAACTGCACCGACTGACCCGGGATGGCGACCGGATGGAGCTGGTAACTCCCGTTGCCGATCTGACCGCCCGGCGCCTGGCTGATCTTCTCGGCATCGGTCGGCGGCAGCTCGCCGATCACGTCAACCTGCCCTGTCAGCAGCGCCGGCAGCCGGGTCGCCTGATCGGGATAGAAGCGAAACTCGACCCGGTCAAGGTAGGCCGGCCCCTTGTGGTCCCGGATCTCGGGCGCCCAGCGGTAGTTCTCGCTGCGCTCCAGCACGAGGACCTGCCGCTCCTGGTAACTGACGAAGCGGAAAGGACCGGAGCCGACCTGGTGGCTCTGATATTCATCGCCCCACCTGTCCAGCGCGGCGGGCGAGGCCATGCCGAGGTAGACCTGGCTCAGCCCGTCCAGCAGCGGGGCGTAGGGCTCGCGCAGCACAACCTTGACGGTGAACTCGTCTGTAGCCTCTGCGCCGGCGTAGGGCCCCAGCAGGAAGACCGCCTTCTGGGAGCGGGTGTCCGGGTCGGCGATGCGGTCCAGGTTGCGGACGACGGCTGCGGCGTTGAAGGGAGTTCCGTCGTGGAAGACCACATCGCGGCGCAGGCTGAAGGTGTACTCGCGCCCGTCCGGGCTGATCGTCCAGCTCTCCGCCAGGGAGGGACGGAAGGTCCCGTCGCGATCCTGCACTACCAGGGTGTCATACACGCTGCTGAGCGCGATCCCTAATTCGGAGCTGGCGTTGACGTGGGGATCAATGCCGGAGACCGGCAGGGTGAGTCCGTAGTGCAGTGTGCCGCCCGAGCGGGGGTTCACTGCCGCCGGCGGGCCGGCAGATGGCTCGACCGCGACCGGCAGCGGCATGCACGCGGCGATCCCCAATGCGCTGAGGAGAAGCAGGGCGAGGGAGAGACGACTCATAGGCCTCCTGCGAATGGACGGATGACCGAATCAATGAATCAAAGCGATGCCTGGTCTGCGGGAACGTCAGCGAATGGGCGCATCAACAACCGGGCCTATCATAGCACAGTTGACGGCAAAGTCGCAACAAGCCGGCGTCCCGCGTCGGATCGGGCTGACTGTCGCAGCCTGCCGGCGCAAACTGACGTGTTGTGGGACGTGGTCCGTCTGGCGAGCCGTCCGTGCCTTTGACATGCACTGGGTCGTCCGCTATACTGGCCGGCATGTTTCGAATCTGCAGGGGATGGCATCCGGTTGCGGCTGCGTGGCTGCTCGCGTTGCTGGTGGCATTGCTCTGGCCGGCTCGTCCGGTTGCCGCACAGCACGGCTGCGACCCCGGAAACCTCATCCCCAACTGCGACTTCGATGTTTTCGTCGGCTCGCCGCCCAGACAGGTTCCCGAGGGTTGGTGGCCCTTTGTCTTGTCGGGGGAGGTGGAGTTCCGCCAGGTGACCGGCGACGAATCGCACTCTCTCTTCATCCCCTCCAGCCTGCGCATGTCCTCCAACACTGCCTACCATGCCGGCATCTTCACCCAGGTGTCGGGCGTGCAGCCCGGCGTGGCCTATTTGGCCTCCATCGGCTGGGGAGCGCCCGGCAACCCGACGTCCACCTTCGGGCGGCAACTGGGGATTGATCCCACGGGCGGCACCGACCCGACTGCGCCCACGGTGGTCTGGGGCAGAGAACACTGGGGCAGCGGCCGCATGCTCAACTATCCGCCCTCTGACACGCGGCACCCCAACATTGATCTCAGCGTGATCGCACAGGCGCCGACGATCACGGTCTTCGTGAAGGTGAACCACAATGCGGACACCTATGACAGCATGATCTTTCTGGACGCCGTGAGCCTGTACGTAGATCCGAATCAGCCCACGCCGGCGCCGCCCACGGATACCCCTGTGCCGCTGCCGACGAACACACCGCGCCCCCGGCCCACCGCGGCGCGCACGGCGACGCCGCTGCCCAGCCCGACGCCGACCGCTACCGGTACCGCGACCCCGACCTCGACACCGACGTTGACCTTCACGCCCACGGTGACACCGACGCCGACGCAGACCTATACGCCGAGCCCGACGGCCACCTCAACGTTGCCACCGCGCCCGACGGCCACCCGGGCGCCGGAGCAGGGCAATGCAAGGCCGGTTCAGGCTCAGACACGGTTGCCGGCAGGGAGTGCGCCCCGCGGCCTCTTATGGGGTGGCCTGGGCGCGTTCGGCCTGGCTGGGGTGGTGGCTGCTGCACTCGTTGTGGCGCGGCGCGACTGAGCGGGCTGGCTGATCCCTTCAGCCCGCCGCCTGGCCCTTGCCGGTACTGCCCGCCCGCAGGCGAGCCTCGGCCTGCTGGATCTCCTCCTCGGAGACCCGAGGAAACGTGCCCATCGGCATGCCGGCTTCTTCACCCGCGCGCGCCGCGCCGAGCCGGGCGAACTCCACCGGCACCCTCAGGGCGGCGGCCATGCGCGTTGCGACTGCCTCGAGCTGCTCCACCTGTTCCGCAAACTCGGCGGGGCGAAGCCCTTCGCTGTTGGCGGCCAGGATCGCTCTGTCGTTGACCGTCAGCACCAGCTCTTCCCGCCCCTGGGGCGAGCGCGGGGAACGCACCAGTTTCACGGAGGGCGTCCCCGGGCCGCCGTTGCGTTGCTCGGGCGTTCGCTTCCATCCGAACACCTGGCCCAGCACCACGACGAGCAAGACGCCGGCAATGAGAAAGAGGAGAGACTCCACTGCAATCGGCATGGCACGCCTCCGCTGCAAAGCGTTATCGTGGATATTATACCGCAGGGGGTCGAACACTCCGAATGGGCGAATTCCTCCTCGCCCCCGCCCGCTGCCAAGACCAGCCGGTTGGTTGCCTCTCCTGTCTCCGGCATCTACCCGGGCAGGCCATCTCGCTCGGCCGCCTCGCGACGCGCCATGGCCTGTTTGCCCAGGTAAGCGCGACGTTTCTTCTCTGGCATCCACCCCAATGATGCGTCCCCCGCCTCGATCTTGCGGGCGAACACCAGGAAGGCGCTGTGCGCGATCATCCGGTCTTCGGGGCGCAGCCGGTTTGGCACCGGCTTGTACGAGCGCAGGAGAACCTCTTCCACGGCCAGGTCGCCGAACGGGCGTGACTCCAGGGCCTCCAGCAGCAGGCTGACCTGGTTCGTCGTAGGTACCAGCGCGCCGAAGAAGCCGCTGCCCTTCAACGCATCCCACGCGTGGTCCAGGAAGAGCCACGGCTCGCGGACGTCCAGAAAGCAGGCGTCCACGCCTCTCTCATGGAAGCCCGTGCTGATGTCCTGGTTGTAGAGCGTAATGTAGGGCAGCACGCCGGCACTCTCCAGATTGCTCCGGGCCATCTCCAGGGCGTCAGGCCGGGTCTCGTAACTGTACACCCGCCCGGTGGGCATCACGGCACGCGCCAGCACGAGAGTCAGCGCACCGCTGCCGGTGCCGGTTTCGATGACGGTCCGCCCGGGACACAGGTTCAAGCGGAAGACGATCTGCGCCGCGTCCTTGCCGTAGACGATCTGGCTCGCCCGCGGCAGGGTTTGGATCAGATCGTTGATGGAGGGCTCCAGGGCCAGGTAGGCGTAGCCGTGCTGCGTATAGAGCGTTCGGCCCAGCGGCTTCCCGATCAGGTCGTCGTGCTGAATGCTGCCCCGATGGGAGTACCACTGATTGCCGGCCATGAGCCGGATCAGGTACCGCTTCCGATCGGGGCTGACCAGGAGCACGAGATCGCCCTCGCGCGCTACCCCTTCTGTGGAGTTCATGGCAGACATGGACACCTCTCGACTGGGTTATTGCCCGCATGCCTCGCTGGCCTGCTCTTGGCGCTTTGCTGCCGGACCCCCTCACGTCCACTGGCCCCTGCCCTCACCTGCAGCAGAGAGCGGGAGAGCCCGGTGGCAGGCCATTCCGGGCAG
>FWPV01010694.1_pt1 | contig 14917 bp, 11 predicted proteins | sample 2228371 | NCBI WGS metagenome assembly FWPV01 (sample SAMEA103939776, study PRJEB20133) | metagenome
ACGAAGTCCGCAAAGAAAAGAAATACAAGAACACAAAGAAATTAAAAGGTATTTTATTTTAAAAACCTTTGTGATCTTTGCGGTTAAAAAGAGTAGATCGGGAGATGGGTTCACTGAACGGATACAATTTAAGGATAAAAATCCGGAAGCTATCGAAAACTATTTCCGCACCATGTCTCTGGGCCGTCGATATAAATATTTTTTCCATCTGAATCTATTGCTACAAATACAGGGAAATCGACCACCTCAAGCTCATAGACCGCTTCGGTTCCAAGTTCTTCCCAGCAAACGATCCTTGCTTTTTTTATACACTTGCTCAATAAGGCTCCTGCACCGCCGGTGGCTGCAAAATAGACACAACGGTGCTTTATCAAAGCATCCACTACGTTTTTTCCCCTGTTTCCTTTACCAATAATGCCTTTGATTCCTGAGTAAGCGATAAGCTTTGGAGTATATGGATCCATCCGTGAGCTTGTTGTAGGGCCTGCGCTTCCTATTGTCATACCTGGAGGAGGTGGCGTCGGGCCGCAATAGTAGATAATTTGTCCTTTAAGATCAACGGGAAGACTGCAGCCTTTGTCGATAAGATCCGTAAATCTTTTATGAGCGGCGTCGCGGGCGGTATATATTTTACCGGAGATCTTTACCTGTTCTCCGCACGAAAGGGAAGAAATCTCATGTTCGCCTAAAGGCGTAGTAAGATAATGCATATAAATACCGTTTACAAAATAATTGTTGCTTTACGTGCAGCATGACAATTAAGATTGACTGCCACCGGAAGTGAGGCTATATGGCACGGAAAGGTTTCTATATTGACACAAAGGGCCGTTATTTTTCCTCCCAACCCCTGCGGGCCGTTTCCTGTAGCATTTATTCTTCTTAGTATTTCTTCCTCCATTTCTCTGTAACGCGGATCGGAATTACCGGATCCGATATCGCGTAAAAGTGCCTTTTTCGAAAGCAGCATTGCTTTATCGGCAGTTCCTCCTATTCCCACTCCTACAATAACAGGCGGACATGGATTACCGCCTGATTTCTTTACAGTCTCGACGACAAAATCCATCACGCCGTTTTTCCCATCGGCAGGGGTAAGCATTTTAAGCGAACTTATGTTTTCGCACCCTCCGCCTTTAGGAAGAAGCGTTATCGAGAGGGCGTCTCCTTCAACAATATCTATATTTATTACAGCAGGGGTATTGTCTTTTGTGTTTTTTCTTTCGAAAACCGGATCGTTTACCATAGAGGCGCGAAGGTATCCTTCGCTGTAGCCGCGTTGGCAGCCCTCGTTTATAGCATCAGTCAATAATCCTCCGCTGATTCCGCATTCCGATCCGATAGTTACGAAAAAAACAGCTACTCCGGTATCCTGGCATATAGGAATTTTATCGGATCTTGCTATTTCAGCATTCCGAATACACTGTTCGATGATTTCTTTGCCGTAAACACACGTCTCCTCGTCGTAAGCTTTTTTTAAAGAGCGAAATACATCTTCCGGAAGTTCGTATGAGGCTTTAATACAGAGTTTTTTTACTGCTTCAACTATTTGTTCAAAGTAAACGGTTTTCATAATCTATCGGGAATTAAACCGCTCAAGAAGATCTGTGGCAAGCTTTTCCAACCGCTTCCTATAGATATTCATATCAAGAGGATTCCTGGAAACGCCGCTCTCGATTGCGGCATGTGCTACAGCAAGACTTTCCTCGATTAAAACCCGGGGATCAAGCGGTTTGGGAATAATATATTCGGGGCCGAAGCTGAGAGAAGGCAGGTTGTATGCGTCAAGAACCGTTTGAGGGACATTTTCCTTTTTTGCAAGTTCAGCAAGTGCATAAGTAGCGGCTATTTTCATTGCATCATTAATTGTTGAGGCTCTTACATCTAGAGCTCCCCTGAAAATGAAAGGAAAACCCAGAACATTATTTACCTGATTCGGATAATCCGATCTTCCTGTAGCCATAATAAGATCTTTACGAACCGCGCAAGCTTCGTAATAACCGATTTCCGGGTCCGGATTTGCCATTGCAAAGATTATCGGTCTATCCGCCATACTTTGCACCATCGACTCCGTAACTAAACCACCTGTGCTCAGGCCGACGAAAAGATCGGCGCCTTCCATTGAGTCGTCAAGGGTGCGTTTGTTCGTTTCGGCGGCAAACATTTCTTTGTATCGGTTCATTCCGTCTGTTCTTCCTTTGTAAACCACACCCTTACTATCAACAAGCAATATATTCTTTCTGTCTATTCCGAGATTGATATAGTGTAAAGCACATGACACCGCAGCGGCGCCAGCTCCGCTAAAAACCACTTTCATATCGGAAAGTCTTTTATTCTGGAGTTCAGCCGCATTGAGGAGAGCGGCGCCTGAAATTATCGCCGTTCCGTGCTGGTCGTCGTGAAATACCGGAATCTTCAACCGTTTTTTTAGTTCCTCTTCAACATAGAAACATTCGGGCGCTTTAATGTCTTCAAGGTTGACGCCCCCGAAAGTAGGCTCCAAGCTTACTATAATATCGACCAGTTTGTCGGGATCATCACACCGAATTTCAAGATCGTACACATCGATATCCGCGAATCTTTTAAATAAAATTCCTTTACCTTCCATTACTGGTTTCGAAGCAAAGGGCCCTATATTACCTAAACCCAACACCGCTGTTCCGTTTGTTATGACTGCGACAAGGTTTCCTCTTGCAGTGTACCTGTAACTATCATCAAGGCATTTCTTTATCCTTCGACAAGGTTCCGCAACTCCGGGAGTATAAGCAAGCGAAAGATCTTTTTGGTTACGACATGGTTTGGTAGGAATAACTTCTATTTTTCCACTACGTTCCGACTCATGATAATATAGCGCCTCATTTTCAAATGATAACATTACTTTCTCCCCACCCTTCATAATCTACACTATCATTAACAAACAGCAACTTTTTTATAAAAAGCAATAAAAATTTCATCTTAAAAATAAAGGAATTAACGAAGATTCAAAACACTATAAATTGATTTTGATTTTTAACATTCAACTGTTATTCTTTATACCTTTACCATCCATCCGTGAGTATCTTCAATCTCACCGTACTGAATCTGCTGGATCTTCTTGTATAATTTCGTCATTGTCTCTCCGGCTTCATCCTCTTTGCCGAATGTATAGACCTTTTGTCCGTGTGTTATTGAACTGATCGGCGTTATCACAGCTGCCGTCCCGCAGGCCCCGACTTCTACGAAGTCTGATAATTCTGTTACGGGAATTTTTCTTATTTCAACTTTCATACCGAAATCTTCGGCAATCTGCTGGAGGCTTTTGTTTGTAATGGAGGGCAGAGCAGAGGAGGATTCGGGGGTTACGTATTTATTATCTCCGGTAATTGCAAAGAAATTCGAAGTGCCGAATTCATCGATATAAGTATGAGTAGCGGAATCCAGGTACAGACATATCGGAAATCCCATTTCTTTGCCTTCGAGGTCTCCAAGCATTCCTGCGGCATAATTACCTGCGGCTTTTACATTACCGACCCCACGTGGAGCCGCACGGTCGTATTTTTCCTGGATGTATGCTTTAACCGGATGAAAGCCGTGTTTATAATAAGGTCCCACAGGCATGCATAAAACAGCAAAAAGATAATCATCAGCAGGTTTTACACCAACACGGGCGGTTGTTCCGATCAGAAGCGGCCTTATATAAAGACTTGCTCCTGTTCCATAAGGAGGCGCCCATTTACGATTGTTATTTATACATTTTATAACCGACTCTAGAAATAGTTCTTCCGTAGGCGGCTGCATAACAAGACGTTCTGCGGTTTTTATCATACGACGGGCATTCTCCAGAGGTCGGAAAACTCCTATTGATCCGTCTTTCTGGGTAAACGCCTTTAATCCTTCAAATGCCGCCTGGCCGTAATGCAGACATGACGCTCCGATATGAAGCTTCAACATTACGTCGGTTCTTATTTGCGGTTCTTCCCATTTCCCGTTATGGAATTCAGATACAACAAAACAGTCGGTCTTGATATATGAGAATCCAAGTTCGCTCCATTTAATCATATCCTACCTCTTCGATGAAAAAATTCTCATTAAAAAATATTATTTTATTTAATTCTGCATGCAAAAATTATCAATTAAACCTTCTGTTTCGTTTTTTTCTTCATCACCATATCTTTCATTAACTTGTATTTGAGGCTGTCGATGAGAGCTATCCACGAAGCTTCGATAATATTCGTTGAAACGCCGACCGTTCCCCATCTGCTTTCACCGTCCGAAGATTCTATAAGCACCCTTACCTTCGACCCGGTTCCTTCCCTTCCGTCAAGTACCCGTACCTTGAAATCTTCCAGTTTAACATTCCCTAGAGAAGGATACAGCTTTACCAGTGCTTTCCGTAGGGCATTATCCAGAGCGTTTACGGGACCGTCTCCTTCGGCCGCCGTATGTTCCATTACTTCTCCCTCCTGGACTTTTATTGTCGCTTCCGAAAACACTTCACCTTTTTCCCGTTTCTCTTCTATTACTCTGAAAGCTTTAACTACGAAAGGTTCTTTGAATTGCCCTAAGGACTCTCTTACGATCAACTCGAAAGAACCGTCCGCGGCCTCGAACTGCCAACCTTTACTTTCAAGGTCTTTTATGGCATGGAGAAGTTTCTTGACAAGAGGATCTTTTTTGTCCAGTTCGGGTTTTATTACCGAGAGTTTTTCGAGGATTGTGGCCGAGCCGGCCTGGCTCGAAATAATGAAGTTTCTGGAATTGCCTACCGTTTCGGGTGCTACGTGTTCGAAAGATTGTCTTACTTTGCGGACGCCGTCGGCATGTGCTCCGGCTTTGTGAGAAAAAGCGGCTTCGCCGACATAAGGGAGGCGGGTGTTGGGTGTAATGTTTGCAATCTCGGTAACAAATACCGATGCGGATGTAAGCAGCGACAGTTGATGGTCGCTTATGATACCGAATCCGCGTTTCAGTTGTAAATTCGGAATAATCGTACAAAGGTTGGCGTTGCCGCACCTTTCGCCTATTCCGTTTATCGTCCCCTGTATATGGACGGCGCCCGAAACGGCCGCAAGACATGAGTTGGCGTCTGCGCATCCAGAATCATTATGGAAATGGACGCCTAGGGGGACTTTAATTTGCTCCTTTACCGATTTTAAAATAGTTGGAATATCATCGGGGAGCATACCGCCGTTGGTGTCGCAAAGCACAATACAATCAGCTCCTGCCTGAACCGCCGCCAGAAGCGTCTTCATTGCATAATCACTATTGTCTTTATATCCGTCGAAAAAATGTTCGGCGTCATAGATCACTTCGTTAAAATAATGTTTTAAGAACTCTATTGATTCGGAAATCATATCGAGATTTTCGGAATTAGTCGTTTGAATGACTTTTTCAACATGCAGCAACCAGCTCTTACCGAAAATTGTAGCTACAGGTGCGCCAATCGTAACCAGATGATTAAGGTAGACATCTTCTACGGTTTTTACACCCGGTCTGCGAGTGCTTCCGAAAACGGCTACTTTTGCTTTTAGCCGTAAAGATTTTACTTCCTTAAAATAATCGCAATCCGTAGGATTGAATGGATTGGGCCATCCACCTTCTATATAATGAATTCCCAGTTCTTCAAGTTTCTCGGTGATTCGTAATTTATCGTGAAGCGACAGATTTACGCCCAACGCCTGATTTCCGTCCCGCAAAGTAGTATCATAAACTACTAAGGGCAACCTTTCTTTTTTCATCGGGTAATCTCCGTGCTCAGCTAAAATTAATTTACAAGAGAAGCAACCAGATCGCCGACTTCCGAGGTCCCCATACCCATACGGCCGGCGGCAAGACTTTTTATTTTTCCGGAACTAAGAGCTGAGCATACGGCCCTATCTACTGCCCGCGCTGCTTCGGTTTCTCCCAGAGTTTCAAGCATCATACCACCGGCGCATATCGCCGCCAGCGGGTTAATTACGTTTTTACCCGTATACTTGGGAGCGCTTCCTCCAATGGGCTCGAACATAGAAACACCCTCAGGGTTTATGTTTCCGCCTGCCGCGATACCCATTCCTCCCTGGATGATTGCTCCCAGATCGGTAATAATGTCGCCGAACAGATTTTCGGTTACAATGACGTCGTAAAATTCCGGGCTTTTGACCATCCACATTGTACATGCGTCAACGTGATTATAATCCTGTTTTATATCCGGATACTCTGCATTTCCGATCTCTCTGTGGACGCGAACCCACAGATCTCCGGCGTATGTAAGTACGTTGACTTTATGTACCAACGTCAATATCTTCTTTTTGTTCCTTTTTCTTGTAAATTCGTATGCATAACGGATACACCTTTCGACCACCGGCCTGCTGTATACCATAAGCTGTGTTGCTATTTCCTGACCGGTACCTACCATGGCTGCTCCCCCGATACCGGTATAAATACCTCCGGTATTCTCGCGAATAATTACGAAATCGATCTGCTCCGGCGTCTTATCTTTGAGCGGCGTTTCAACGTTCGGATAAAGTTTTACCGGACGTAAATTGATATACTGATCAAGCGCAAAACGTATCTTAAGCAGAATGCCCACTTCCAGTATACCCGGTTTAACATCAGGATGGCCTATCGCCCCCAGATAAATAGCATCGTATTTTTTCAGTTCTTCCAGTGCAGAATCCGGAAGAGTTTCTCCGGTGCGTAAATACCTTTCTCCCCCGAAGTCGTATTTAGTGTAATTTAATTTTAAACCGTATTTACTGCTTACGGAATCGAGCACTTTTACTCCTTCTCTTAATACTTCCGGGCCAGTGCCGTCGCCACCTATCAAAGCAATACTGTAAGATTTCATGTATTCATCCTTATTTATAGTTTTATTGTGAGTTTAGTTGTTTTTTGCCTTTAAAGGTAGTTTTTTCCTGAATTTTCTGATTCTTGCGATTTTATTTACAATGTCCATATATGCCAATGCCGAGGCTTCCACTATGTCGGTGCTTGTACCCGTACCCGTAAACACGCCTTCCGGCGATCTTCCCACCATCAAAACTCTGCCCTGGGCCTCACGTCCGCATGTAACGGCGTCAAGATGATAATCTTCTATTGTCAATTTTAGGCCGGTTATACGATCGATAGCCTTTGTAGCCGCATCTACGGCTCCGTCGCCGCATGCAGCCTCTTCGTATCTTTTCCCGTTCACAAATATCCTTGCAGTAGCGGTCGGGATTGTTCCTTTCCCGCTCGAAACGTTAAGATATTCCAGCACGAACTCATCTTTAATATCATCATCGGTTTTCGCTTCAACGAGCGTAACCAGATCGTCATCGTATATGGTTCCCTTTTTATCAGCCAGTTCTTTAAAACGCATATATATCTTTTCCAGATCGAATTCACCTTCTTTGTAACCTAGAGCGATCAATCGGTTTTTTACCATATGACTGCCTGATCGGCTGGTTAGATTTATTCGTGCTTCTTTAAGGCCTATCGACTGCGGAGTCATTATTTCATATGTCTGTTTTTCTTTGAGAATACCGTCCTGATGAATTCCCGAAGAGTGTGCAAAAGCGTTCGATCCGACTATCGCTTTATTGGGTTGAACAGGAACGTTACAGATTTCACGCACGAGTTTACTTGTACGCATAATCTCTCTAGTCTCAACACCTGTAAAAAGTCCAAACAGATCCTTTCTGACTTTTAAAGTCATAACCACCTCTTCAAGCGCCGTATTTCCGGCACGTTCACCAATGCCGTTTACCGAGCACTCCACCTGCCGTGCCCCATGAGCTACAGCGGTAACCGCATTGGCTGTCGCCATTCCGAGGTCGTTATGACAGTGTACTGAAATTACGGCCTTATCGATGTTGGGAACCCTTTGAAGAAGCATATCTATTATACCGGCGAATTGTTCCGGTGTTGTATATCCTACAGTATCGGGGATATTTATCGTTCCTGCTCCGCAGTTTATAGCAATCTCAACCACTTTACAAAGATAATCCGGTTCGGTTCTGCCGGCGTCCATTGGAGAAAACTCAACATCACCGCACAATTTTCTTGCCAACCGGACGCTACGCCTTACTAATTCTATAACCTCTTCTTTGGTTTTTCCAAGTTGCCCTTTGCGATGGATTGGAGACGTGCCTATAAACGTGTGTATTCTTGGTCTTATTGCGTTTGCCAATGCTTTTGCGCAGATTCTTATATCTTTGTCAACTGCACGTGCTAATCCGCAAATAATAGGTTTTTTAATTTCGCGAGCAATAGTCGCAACCGCTTCAAAGTCACCTGGCGACGAAACCGGAAAGCCCGCCTCGATTATATCTACATTCAATCTTTCCAATTGCCGGGCGATACGAAGTTTCTGTTCGACGCTCAAGCTTGACATGAGCGCCTGTTCTCCGTCACGAAGCGTTGTATCGAAAATCAAAACTCTGTTTTTCATGTTTTTTCCTTAATTCGATTTTCTGCCTGATACTCCTTTTGTAGCCTTTGTAATCTCTTTTGCTTTTTCTTTCGGCCTTAATGCTCTTACTGCAGCTCCGGCACGCCAGATTTCCGAGTTGTGCATTTCCATAAGTTTCTTTTCGAGATATTCCTTATAATTTTTTCCTCCGCAATCACGGATTACTTCTCTGGTTTCTTTACCGGATTTTACCGATTCGTATAGTTGTTTAAAAATAGGCAGATTGGCTTTTTTAAAAATAGGCCCCCATTTTAAAGCGCCGTGTTGAGCGGTTGCCGAACAGTTCGAATACATCCAATCCATTCCGTTTTCGTCAACCAACCGGATTAGGCTTTGAGTGAGTTCTTCCACCGTCTCGTTGAATGCTTCCGAAGGAGAATGACCGTTCTTACGAAGTACTTCATATTGTGCATGCATAATACCGGCCAGAGCACCCATTAAAACACCCCGTTCTCCGGTGAGGTCGCTGTACACTTCTTTCTCGAATGTAGTAGGGAAAAGGTAACCTGACCCGATTCCTATACCGATAGCAACGCATCTATCATACGCCTTACCGGTGGCATCCTGATATATTGCAAAACTGGAATTGATCCCCGCACCGGATAAAAAGTTCCGACGAACCGATGTCCCGCTGCCTTTAGGCGCCACCATAATAACGTCGATATCGTCCGGCGGAATAACCTTTGTCTGCTCTTTATATACAATAGAAAAACCATGCGAAAAATAAAGCGCTTTTCCCTTTGTAAAATATTTTTTTATTGTAGGCCAGATAACCCTCTGGGCTGCGTCCGAAACAAGCATCTGAATGATCGTTCCCCGTTCTGCCGCCTCTTCGATGTCGAAAAGCGTCTTTCCCGGCGTCCATCCGTCTTTTACGGCGCGATTCCAGTCGGTTTTGAAAGCTTTAGCTTGTCCAACAATGACATTGAAACCGTTATCTTTGAGATTAAGCGATTGGGCCGGTCCCTGTACACCGTATCCGATCACTGCAATTGTTTCTTTGGAAAGTGTTTTACGAGCACGCGAAAGAGGGTATTCCTTTCTGGTAATTACATTTTCCTTAACTCCTCCGAAATCGATAACAGCCATAACCTATTCTCCTTCCGAATAAAATGAAAATTATTTTCTATTTATGCTGCCGACACTGCTTTAACCTGTAAATGTGATCTGCAGAAAAATAATTATTTACGTGCCTGAGCAAGCGCAATTTTACCCGACCTTACTATCTCTTTAATTCCATAAGGTTTTATCATCACAATGAAATCTTCGATTTGTCTGCGTGTTCCCATCATTTCGATGGTGATCGACGTAGGTGCTACTGCCGCAATTTTAGCTCCGAATATCGAACCTAACTCTATAATTTCGTGTCTGTTGCTTTTCGATGAATCAACAACTGCTAAAAGCATTTCCCGCTCTATTATCTCTTCGCCGATAAAGTCGATGACTTTAATAACATCTATCAGCTTATTGAGTTGCTTTACTATCTGCTCCAAAATCTCTTCTTCTCCGCTTACGACGATTGTCATTCGCGAGACTGTAGGGTCATCGGTTTCTGCAACCGTCAGGCTGGAGATATTATATCCGCGACTCGAAAAAAGGCCCGCAATGCGGGAAAGCGCGCCGCTGTGATTTTCCACAAGGAGTGATAATGTATGAGTGCTCATGATCCCTCCAATATTTCATCTATCGGCCGGCCGGCCGGAACCATCGGGAAAACATTCTCTTCGGGACAAACCATAAATTCCATCAGAGCCGGCCCATCTACGGAAAGGCCTTGCCTGAGTGTGAGTTCTATCTGCCCGGGTGTTTCCGCCCGAAAAGCTTCTATGCCGTAACTCTTTGCAAGGGCAATAAAGTCCGGTAAGTATGGCTTTTTACACTTCTCAGGTCCCGGGCACTCATTGCAAGATGTTCCTTGACGTAAACATGTCGAACTATATCTTTTGCGGTAGAAAAGTTCCTGCCATTGCCTTACCATCCCGAGATAGCTGTTGTTGATAATAACAATCTTTACCGGAATTCGGTTCAAGGAGAGTGTTGCCAGTTCCTGAATATTCATCTGGATGGATCCGTCTCCGGCAATGTCTATAACCGGTACACCCGGATTAGACATTGCCGCTCCCATGGCAGCCGGCATTCCGAAACCCATAGTACCAAGCCCTCCGGAAGTTATAAGCATTCGGGGTTTCGAAAAAAGATAATATTGCGCTGTCCACATCTGGTGCTGACCAACTTCGGTTGCAATTATTGCCTTCCCTTCTGTTATTTTATAGAGCGTTTCTATAATTTTCTGAGGTTTAATTCCTTTCGTCGAATCCGTATAAATAAACAGTCGGTCACCTTTCCATTGATTTATCTGCTCGTTCCAGGAATCGGGTTGTCTTGATTTAACAAGAGGCAAAAGAGAAGTCAATATGTTTTTGGCGTCTCCGACCACAGGAATATCAACCTTGATAATTTTAGAGATAGCCGCCGGATCGATATCCATGTGTATAATAGAAGCCTTTGGAGCGAATTTTGCTACATATCCGGTTACCCTATCGTCGAACCTCGCTCCTATGGAAATTAAAAGATCGCACTCCTGAAGAGCATAATTTGCGGTTTTAGAACCGTGCATTCCCGGCATTCCGATAAAGAGCGGATGATTGCCGGGAAAACCTCCCAGGCCCATAAGTGAAGTAGTAACAGGAATATTGGTTTTCTCTGCAAGAGCCAGAAGCTCTTTATGGGCATTACTGATAATTATACCTCCGCCCGTAAATAGCAAAGGCTTTTTTGCATTGTTTATCGCTTCTGCAGCACGCTTTATCTGCCGTATATTGCCTACGACATTAGGCCTGTAACTGCGGATCGAAACCGAGTCGGGATACTTATAATTATCAAGTGTACCTCTCGAGACATCGATAGGAATGTCTATAAGTACAGGTCCCGGCCTACCGGTGCGTGCAATATGAAATGCCTGCTTCAAAAGTAAAGGCAATTCCTCTATCTTTTTTACGAGAAAATTGTGTTTGGTAATGGGTCTGCTTATTCCTACTATATCGGCCTCCTGAAAAGCATCGGTGCCCAATAGGGGCGAAGCCACTTGTCCTGTAATTGCTACTATAGGTACAGAATCAAGATAGGCAGTTGCAATTCCAGTCATCAGATTGGTTGCGCCTGGGCCCGAGGTGGCTACGCAAACCCCTACTTCACCTGTGGCACGTGCATATCCGTCTGCAGCATGAGCTGCGGCCTGTTCGTGGCGTGTTAATATCACTTTTATATCTTTTCTATCATACAGTACGTCAAATATAGGTATAACAACTCCTCCGGGGAATCCGAATAAAACTTTTACATTTTCCCTAACAAGCGCATCGATTACAATTTGCGCACCCGTAAATTTCAAAATCTCCTCCACATTCCGAATAAATCCAATAAATCAATAAAACAAACAGACTGAAAAATAAGTACTTTTTTCCAGATTATCAAGTCGATATATTCAAAAAAGTAAAGCCCGCTTCCTTTTCTGAAGGAAACGGGCCTCAAATTTCTGAACCAAAAAGTTTTAAGACCGCGTTTCCCTCTGCAAAGGGGTGATCACCACCCTCCATAGAGGAATCAGCCGTATAGCCACAGCTAAAAACACGGAAATTAAAACATTTGGTTTCACGATTCTAAATTAACATATTGAAAAATGAAAAATCAAGTTTTTTGTAGTTATTTAATTAATATTTTTTTTCATTATTTGATGAAAGGTTTATTATTTTTGGGGTATTTTAAAAAAAATGACATAGACTGTACTGTACAATTATTATATATTTATTCCATAATCTGTTTGAAAAATTATTAAGTAAAAATTGCTTCTAATTCTATGAATTTAATTAATTAATTGTCTTTTACGGGAATGTTGATTTAGTGTAGACAAGGATTGACAACTATACAAAATAGAATAAATGTAATATTTTTCCGGGAGCAATTATGCTGAAGCGTACGTTTATCTCTTTGGCGGCTATTTTCTTACCATTAATAAGCGAGAGTGCGGTACTAACAGTTCCCGATATGATTAATACTATTCAAGCAGCTATCGATAAAGCGGAAAAAGGCGACACCATATCGGTTCGTATCGGTATATGGCATGAATCAATTACTATGAAAGAAGGCATTTTTCTTATAGGCGAATCGATGCAGGGAACTGTAATAAAAGGCAAAAGAAGAGGGCCGGTTATAAGAGCCGCTAACGGTTCTATCATAAAGAACCTTACCGTAACCGACGGAGGTACGGGGATTCTATGTGAAAACGCCGATTGTACAATAGAACAGGTAATTATAACAGATAATAAAGAAACCGGAATACACTGCCTTATTACTCTGCCCAATATCTTTAACTGCGTAATATACCGAAACAAATGGACTGGCGTCTTTTGTGAATCAACCCGAAGCATAAAAACAGCCATCATGCATAACATTATTGCAGAAAACGGTTACTGCGGAATAAGGCTTCAGGGCAACAGTGAAGTACTCATCCAGAATAATGTTTTTCTTGGCAATAAACAGTATGCCGTTTGGGGAGATGAAGGTTCGCGTCGTAGCCGGATTATATACAACGACTTTTTCGACAACAGAGCAATAGTAAATCTATACCTCATAAAAGACGCTTCCAATATTACAGACGATCCCGGATATCCGAAATCCGCGGTTGGATATGATTTTTTTTCCACATCAAACGTTATTCTGAAAGGAAGGGGTAAGGATGGAGCTACAATAGGTCTGATAGGCGGAGAGGTTCTTACCCAGAAATTACAGGATCCGGATGAGGACGGCGTATTGGGAAAATACGATCTTTGTCCCAGCATTCCGGAGGATATTGACGGATTTGAAGACGAGGACGGATGTCCTGATTTCGATAATGACAAGGACGGCATTTTCGATTCCCAGGACGCGTGTTCCAATGCCCCCGAAGATTATGACGGTTTCAGAGACGACGACGGATGTAATGATTTCGATAACGATAAAGACGGTATACCCGATTCGCTTGACGTGTGTCCAAACAATCCGGAAACAATCAACCAATATAAGGATGACGACGGATGCCCGGACGAAGTTCCGCCGCAAAACGGCAAAAATACGCCCGCACTCTTACCCCAGAACCCGTCTATTAAGAAGTAAGCAAATTTTAAAAGATACTATTCGCGAGGTGCAAGGTGAATAGTATCTTTTTTACCTGAAGCGGTGTCCTTTACCTTTTAACAATAATCTTTTCGTTCCAGGCACGCCTTCCGTTGAGAAGAACGTTTACAATGTAAACTCCTGCGGCCTGTCGTGTTATATTCCACATTGCTTCATTAATGCCGGCGGGAATTACATCATCAACAATAATAGCGACCCGTTTGCCGATCTGATTGACTATTGAAATATTTATATGAGAAGAATATTGCAATGAATATCTGAAAGCTATTTTTCCGTTTGACGGATTGTAAGATATTGCAAACGTTTTAGGCAAATCAGTACTGTAACTATTTTGCACATTTGTAGTTGGACAACCGTAGCATGCCTCTATTACGTTTTTCAGTATTTTTTCGTCGGTTTCATCCGAGGGTCTGCCTGCAGTAATACACCCTTCGTAAAATGTTCCGTTCGACGAGTTGCTGTTATCTCCTCCGATACCAAGAATAATGCCTCCCTCCATTTTCCAGGTGGACGGGGCCTGACCGTCGTATGCCGTTATCAGTTTTGGGGAAGCTTTATTGCCTACGGTTCCGTCGGCAACCCTTAATGCCCATTGAGGTACTCCGTTAACGGTACTTGTTTTTGTCAATCCAAAAGCAAAATCGAATTTCGAAGAAGGAAGTTTATTATTTACGGCATTCGACGGACCGCTTCCTGTTGCCCAAACCCCTGCTTCCATATCATTCATAAACCACGGCCCATTTCCCTGGCCCCTCCCCCAATAAGTGCAAACTCCAAAAAAGAGGGAATTCATCTGTCCGGTAGGACCGTGACAATTGTCTGTAGATGCATTTCCAAAGTCGAAACAGCAGGCATTGCCTACATTAGGCCTTGAGCCGTCTTCGAGAGCATATATTCCTTGAGGAGCATTACCGGTGGGCATACCGTTGGTTTTATTGTTACGGTAACCTTCCACGGGATTAATATATATAGCATATGCTTTATGCCCGTTTATTATCAGCGATTTGCCTTTAGCGTTTGCTTCCTTATCGGGTTGAGAGGCAGTTCCCGAATAACAGCCGGCAGGCGCTTTTACCAGATCGTTACCTCTACCGGACTGGTCATAAATTTTCGAGATCGTACCCGCACCGTTTCCTAAGAAATTATCCTGTACGGATGCGTCAGCCACACCATCCGGCAGTGCCGGAATATCAATGGTTTTTTGGTCGGAAGTACGACGAACCTCATAAAGGGGACCGGTGTATGTGCTTGAAAGAACACGTACAGTGCTGTATGCAGCAACACATGGAGTTCCTGCCTCTTTGTAGATATCACATGGTCCTCGTACAGCAGCCTTATTCT
>FWPV01010697.1_pt1 | contig 14915 bp, 16 predicted proteins | sample 2228371 | NCBI WGS metagenome assembly FWPV01 (sample SAMEA103939776, study PRJEB20133) | metagenome
GATCGAGGCTGGGCGGCGTTTTCGCCGCCCAGCCTCCTGGCCTTCGGGTCGAGTTGCGGGTTGGGGGAGTGCCTTGCTGAACCTCTCCTCCGATCAGCCGCGGATGATCACCCGCCGCGCGTCTCCGTCCAAGTAGCCGTTGATGACCCCATTGCCATAGGCGGACAAGGCGGCGCCAGGGCCGATCCCGTTGGCGACCATGCGAGTGGTCGCGTCTACGGGCGTATCACCGCCGGCAAGCCGCGGACTAGTGCGGTCACCCATCTCGACGCCTGGTTCGAGGTTCTTCTCGGTGACGAGGTGGTTCCGCCGGGTACCGCCTGAGGGACTATGCATGCCGATCGGTCTGCTCGATGGCGTTGGTCCCCTCGAGGGCGCTCGGCCTCGAGGATGGGCCGGCGCGCGAGCCGAGGGAGTCGAGGACGCCGTCGAAGCGCGGCAGCGACCGAGTATCGGAGTAGGCCTCTTGGAAGGCCGCGCGCGCCCGGTACCGAAGGCGCGGGAGTTCTGCCTCGCCCCTCATCAGCCTCCGGACGAAGGCGACCAGCCCCTCCACCTCCCCATGCCTCAGGCTAATGCCGCAGTCGAAGCGGCGGATGGCCTCGTCCACATTGCCGCCCTCGGGCCCGACGTAGATCACGGGCAGGCCCATCGCCAGATAGGCATGCAGTTTGCTGGGGCAGATCACTCCTAGGAACTCGTCCCGCAGCGTGATCAGCCCACAATGGGCCGCCGCCAGCACGGAAGGGGTCTCCTCTTTGGGCACATAGCGGTGCAAGAGGAGACGATCGAGACCGCGTTGGACCTTCTCCTTCTCCAGAACCGGCCACATGGCCCCGCCGCCGACGAAGAGGAACACGACCGGCTCGTCCCGCAGGGCCTCGGCCGCCGCCAGCACCGTCTCGAAGCGGTGGCCGTGCCCAGCATTGCCAAGGTAGAGGACGACGAATCGGTCGCTCAGGCCCAGGGCCTCGGCCTCCGACCAGGCGGGCGGCTGCAGATGAGGGGGAAAAGCAGCCGCAGGCTCCCAGTTCGGGATGACCGAGACGGGGACGGGGTGCTCCGGCGAGTCGTACTGCGAGGTGAGCAGCCGTGCCATGGCGTCGTCGAGGCAGACGAGATGGTCGAGGTGGCGGAACAGCCGGCGATTGAGAGCGCGCATCAGGCGGCTCGCGAGGCTGCGCGGGCGGAGGACTCCGGCACGCTCAAGGACCTCCGGGTAGCAGTCCATCGACCACAGGACGAGGCGTGTCGAAGGGTGGAGCACCTTGTGCAGCAGCCCCGTGAGGGCGATGAAGGGCGGCGTGGTTAGCGAGATCACCACGTCCTGACGAGGAAGCGTTGCCATTCGCACGCTGGCCAGCACGTAGAAGGAGGCATAGTCGAGCACGCGACGAAGTACGCTGCCTTTGCCGAGCCCTGGGCTCCACAGGCGGATGAGGCGCGGATTGTCCGTCCTTGTCTGCCTCACCCGCGCCGATTCAGGGACATAGCCGCCGGGGCTGGTGACCACGGTCACCTGGTCCCCGAGCGCGGCGCGGTGCTCGGCCAGCGAGGCGGCGAGGTGACCGGTAGGGGCGAGGTCGGGCGGGTAGAACTGATTGATCAGCGTGAGCCGCATGGACGGTCGCTGGACGAGTCAGGTGTCGAGGCGCTGCCGTAGTGCAAAGACCAACTCTTCGATGATGAGTTCGAGCGGATACTTGGGGCTCCAGCCCGGGTAGTGGGAGCGGAACTTCGACAGGTCGCTGTAGTAACAGATGTGGTCCCCGACGCGCGGCTCCTCCTGGTACTTCAGCCGCGGCCGCTTCCCCGAGATGCGTTCGACGGCTTCGACACATTCGATCAGGCTGGCTGCATTGGACTTGCCGCCGCCGATGTTGTACACCTCGGCCGGGCGAGGGTTCTGGGCGAAGTGCCAGAATGCGTCGATGACATCATGGCTGTGTATCTGATCGCGAACCTGCTTCCCTTTGTAGCCGTAAATCGTGTAGGGTCCTTCTCGGAGTGCGGTGATCACCAGATAGCTGAGAAAACCGTGGAGCTCGACCCCAGAGTGCTGCGGCCCGGTGAGGCAGCCGCCGCGGAAGATGCCCGTCTTCACGCCATAGTAGCGGCCGTACTCCTGTGCAAGGAGATCCCCCGCCAGCTTCGACACGCCGAAGAGGGAGTGCAGACAGTGATCGACCGGGAAGTCTTCGGGAATACCGTCCGCGTAGCGCGGGTCGTCGTAGTCCCAGCGCGTCTCAAGCTCCTTGAGGCGGATGCGGTTGGGGCCGTCTCCGTAGACCTTGTTGGTGCTGACGTAGATGAACACGGCCTCAGGGCAGTGCTGGCGCGTCGCCTCCAGCAGGTTCAGGGTGCCGACGGCGTTGACGTCGAAGTCGTCCAGTGGGCGCCGGGCCGCTAGGTCATGGCTGGGTTGAGCGGCGGCGTGGATGATGAGGTCGAATCGCTGCCGGGAAAACAGGTCGAAGATTGCGGCGCGGTCCCGGATGTCAAGGTCCCGGTGCCGGAAGCGCTTGCATTGCGCTTCTAGGCGTTGGCGGTTCCACGTGGTATCGCCCAGGGGTCCGAAGAAATCGGCGCGCAGGTTGTTGTCCACGCCGGTGACATCGAAGCCCAGAGCGTCGAAGAACGTGACGGCTTCGGAGCCGATCAGGCCGCTGCTTCCCGTGACGAGGATGCGCATTCGTGCAATCTCTCCCTTCGGGGCGGCGTGATTCTATCCTGCCCGTGGCCATTGCGGTAGCCGAGCGAGGCGGAGTGGCGAGGGCAACATCAACGAGAGCGCGCCCCGGCGTGCCGCGAGGCCACCATGGCCAGACGCCAGGACCTGGGCGGACGTGACTGTCCGCGCCCAGGACACAGGCCAACCGACACACGCACCGGGCCCGAAGTCGGGTATAATTGCGCCAAATCGAATAGCCAGCCTTCGGGGCAGGGTGAGGGCCGCAGGCCCAATTCCCGATCGGCGGTATAGCCCGCGAGCGCTACAGGCGCAGGATCCGGTGCCACCTGCACTGCAGGTGAAGTCCGGGGCCGACGGTAAAGTCCGGATAGGAGAAGGCGGCAGCCCGCGCGCCACATCGGCGCGGGTATGCATTGCGCCCCGAAGATGACCAGTCTTCGGGGTTTCGCCTCCAGGCCATGCCTGGCGGCCTCTCCATGCCCCGAAGAGTGAACTTCGGGGCATCGTCATTTGAGGCGAGGGATGGGGCAGGGACAACCTTCAGTCGGACGGGCGGGGAGGGCCGCAGGCAGGCGGACGGCGGGGACGACCCTGCTCGTTCCGCTCACCCTGGTCCTCGGCCTGCTCGCGTGGGACGCGCTGACGCGCTGGGGCCGCTTGCCGGCATTCCTGCTCCCATCTCCTGGAGCCGTCTGGGCCAAGTTCCTGGCCGTCGTTCGAGATGGCACGCTTCTGGTTCACACATGGGCCACGCTTGCCGAAATCCTGCTCGGCCTTGGGCTCGGGCTGAGCGTCGCCACGGCGCTGGGCTATCTGGTGGCCAAGTCGCGCGCGGCGGAGCGTCTGCTGGCGCCCTACATCGTCGCCTCGCAGTCGATCCCCATCGTCGCCATCGCTCCGCTGCTGGTCATCTGGTTCGGGCCTGGCCGGCTCTCGAAGGTCCTCATCTGCGCCCTGATCGTCTTCTTCCCCGTCCTGGTCAACACCGTGGTCGGCGTGCGCTCGGTGCCGGAGGACCTGCGCGACCTGATGCGTTCGCTGCGCGCCACGCGCTGGCAGGTGTTCACGAAACTCGAAGCGCCAGCAGCGATGCCGGTGCTGATGGGCGGGTTGAAGGTGGGAGCGACGCTCTCGGTCATCGGGGCTGTGGTCGGCGAATTTGTCGGCACGGATCGCGGGTTGGGTTTCTTGGTCAACATCGGCCGCGGGCTGTACGACACCTCGCTCGTCTTCGTTGCGGTGCTGGTCCTGATCGCCCTGGCGATGGGCCTGTACGGCCTCGTCTCGTGGCTCGAACGCCGGCTGCTCGGCTGGCGCCATCGCGACGTGCAGCGCTGACATGGAGGGACATTCGATATGCAGAAGACGTTCGTGTTCACCCTGACCGCGGCGGTGATCCTGGCGGGCTGCACGGCCCCCACCCCTTCACCGACCGCACCGCTCACCCATCTCCGCCTGCCGATGGGCTACATCCCCAATGTGCAGTTCGCCCCCTTCTATGTGGCCGTGGAGCGCGGCTACTACCGCGAGGCTGGCCTGGAGATCGAGTTCGATTACTCGTGGGAAACCAACGCCATGGCCTTGGTGGGCGCCGACGAGCTGCAGTTCGCCGTCGTGTCGGGCGAGCAGGTGCCTCTGGCGCGCGCCCAGGGCCTGCCAGTGGTCTACGTGATGTCGTGGTGGCATGACTACCCGGTGGGCGTGGCGGCGCCGGCCGACAGCGGCATCAATTCGCCGCAGGACCTCGTCGGCAAGCGCGTGGGCATCCCGTGTCTGTGCGGCGCCTCGTACGTCGGCTATCAGGCGATGCTCAACGCTGAGGGCGTGGATCCGGCCTCGGTGACGCTGGATGTGATCGGCTACACCCAGGTCGAGGCACTCCTGGCCGGGCGCGAGCAGGCGGTGGTCATCTACGCCAACAACGAGCCGGTGCAGCTCGCGGCGCAGGGCATGCCCGTCACCGTGCTGCGCACGGCGGACTACGTGGCGCTGGCCTCGAACGGCCTGATCACCAACGAGAAGACCATCGCCGAACGGCCGGACCTGGTTCGGGCGATGGTGCGCGCCAGCCTGCGCGGCCTGGCCGACACCCTGGCCGACCCCGACGCCGCCTTCGAGATCTGCAAGAAGTTCGTGGAGGGCCTCGATCAGGCCGATCAAGCAGTGCAGCGCCAGGTGCTGCAGGCCAGCCTCGACTTCTGGCGCGCCGACCGCTTGGGATACTCGGACCCGGCCGCCTGGGACAACATGCAGGCCGTGCTCCTGGAGATGGGACTGCTCGAGGAGCCGATCGAGATCTCCCAGGCCTACACGAATCAGTTCCTGCCATGAGCGCCGACGAGCGGCCGCCGATCGTGGCGGCGAAGGACCTCACCGCCATCTACCCCAACGGCAACGGCGGACTGGTGGCGCTCGACGCCGTCAGCTTCGCCGTCTGGCCGCAGGAGTTCGTGTGCGTGGTTGGGCCGTCCGGCTGCGGCAAGACCACGCTGCTGCGCCTGCTGGCGGGCCTGCTGCGCCCGACGCGCGGGGAGGTGATCTTCGAGGGCCAGCGGCTCGAACATCCGCGCCGCCGCATCGGCTTCGTCTTCCAGCAGGCCAACCTGATGCCCTGGCGGACGGTGCTGGAGAACATCACGCTGCCCCTGGAACTCCAGGGCGTGCGGCCGTCGGACTCGCGCCGGCGGGCGCGGGACCTGATTGCCTTGGTGGGGCTGGAGGGATTTGAGAGCGCCTACCCGCGCGACCTGTCTGGCGGCATGGCCCAGCGGGTGGCCTTGGCCCGAGCCCTGATCCACGAACCGGACCTGCTCCTGCTGGACGAGCCGTTCGGTTCCCTCGACGCGCTGACGCGCGAGCGCATGGCAGCCGAACTCATGCGCATCTGGGCCGCCAAGACGAAGACGGTGGTCTTGGTGACGCATTCGATCCCCGAGGCCATCCTGCTGGCCGACCGCGTGCTCGCCCTCAGCCCGCGGCCAGGGCAGCTAAGATTGGACCTGCACATCCCGCTGCCGCGTCCGCGGGACCTGACCATGACCTACACCCACGAGTTCGGCGAGCTGGCGGCGCGGGTGCGGGAGGCCATCGGCTGAGGCGCACGAGGTAGCGGGAAGGCAAGCAGGGGCGCACTTGTGCGCCCCTGCGGCGGTCCTCGCGAAGGCAGCGAAGGTCACCCGGCCGGGGGCTGCGGCGCCTTGCGCCGCTGTCGGCGAATGGCTCGCACCACCAGCCAGATCGGAATGCCGAAGATGGCCAGCAGCGGCACCCATAGGATGACGAACCGGATGAGGGCGCTCCCCAGCCACTGCAGGGCGCGCACCAGATCCTCGAGGGCGTCCTTGGCAACGCCCGCGGGGCGCCAGCCGCCGATCTGCAGCGGCTGCTCGGCCACATCCGGAAGCAGGTCGACCGCGAGCGAAGCCAGGCGAGCCGACTCCTCGTAGTAGCGCATCTGGCCCTGGATGCGCTCGATCTCGCCGCGCACTTGCGTCAGCTGATTGAAGACCATCATCACGTCTTCGGTCTTGGTGGCAGAGGCGAGGATCTCGCGCAGCGCCTCCTCGGCGGCGCGCAGGTTGCGCAGCTGCGATTCCAGGTCCACGTATTCCGAGGTCACATCCTGGCTCGAGACGTTCCGGGTTCGCACCTCGCTGGCGGCGGACTCGATCTGGTCCATCGCCTCGTCCAGGCGCTCGGCCGGCACGCGAATAGTGATGGAGGCCTGGTAAGCCAGCACTTGGGCCACGCCGAAGGTGGACTGGTAGACGTTCGAGTTGACGACGTAGCCGCCCATCTCCTCCGCCATGCGCCCGATGTCGTCGACGGCGCGCGCCGGATCGGGCACGACGACGCTCATGTTGGCGTTCTGGATGACCAGGCGCTCGGCCGCCGCCGGCTGCGCGAACATCCCGCCGCCGAACGACGGGGCCTCGGGCGCCGCCATGTCACTGACGGGCGCTCGCAGCGCCTCTCCGCTGGGTGGCGGGGAGGGGGCGGCTCGCTGCACCATTGCACATGCGGCCGACAGCAGGCCCAGAGCAAGCAGCCCAAGGAAGGCACGGTTCTTCATGGCGACTCTCCTCTCGCTCCTCAGGTGTGCGCTCATCCCAAGGACGCTGCCGGGCGGCGAAGAGTTCCCCCTACCAGCCGGCGATCAGGCGCAGCGCCTGGCGCTCCGGCAGGCCGGCGCGCAGTATGCGCAGCTGCACCTGGGCGATGTCGTAGGCGACGCGCCGGGGTTCCCAGGTGAGCGCGTCGGAGTCGAGGATGGCATAGGCCGAGCGCGGATCCATGTCGCGGGGCTGCCCCACCGAGCCAGGGTTGATGATCATGCGCGGCGTGAGCGGGTTGGATTCGCCCCAGCGGAGCGGGAGCGGGACCGCGTGCGGATCGCCGCGCACGCGGTGGAACATCAGCGGCAGATGGGAGTGACCGACCAGGCAGTAGTCCGTGTCGAAGAAGTCGAAGTTGCGGTCGGCGGCGTGCTGGTCGAGCACGTACTCCCAGACCGGTTGCCGCGGGCTGCCGTGGGCCAGGGTGAACGCCCCGACGGTGATCTTGGCCGGCAGCGACCTGAGGAAGGCGGCGTTTTCCGGTGTGAGCACCTGGCTGGTCCACGCCGCCGTCTCGCGCGCGTCGCGCGTGAAGCGGGTGAGAGGGAGATTGCCGAGGGCTGCCTGATCGTGGTTCCCGATCAGGCACAGCAGGTTGGGCAGCGTGCGCACCAGTTCGATGCAGTCGTTGGGATCGGGGCCGTAGCCCACCAGATCGCCGAGGCACCATACCGCGTCGTAGGGGCCGGCGCTCGCCAGCACGGCTTCCAGGGCCGTCAGGTTGGCGTGGATATCCGATAGGACCAGGACTCGCATGGGTGTGATGGTAGCACGAGGGGGGCACTAGGGGAAGTAGTGCTCTAGGGGGGCGCGCCTTGGCCTGCAGTTCCCCCTGACGTATAATCCGCCCGACTCGATGCCAATCCTGGATGAGACCAGCCTCGAATTCCTCAGCCACAGCCCGGAGCAGACTCAGCGCCTCGGGGTTCGGCTGGGCGAGCTGCTCCGGCCCGGAGATCTGGTCTGCCTGGCCGGCGACCTGGGTTCAGGCAAGACCACGCTGGCCCAAGGGATCGCCCGCGGCTGGGGCAGCGTGGATGCGGTCACCAGCCCGACCTTCGTCCTGATCAACGAATACCGCCGCGCCGACGGCGGCCGCCTCTACCACTTCGACGCCTTCCGCTTGAACACGGTGAGCGAGGCAGCCACCCTTGGGCTCGCCGAGATTCTCGATTCCGATGGGCCGGTGGTGGTGGAATGGCCGGAGCGGGTGGAAGCGCTCCTGCCGCCGGAGCGGTTGTGGATCGCACTGCGCTGGGTGGACGAATCGCGCCGGGGCCTGGTGCTGCGGCCGACGGGTCATCGCTACGAGCGCCTGCTGCGGCAGTTCCGCAGGACGGCCTTTGGAGGCTGAGTGTGCTGCTGGCGATCGACAGCGCCACGCGCACGATCGGGCTCGGGCTTCACGACGGCAGCCAGGTGCTGGCTGAGGTCACCTGGATCAGCCGCGGCCATCACACGCAAGAGCTGGCTCCCGAGATCGGCCTGCTCCTGCGGCGCGCCGGCGTGACGGCCGGCGCGCTGACCGCCGTGGCCGTGGCTCAAGGCCCAGGCTCGTTCAACGGGCTGCGCATCGGCATGGCAGTGGCCAAGGGATTGGCACTGGCCAACCGCCTGCCCCTGGTGGGCGTGCCGACGCTGGACATCGTCGCCCTCGGCCAGCCGCTGCGCGACGGCAACCTGCTGGCCCTGATCGAGGCCGGTCGAGGGCGGTGGGCGGGTTTGTGGTACAAATCGGACCGCAGAGGCTGGACGCCGGTGGGAGAGCCGCGCGTCCTCACCTGGGAGCAGGTGCTGGAGCAGATCGAGGCACCCACTCATGTGTGTGGGGAACTCGGGCCGCGTGAGCGGGAGTCGCTGGCCGCGAACGCGCGGGTGAGCGTGGCGGCGCCCTCGCAGTGCGTGCGCCGCCCGGGGTTTCTGGCGGAGCTGGCGTGGGGCCGACTCCGGGGCGCCAAGCCGACCGAGGCGGCCGACCTGACGCCCATCTACCTGAAGACAGGCCCAGAGGCGGAGGCGTGAACGCTCGGATCACCGAAGTCGTCATCCGGCCGATGACGCTGGACGACCTGCCTCAGGTGCTCGATATCGATCGGCTCTCCTTTCCGATCCCGTGGCCGGAGCGGAGTTATCGCTTCGAGCTGAGTGAGAACCCGTCGTCGACGCTGCTCGTGGCGACACGGCACGAGGCGGGGCAGACTTACCTGGCGGGCTACATCGGGTACTGGCTGATCGTCGACGAGGCCCACATCAGCACCCTGGCGGTCCATCCGCGATTTCGCCGTCAGGGGATTGGGAGCGGACTGCTCGAGGCGGCCCTCGAGCGGGCTGCCCTCAAGGGCGCGGACTTCGCCACGCTCGAAGTGCGCGTCTCCAACCAAGCCGCCATCGACCTGTATCACCGCTTCGGCTTCCACGAAGTCGGCCGGCGGTCGAAGTACTATCGAGACAATGATGAGGATGCTCTGCTGATGACGTTGACGGGGCTGCGGCAGCGCCTGGGGAACGCTGCGGGAGGCGGTCGGTGAACCCGCAGGAGGCACTGGAGGCGGTGGCGCGTGAGGTGGAAGCCTGCACGCGCTGCAAGCTGCACCGCGCGCGCAAGCGTGCGGTGCCGGGGGAAGGGCCGGCGCGAGCGGAGCTGATGTTCATCGGCGAGGGCCCCGGCTTCCATGAGAACGAGCAGGGGCGTCCGTTTGTGGGAGCCGCCGGCCACTTCCTGGAAGAGCTGTTGGCTGGCATCGGGCTCCGGCGCGAGCAGGTGTTCATCTGCAACGTGGTCAAGTGTCGTCCCCCGGGCAACCGGGATCCCCTGCCGGAGGAAATCGAGGCCTGTGCGCCCTTCCTGGAGCGTCAGATCCAGGCCGTCCAGCCCAAGGTCATCGTCACGCTCGGCCGCTACTCCATGGCTCGCTTCCTCCCCGGGGCGCGCATCAGCGCGGTGCACGGTCAGGCGCGCGTGGTCAACGGGAGGCTGGTCGTGGCCATGTACCATCCGGCGGCTGCGCTGCACCAGCCCACCCTGCGGCGCACGGTCGAAGAGGACTTCGCCCGGCTGCCGGACATCCTGCGCCGCGCCGCCCCGCCGGAAGCCGAGGAGACCCAGCCCCAGCCGCCCCAGCAGCTCAGCCTGTTCTAACCCCGCACTTCAGGAGCCGCCATGGTGACATCCTCTCAGGACCTGGCCCTTCCGCCTGCCGCCCGTTCGTTGATCGACCGCTTCACTCGCCGCGCGGCGAGCGTGGGAGTCATCGGCCTGGGCTATGTCGGGCTGCCGCTGGCGGTGGTGATGGCCGAAGCAGGCTACACCGTCGTCGGCATCGATTCCGACGCGGCGAAGGTGGCGGGCCTCTCGCGCGGGAAGAGCCATGTGGAGGACGTTCCCTCGGAGCAGCTCGCCCCACTCTTGGAGCAGGGCCGGCTGAGGGTCTCGACTGCGTTCGACGCGCTGGCAGAGGTGAGCGGCGTGAGCGTGTGCGTGCCCACGCCGCTGCGCAAGACGGGGGACCCGGACCTGTCGTTCATCCTGTCGGCCGTGCGTTCGCTGCGGCCGCTGCTGCACTGCGAGATGGTCGTCATCCTCGAGTCGACAACCTATCCCGGGACGACGCGCGAGATGGTGCTGCCCGAGATGGAGCAGAGCGGGCTGAGGGTGGGCGAGGACGTCTTCCTCGCGTTCTCCCCGGAACGCGTCGATCCCGGCCGCAGGGACTGGACGACGGCCAACACGCCCAAGGTCCTGGGGGGCATCACGCCCGTCTGCACCGAGGTGGCGGCGGCGATGTACGCGCCCGCCATTCGGACGATCGTCCGGGTCTCGTCGGCGGAAGTGGCCGAGATGACCAAGCTGCTGGAGAACACGTTTCGCGCCGTCAACATCGGCCTGGTGAACGAGATGGCGCTGATGTGCGAGCGGCTCGGCCTCGACGTGTGGGAAGTGATCGAGGCCGCCGCCACCAAGCCCTTCGGCTTCATGAAGTTCACGCCGGGCCCAGGCCTCGGCGGCCACTGCATCCCGATCGACCCGCTCTACCTGTCGTGGAAACTCAAGAGCGTCAAGTACACGGCGCGCTTCATCGACCTCGCCAGCGAGATCAACACGAGCATGCCGCGCTACGTGGTGGCCAGGCTGCAGGATGTGCTCAACGACGTCGGCAAGGCGCTGCGCGGCGCGCGCATCCTGGTGGTCGGGGTGGCCTACAAGCCCGACGTCTCCGACCTGCGCGAGTCGCCGGCCATCGACGTCATCGGGCTGCTGCGCGAGAAGGGGGCCGAGGTCGAGTACTACGACCCACACGTGCCGGCGTTCGAGGCGGAGGGGCTGGCGCTGCGCTCGGTGCCGGACCTGGCTGGGGCGGCGGCGCGCTCGGACTGCGCCGTCATCCTCACCCACCACAAGGCGATCGACTACCTCGCCCTGGCCGAGGCCGCGCCGCGAATCTTCGACACCCGCAACGCCATGGCCGCCGCCGGAATCCGGAACCCGAAGATCGTGAGGCTGTAGGGATGGCGGGGCCGCGCACCTTCCTGCTGACCGGCGCCGCCGGCTTCATCGGGGCGCGCGTGGCGGAGATGCTCCTCGACGCCGGCGAAGGCGTCGTCGGCGTGGACAACCTCAACCACGCTTACGACCCGCGGCTGAAGGCGTGGCGCCTGCAGCGCCTCACGGCACGTCCCGGCTTCGTCTTCCGCAAGGCGGACCTCGCGGACAGGGCCGCTCTGGCGCAGGCGTGGGGAGAGGACTCCTACGAGGCGGTTCTCAATCTGGCGGCGCGGGCCGGCGTCCGTCAGAGTGTGCTTGATCCGTGGGCCTACTACGAGTCCAACGTGATCGGCACACTCAACCTGCTGGAGCTCTGCCGGGAGCGGGGCGTGCGCAAGTTCGTGCAGGCCTCGACCTCCAGCCTGTACGGCGCAGGCAACCCGCGCCCGTTCCGCGAGGAGGCCGACATCAGCCGCCCCCTTTCGCCCTACGCAGCCAGCAAGGGCGCGGCGGAGATGCTCTGCCACTCCTACCATTCGCTGTACGGGCTGGATGTCAGCGTGCTGCGCTACTTCACCGTCTACGGACCGGCGGGGCGGCCGGACATGAGCATCTTCCGCTTCGTGCAGTGGATTGCCGAGGACCGCCCCGTGATCGTCTACGGCGACGGCCGGCAGGAGCGCGACTTCACCTTTGTCGACGACATTGCGCGGGGCACAGTGGCCGCGCTGCGGCCGCTGGGTTACGAGGTCATCAACCTCGGCGGTGATCATCCCACGCCCCTGCACGCAGTGATCAAGGTCATCGAGTCCCTGCTCGGCAAGCAGGCGCGGATCGAGCGCAGGCCAGAGTCGCCGGCGGATGTGCGGGCCACGTGGGCGGACGTCTCCAAGGCGCGCCGTCTGCTGGGCTGGGCGCCGACGACCTCGCTCGAGGCCGGGCTGCAGGCGTGCGTCGAGTGGTATCGGGCCGAGCGTGCCTGGGCGCGGGACGTTCAGACGGCGGATTGAGGCGCGCGATGTCCGGTCAACTTCTCTCGCCTCGCCGCTGGGCTCGGCGCCTGATCGACAACCCCCTGCTGCGGCGCGTCGTCCGCAACTCCGGCTACCTGCTGAGTGCGAACGGGGTGGCGGCGCTGCTGAGCATGGGCCAAAGCGCCCTCTCGGCGCGCCTGTTGGGGGTGGCGGGCTTCGGGCTGCTGGGCGTGATCACCCAGTTCGCCAGCGTGATCAACGGGCTTACCTCCTTTCGCATGGGCCAGTTGGTGGTGAACTACGTCAGTCAGTTCGAGGCCAGGGGAGAGCACAGACACGCCGCGGCGGTGTTCAAGGCGGCGAGCCTGGCGGAGATGAGCAGCTCGCTGCTCGCCTTCGGGCTGGTGGTGGTCCTGGCGCCCCTGGGGGCACGCCATCTTGCTCACGATCCCAGCACGGCGGGGCTGTTCGTGATCTACGGCCTGATGGTGCTGGCCAACCTGATCGCCGAAAGTGCGACCGGGCTGCTGCAGGTGGCCAACCGCTTCCGGCTGCTGGCGGCGATCACGATAGGGCAGAGCGGCCTGACGCTGGTGCTGATCGGGGTCGCGTTCGCGGCTCGGGGTGGGCTGTTGGGAGTGCTGCTCGCCTACTTGATCGGCAAGGCGGCCTGGGCGGTCTCGATCACCCTCGCGGCCATGTGGCTGGCGCAGCAGCGATGGGGACGAGGGTGGTTCCGCGCGCCGTTCGCCCTGCTGGCAGGCCGCTGGCGTGAGCTGGGAAGCTTCGCGCTCAACACGAACCTGACGACCACCCTGAACCTGGTCACGCGCGACAGCGAGCTGCTGTGGCTGAGCGCGTTCAGCACGCCGCTGCAGGTGGGCTACTACAAGGTGGCGCTGGCGATTCGCAACATCCTGGTGAACCCAGTCGATCCACTGATCAGCACGACCTATCGCGAAGTCGCCCACGAGATCGCCAACCGACGCTGGCAGGACGTCCGCTATCTCCTCCGGACGGGCAGCCTGCTCTCGGCGGTCTGGACCGTGCCGGCGATCGTGGGCCTTACCCTGCTGGGGCGGTGGGCGATCCGGCTGGTCTGGGGGCCCGAATTCGAGCCGGCCTATGCCAGCCTGTTGATCCTGCTTCTCGGCGTGGCCGTCGTGAACATCTTCTATTGGAATCGAAATGTGCTCCTTCCGCTCGGCATGCCCGGCTATCCCACGGTCGTGCACCTGGTGGCGGCTGCCGCCAAGGTGGCGGGGATCTTCCTGCTGGTGCCGCGCTGGGGCGCGCTGGCGATGGCGGCGCTGCTGAGCGCGTTCTACATGGGCACGGGCGGGACACTCGTGGGCAAGACTGTCCTCGAGCTGCGGCGGGCAGAGGCGCGGTCGGGCGCTGCCAGCGGGCGGTAGGTTCCATGCGCATCGCATGCCTGGCGACCTCACGGGTTCCATCCCGAACGGCGAACTCGATCCAGGTGATGAAGGTGTGTCAGGCGCTGATCCAGCTTGGACACGAGGTGCGCCTTTGGGTGGCGGGGGAGCGGCCCCGGCTTGGCTGGGAGGACCTCGCGCAGCACTACGGCCTGCGGGATCGGTTCGCCGTGGAATGGATTCCCTACCTGGCGCCGCTGCGGCGCTACGATTTCTGTCTCCGGGCGCTCTGGCGCGCCAGGGCGTGGCGGCCGGACTTGTACTACGTCTGGCCGCTCCCCGCGGCAGGGATGGCCTCCTGGCTCGGCTGGCCGACCTTGCTGGAGGTCCACGACCGACCTGCGGGCCGACTCGGGCCGCGCTGGCTCTCCCTCTTCCTGAAAGGCAAGGGCGCGCGCCGACTGCTCCCCATCACCGAGTCGCTGCGGGCGTGGCTGGAGGCATCCTACGCGATGCCGCTGCGCCCTCCGCTGGCGATCGTGGCACCCATGGGCGTAGACCTGGAGCGGTACCAGGGGCTGCCCGAGCCGGCCGAAGCGCGCCGCAGGCTCGGCCTCCCACAGGCCCTGACGGTCGGCTATACCGGCCATCTCTACGAAGGGCGTGGGACCAGCCTGATGGTGCACCTCGCCGCGAGGAATCCGGAACTCTCGTTCATCTGGGCCGGGGGAGAGCCGGAAGCGGTCGAGTTCTGGCGGCGCAGGCTCGAGGTCTCTGGTATCCGCAACGTCGTGCTGATGGGGTTTGTCGCCAACGATCGTCTGCCGATGGTGCAGGCGGCGTGCGATGCGCTTCTCATGCCGTATGAGCGGAGGATTGCCAGCAGCCGCGGCGGGGATACGTCGGCGTCCGCAAGTCCGATGAAAGTGTTCGAATACATGGCCGCCGGCCGGGCGATCCTGAGCAGCGATCTGCCCGTGCTGCGGGAGGTGCTCAGCGAAGCCAATGCCCTGCTGCTCCCGCCGGAAGACGTGCAGGCCTGGGACGAGGGATTGAAGGCTCTCATGCGCGACGAGGCGCGGCGGCGGGCCCTGGGTCTTCAGGCCAGAGCAGACGCGTCTCGTTTCACTTGGGCGGAACGCCAGCGACAAGCCCTGCGGGGCCTGGAGGCAGGGCGTGGCCGATAGGAACCCCGGGCGGCAGCACCGGTGGCTGGGTGCTGGGGGCATTCGTGCAGTGCTCCTGGTCCTGGCGCTCGGTGTGATCGAGCGACTC
>FWPV01010700.1_pt1 | contig 14910 bp, 9 predicted proteins | sample 2228371 | NCBI WGS metagenome assembly FWPV01 (sample SAMEA103939776, study PRJEB20133) | metagenome
CCCAACGCCAGATCGAGGGAAAGCGAACCGGTGGGGATCACCTGCACCGCCAGATGCGACGCATCCCCCAGCTTCATCACCGTCCCTTCCCCAAACCGCTTCTGCAACGTTGCCAACGTCGTGTCCAGCGCTCGCTTACGCCCGTCTTCCATGGTCAGTCTCCTCCTCGGGCCAGGCCCGTGGCCGCCGATAGAACAAACGTTCCATATCATCATAGCACGTCTGTTCTATCCTGTCAAATGTTCCGCTTTGATGATCAACGCCAAGCGCCTGCCCCCCAATCTCCGCCACCCCTCTCGCCATGCACTCACCACCGCTCGGCTCCCCCTCGCAACGTGGGGACGGCAACGACAAGGGGCAGAACAGCCCTCCCTGCAGACCGCTGGCGCAGCGTCGGCCACTCGCCCCCAACCCGAGACAGCCCCGCCCTTTGGGGCGTATTTCAGTTTTTGGAAGGGGTGGCGCCCCCGATTGCTCATTCGCCACTGCCTGTACGTACGGCCGTACCGCAATCCTCCGGATTGCGCCGCGCCGCGCCCGCCACAATCCGGAGGATTGTGATACGATCGCGCGCTCTGGCACACCCAAACGACTTTGATGAGCGCTAGCGCCAAGCCTATAACTCGCCGCCAAATTGAAACGCACCCGCCGTTCGATCGCCTTTGCTCGCGCCCAACAGGCGGACTATAATGGATGCGATGATCAGGTTTTCCCCCCTTGTCTGCTCGATCGCGCTGTCCTGACCCTGGGTCGCACTCAGGAGGTGTGGTGGATGCCGCTGAAACTGGACGCCATCGCCGAAGCCATCCAGGCCATGGCTTCGACCTTCGACGGCGCTGACCAACGCGACCGGCTCCAATTCGCGCTCGACCGCCTGCGCGCGACCGACCCCGCCCACGTGCGCCGCCGCCTGGACGACCCGCAGGCGCACCCGGCCTGGGTGGTGGCGTACCCGGAACGCTCGCTCGCCGCGACCTATCCCCTGCCGCCGTTGCCCGCCGATTTCACCGTGCTGGGCGCCGACGGGTCCATGATCGAGCCTGATCGCCATAACCCCCTGCGCTTCTTCGTGATCAACACCGGCTACGCGCTCCTCACATACGGCAGCCAACCCGCCGCCGAGATGGACGCCGTCTCTCAGCTCTACTATCAGACCGAGGAGATCTTCGTCTCGCCTGACCATCGCACCCTCCCCATCGAGGGGGCGTTGCTCGCGCTCAAAATGGCGGTCGAGGAGATGAACGCCCTCGTGAAGGCAGCGACCGCCATCACCCAGCCGCAGGCGCTCGCCTTGCGCGATGGCACGTTGATCCTGTGGGGGCTGGACAGCCCAGGGATCGCCGACGATGTCCGTCAACGTTTTCTGCAGCCTTATCAGGACGCCCTGCGCACGCTGCAGGAGATGGGCGTCCCCATCGCTGCTTACACCTCCTACCCCAACGCCGACGACGTGGTCAACGCCCTGCGCGTGGGCCTCTGTCGCGATCCGTCGGTGGTCTGTCGGCGCTGCGAGGCGATCTTCCAGCGCGTCCCGCCCGAAACGCCGATCTGCGCGCCCCTCGCCACCCTCGTCGACCGCTTCCTCTTCAGCCGCCATCTGGCCGAGGGGGAACGCAGCGATTGTTTCCGCAGCCGCCAGGATGTGCTCAAGTTCTACGACGCCGACCAGGTCATCTACTTCTTCTACCTTCACGTCGGCAGCGAGATCGCGCGCGTCGAGACGCCCGCCTGGGTGGCGCGCGATCCCACCCTGCTCGATCGCGTCCACGCGCTGGTCTACGATCAATGTCAGCGCGGGCGCGGGTACCCGCCCGCCCTCACCGAGGCGCACGAACAGGCCGTCATCACCGTTGGCGACCGCGAGGTGGTGGAAGAATTGGTGGCGCGCGCCCTGGCCGATCGCGCCGTCGTCTACATCCGCTCTCAAAAGGACCAGAGCAAGCGCGTGCGCGGCGTATGAAGAAGCCGTCAGCGGGTCTCTGGCGATGAGGAGATAGATCAGGTGAGCGAAGGGGCCAATCACCCGCCGATGGAGCGCATCGGCGAGATCATCGAGACCAACAGCCTCGGCTTCGTGGCGGAGAGCTTCGTCCTCCATCAGCCGCCCGCCCTCGGCAGCCTGTTGCGCGTCGTCGTCGGCGAGCGGACGATCTTCGCCGTCGCCAGCCTGGGCGCGACCGCTGGCATCGATCCCGGCCGGCGCGCTGTGCGGCGATCGACCGACGAGATCTTCGATGAGGCGGTCTATCGCGCCCATCCCCAGCTCGAGCACACGTTGCGCACCGAGTTCCAGTCCCTGCTCGTCGGCTTTCGCGACGGCGACCGTCCGATCCGCCAGGTGCTGCCGCCGCAGCCTCCCCCCCTCCACTACTCGGTCTGGGCTTGCCCGCCCGCGGAGGCGCGGCTGTTCAGTCAACGTCTGCCGTACTTCCGCCTCCTCCTCAACGCCAGCGGCGAGCTGCCCGCCGACCAGTTGCTCGCCGCCCATATTCGCGCCATCTACCACGCGCGCGGCGACGACCTCGCCTGGCTGGAAGGGGCCGCGCGCGAGGTCGCCATCCTGCTGCGCGACGACTACAACCGGCTGATGAGCGTCCTCCACGCCATCGAGCCGTAGCTGGGCGCTCGCCCTCTCGGAGAGGCGCCATGGACGAGTTCCGCTGGCTGGAGATTCGCATCGGCCCCCGCCCTCGCGGCGCTGAGTTCTACCCGGTCGAAGCGCGCCTCGACGACGGCAGCCACTTCGCGGGCGGCGAACTGCGCCTCGACCTCCAGAAGTTGTCGTCAGGCGCCCGCACCGTCGAAGCCTACGGCCTCGATCTGTTCGACGCGCTCTGCGCCGGACCGATCCGCCGCGCCTTCGACCGCGCCAGCGGCCGCGCCGAGGCGGAGACCGCTGGCCGCCTGCGCATCCGTCTCTGGATCGACGCGAGCGCCGTCGAATTGCACGCCGTCCCCTGGGAGCGCCTCTTCTATCTGCAACGCGGCCAGCCCACGGCCCTGGCGGCTTCGACGTTCACCCCCTTCTCGCGCTACGTCGGGCTGGAGCTGCCCGAGGCCATCCCCGTCCGCGAGCGCCCGATCCGCCTGCTCTTCGCCATCGCCAACCCCGCCGGCCTGCCCGCCAACCTCCCCGCGATCGATCCCGTCCGCGAGGCAGAGGCGTTGCGCCAGACGTTGGGCAACCTCCAACAGGCAGGGCAACTGCATGTGACCTTCCTGCCAGGACGCACGGGCCTGCCTGCGCCAGCGCGCGCTCAACTGGAAGAAGCCGGGTTCCAGGTCGATCCTGGCCCCACCACGCTGGACGCGATCCTGCGACGGTTGCCCGACGTTCATATCCTCCACTTCGCCGGCCACGGCTCTTTTCGCCGCGGCCCGCATCCCGGCGCTGGCGTCACCTTCTTATTCCTGGAGAACGAGAACGGCGACCTGCAGCGCGTGGCGGACAGCGACCTGACCCCGCGCCTGGCCGCCCTCGATCCCCTGCCGCGCCTGATCTTTCTCGCCGCCTGCGACACCGCGCGCATCGAGCCGCAATCGCCGACCCCGTTCGTCGGCCTGGGGCCGCAGCTCGTGCAGGCTGGCGTCCCCGCCGTGATCGCCATGCAGGATCCGGTGCCGGACGATCTGGCCCGCCGGTTGACAGCGGAGTTCTATCATCATTTGGCCGAGCACGGCGTGGTCGACCTGGCCCTCAATCAGGCGCGCCAGGTCGTCTTCGATCCGGCCCGCACGGAATGGGCGACCCCCGTTCTCCTCCTGCGCCAGGCCCAGAGCGATCAGCACCAGGGGCAGCTCTTCGCGCCCGACCCCGTGCGCCTGGCGCTGCAAGCGATCCTCGACGACCAACCGCGCCGCGTCTGGAGCGAGGATGAGTACTTGCCCATCCCGATCGAGGTCGTCCATCTCCTGGCCGATCAGATCCCCGCCGACCTGGCGATGCTGGAGGCCGAAACGGTCCCGACGCTCGATCTGGTCGACGCTGCGCTGGCGATCTTCGCGCGGCGCGAGGCGACGACGCGCGCGGGGCGTCCGCAGCGCGGCAAGCTGGCGGCCCTGGTCGGCGGGCACGGCACAGCCAAATCGACGCAGATGCGCCGCCTGGTCTGGCTGACCGCCAGGCGCTCCCTGGAGCCGGGCGAGACGCGCCGCATCCTGCCCATCTATGTGGATCTCGGCGATTACCCGTCCGTACGCTCCAGCCTGCGCAATCCCATTGAGGCGCTGGTCCTGCAAAACCTCCAGGCGTACTGGCCAGCAACAGACGCCGCGGCGGCCGATGATCTCAGGCGCGTGTTGCGCAGCAGCAGCGATCCGATCCTGCGCGTCTTCGTCGATGGCGGCGACGATTTGCCTGATCGGCTGCGCCTGCAGGCCTGGCGCGCGGTGCAGGCCATGGCGCGCGACTATCCGCAGCATGAGTTCATGATCGCTGTCGATCGCGCCCTGTTCGATCCCCGCCAGCTCAACGCCGTCACCGATCTCCTGCTCATCCAGCCGATCTCGCAGCGAAAGATCGAGCAATTCTTGCTGGGGCTGGACGAGGAAGCCGGACCGCAACTCTACCAGGCCATCGTCGACAACCAGCTTTTCGACCTCGCCAGCATCCCCTGGCTGCTGCGGCGCATGCTCGATTACACGCGCCAGGGAACCGCGCCGCGCTCGCGCGTCGAGCTGCTCCAGGGCCTGGCTGAAGATGCCATCGCCGTCGTCCCGGCCGAGCTGGGGATGCGCGCCCGCGCCGACGCCACCCTGCAGGCGCTGGCCTGGGAGATGCAGATCGCGCGCGTCGGCGTCCTCCCCATCGACGAAGCGATCCGCATCGCTGCGACGGCGCGCGGCAACCGCGAATACAGCCTGGAGGCGCTGATCTCCGAGCTGATCGAATGCGGGCTGCTGGCGCGCACGGGGCAGGAACAGGTGCGCTTCGCCTATCCGGTGATCCAGGCCTATTTCTGCGCGCGCGCGCTCCTTCAGCGGCCCGACCGCGACCAATTCCTGGAGGAGATCACGGCCTCCCTGGGCCGACTGAGCCGCGTGCGCTGGTGGGAGAGCGTGCTGGTGCTCCTCAGCGGCCTGATGCGCAGCCCCAACGTCCTGTTGCGCATGTTGCTGTATGGGGAAAGTCTGGCGGAAGGAGAATCGCTCTTCCTGGCCGTGCGCTGCGTTCTGGAAGCGGGGGTAACGCGCATCGAGGCCTCTCTGCTCGATCAGATCGTCGATGCCCTGATCTGGCAGCTCGACGCCGCCAATCTGCGCTCTCCCGCGCGCCGTGTGCGCGCCATCGACGCGCTCGGACAATTGCGTCTGCCGGCAGCCATCCCCTATCTGGCGGCGGTCGCCAACCAGCGCCTAGGCAACAACTGGCGCGGCCAGCCGGCGTTCGAGCTGAGCAACGTGCGCATGGCTGCAGCGGTCGCCCTGCAGCGCATGATGTCGCAGTTCGCCGACGAGATCGCCGCCGCCGATCCGCAGATGGCGATCCTGTTGCGCCTCTGGCAGGACGGCGCCATCGACCGCCTCATCGACTGGCTCCATCGCGAGGACACGGGCGCGCAGGCCATCGCCGCCTTCGCCCTCGCCCACCTCTACACCCCTCAACGTCCCGAGATCATGGAAGCGCTGATCGCCGCCTTCCAGAACCCCGACGTCAGCGCTGAGACGCGCTGGGCCATGGCCGAGGCCTTGACCCTCCTCGACCCGGCGATCGTCCTCGAGCGCGCGATCCTGCCCTTCCTGGACAGGGAGAGCAGCCAGCGCGCTGGCCTGTCCGCGCGCGCGTGGCGTTATCGCTCCGCCTGGTACGAACGCCTGGCCTACCTGGCCGGGGTTATGCGCCTCAATGACCCGCGGGTACGCGCCTTCCTCGACCGCTGCCTGCGCGAGTTCACGGATATCGAGATCAAAGCGCGCGCGATCCAGTCCCTCGGCTGGATGTTCGATCAGAGCTACAAGGAGCTGTTCGAGGAGATCGCCATCGGCGACTTCACGCACATCGCGGTGAGCGCCCGCCTGCGCCCCCAGGACGCGTTATACCTGCGCGGCAAAGCTATCGCCGCCCTGGGCGCGATCGGAGACCAAACCACGATCGAGCGCCTGCGCGAGCATCGCGTCGACTGGGATCCGGAGCTGCGGCGGGCGTCCTACTGGGCCAGCGAGGAGATCACCTGGCGTCTGGGGCGGGGAGGGACGAAATGAGGCGGACGGTTGGCGCCACGAAGGGGCACGGAGAGAAAAGATCGCGCACGCTGGGATGCTCCGCGCCTCTCGTGACTCTGCGGTGAATCTTCTACTTTCTCAGCTTTCCACTTCTATCTGTGGCCAGGCTCGCGCAGGCGAAGCCCGGGGACTACTCGTCCCCGTGACTTCAGCGCTGCGCGACCTCGCATCTTCACTGCACGCCGTAGTAGTGGCTGTAGTCGTTGTCCTTGACCAGCGTCGTCCCGTAGTAGGCCGTCACCTTGCCCACGTTCATGTACTGCCCCGCCGTCGCGATGCCGGTCGCCGTGCAGGTCAGCGTCTCCTGCGGCTTGAGCACGGCGATGGTGCAGAGCGGCTGGTTCTGGTTGGGCGCGATCACGCTGTCGTAGACCTTGATGTCGGTCAGATCGACGTTGCCAGCATTGTGCACGACGTACTTCCAGGTGACAACGCTCCCCACCGGAATGCTGGGGCCTGGCTTTTCGTCGGCGTCCTGGTTGTTGGTCAGCTTCTTGATGATGATCTTGGGATTGGCGTAAACCCCCAGATAGTAGGCGGCGTCGCTGTCCTGGACGGTCGTTCCATCATGGCTGCCGGTCGCCGTGCCGATGTTAACGTATTGGCCCTTGATCGCTGTGCCGGTGGCCGTACAGGTGATCGTCTGGCCCACCGCCAGCGTGGCGATCGTGCAGATCTGTCCGATCTTGTTGTCGGTAACAACGACGTTGGTCAGGTCGACGTTGCCGCTGTTGGTGACGATATACTTCCACGTGACCGTGCTTCCCACCAGGACCCTCGGCCCATACGGCTCATCGGCGTCGACGTCATTGACCAGTTTCTCGATATCGATCAGCGGGTTGGCCACGAAGCGCGGCTCGCCGAAGTAGTTGGCGGGGTCGCTGGCCGTGATCGGCGTATTGTCGTAGGTGGCCGTGGCCGTCCCCACGTTGGTATACTGCCCCTCGATGGCCACGCCCGTCTGGGAGCACGTGGTGGACTGCCCGCTGGCCAGGGTCGCGATCGTGCAGATCGTCCCTTCCCGGTCATCGGTTACTACGATGTCGCTGAGATCGACGTTGCCGGTGTTGGTGACGAGGTACTCCCACAGCACGCTGTCCCCTGCGATCACCTCGACGCCGGGCGCGCTGTTCGCGTCATCGCCATTCACCGTCTTGACCAGGCTCAGCCCCGGGCTGGCGGCCGGGCAGGCCACCGCCGGGCCGGTGATCTGGGCCGTGTCGAAGTCATTGCCCCCCTTAGAGACGACGGTGATCATATCGCTCTGGACGAACAGGGCGTCCAGGGTGAAGTAGTAGTAGCGGACCTCTCCATCATTGAAGCCCTCGTCGAACTTGAGACCTGTGTATCCCGTCGATCCGTCCGTCCCCAGCGACGGTTGGCCGCCGTTGACGGTGAGCGAGCTGGGATCGGTCCCGTCCCACGTGCCGGCGGCCCAGAGGCGCAGGCAGAGGGGGTCTAGCTCGAAGAGGACATGGCTGATCGACGGCTGGCTGCCGGAGATCACCTCGTAGTACCAGGTCGATTGTCCAGGGTTCGGGTAATTATAGAGGACCTGGATGAAGTTGATCTCATCATTGCCGACCTGTACGGCCGCAGCCGGGATAACGTTGCCTCCCAGCGCGGCGATCACGAACAGGGCCAAGACCGCGTAGCGGGTCCAACTGGATCGTGCGCGCATATAAATGTCCTTTCCTCAGCATCAGTTTCACGAGCAACCGTCGTAGCTTCCCGCCCTTCTGTCAGTCCACCTCCTCTTATGTCTATGCCCCCTGCTCCGCTCTCATAAGACAAATTCTTATGATTGATTTACACTATATCATTAAGTTAGGCCGAACCGCCGCCGTGTGGAGATTCCAACCTTACAGTTTGCTGACAATTTTCGGCAGCGACGACGCGCGCGGGAGCTGCAGACAGTCGGGGGAAGCCTGCATCCTGGCAGACACGAGATCATGCAGATCTGCACCGCGCGCCAGGAGACACAACGAGAGAAGGGTGGGGAAACGCCTCCCCACCCTTCTCTCGTTGTTGCTGCCAAAGTCAGCGGCCTGGCGGACACAGAGGTCTTCGCCAGCGACCTGGATTGGCCACCCCGTATGTTGATCAAGTCAGGAAATACGCCAACACTACCAGGACGATGAACAACCCGCCGGCCAGCATGAACAGCCGGCGCAGGTCCTGCACCACATAGCGATACTCGCTGGCGAAATCCACCTGGGCCGTCGCCGCTGCTACCGACGCTCGCGGCGCGCTGGCTCGACCGTTCGGCGCGGACGGAGGCGCTGCCTTCGTCGTTTCTGTCGGGCGCGGCGGCGTCTTCCCTTTGCTATAAGACTGCGGCCGGGCTGTCTTCCCTGGCCGCATCGACCGTTTGGCCATCCATTCCTCCCCTCAAAGACTGGAAGATGGCCGGCCATCCCCGCAAGGGCAGCGACGGCCGGCCATCATGATGAATTACGCGGATCGTTCACGCGCGCCGATCAGCGCGGCCGCGGCGGATGGTTGGCCGCCACCTCCGGCCAACAGGCGTGCAACGTCACGCCATCCAGGTTCACGTCCAGCTCACGATCCGGGATCGCCCACTTCTTCCACACCCGCAGGAAAAGGGTCAGCTTCTCGCTCGGCGGCTTGATCGTGGTCGTATAGGTCAGGAACCGACCCGGAGCGTCGCGCAGGTACACGGTGTCCCACGGCAGCTCCTGCCAGTTCGTCACCTGCGTCCAATCCGTGCCATTCTCAAGCCATCCCCACTCTACGCGATAGCGGTAGACGTCCTCGCTCGGATGCGACCCATCCTCACGCAACATGCCCGCCAGCGAGAACTTGTACGGCTTCCCCGGCTGCAAGCCCTGCACGACCTGATAGATGCCCGCGTAGCGGTCAGCGTCGGTCGGCCCCATGTCCGTCTTCATCTCGATCAGTTGCGAGTGAGCGCCGTCATAGACCGTCGCCGGCCACTGGTCGTCGTGGAAGCCATAACCGGTTCGTCCCTCGTTGTCGAAGCGGCCCCATCCTTGCCCCACGCCCTGCTCGGTGAAGCCCGCCTCGAAGTTGCCGTTCGTGATCAGGTTCGGCCCGGCGCAGACGTAGCCTTCCACCGCCGGCGCGCCCACGACGATGGTGACGGTCCCCAAGGCCGAGTCCTCCATGCCATCGTTGGCCTTGTAGGTGAACTTGTCCACCCCATTGAAGACCGTCGCCGGCGCGTAGATGTACTTGCCGCCTTGACCGAACAGGGGACCCCACTCCGGCAGAGTGACCACGCTCAAGGTCACCGGGTCGCCGTCTGGGTCGCTGGCCGTCAGGGTGATCTCCACCGGCGTATCCTTGTAGGTCGTGAAGAGCACATCCTTGACGACGGGCGGCTCATTGACGTTGATGACGGTGAGGGGGACCTCCTCACGATCCTCGGCCTGGCCGTCGCTGACGCTCACGGTGAATAGGTATTCCCCGGAATCGCGCAGGGTAGGCCGCAACACGATCTCGCCTGTGCCGTCGCCGTGGTCGGTGAAGGCGCCGAAGGCTGGCAGCCCCGTGACCGCGAACTGCACCGCGTCGCCGTCCACGTCCACCGCCGACAGATTGATCGTCAGCGTTTCGTTCTCATTCATGGTGCGCCGACCGATCGCCGACAGCACCGGCGCGTCGTTGACCGGAGTCACCGTGATGTCGATCGTCGCGATCGCCGAGTCCACCGTGCCGTCGTTGGCCTGGTAAGTGAAGCTGTCCGCGCCATGGAAGTTGGTGGATGGGATGTAGGTCAGATTGGGCGCAGCGCCCGTCGTGACGCCGTGCGCCGGCGGCGTGGCGATGCGGAAGGTCAGCGCGTTGCCATCGGGGTCGCTGCCCATGAGGGCGATCCCGATTGCCGTATCCTCATCGGTGACCACCGTCTGCGAGACCGCTTCGGGAGGGCGGTTGACGTTGTTGACGGTCACCCGGAACGTCCGGCTGGCGGTCAACGCCCCATCGGAGGCGATGACCTCGACCTGCGTGGCGGGGCCAGCGGCGTCGAAGCCTGGGCTGAGCACGATCGTGCCCGCGCCGTCGCCATGGTCGGTGAAAGTGGCGAAGGGAGGTAACCCCATGGCCTGCAGGGTGATCACGTCGCCGTCGACATCGCTGGCGGTCACAGCCACTTCGACCGTGGTCCCCTCATCCAGCGTCTGATCGGCGATCGGGGCCAGGGTCGGAGCGTCGTTGAGCGCGTTGACGGTGATCGAGACCGTGGCGGGCGCCGAATCGACCTGGCCATCGTTGACCAGGAAGGTGAACGAGTCAGCGCCATGGAAATTGGGCGCTGGCGTGTAGGTCAGGTCGGGGGCTGCGCCGCTCAGCGCGCCGTGCGCGGGCGGCGTGACGATCGTGTAAGTCAGCGCGTCGCCGTTGGCGTCGCTCGCGATGAGCGTGATCGCGACGGCGGTGTCCTCATCGGTCGTGACCGCCTGGTCGCTGGCTTCGGGCGCCACGTTGGGTGGCACCACGGCTGTGGTCGCGATCGCCGTGTTGTTGGCGGCATTGTTGTCCGCCTCCTGGGCGGTGACGTTGGCGCTGTTCGTCACCGTCGCCGCTGTCGCCGCCGTCGTCTCGATGGTGACGGTCACAGACTGGCCGCTGACCAAATCGGGCAGGGTGCACGTGATCGTGCCGTCGGTCACCACACAGCTTGGCGAGCCATGGGCGGCGCTGACCAGCGTCACCTCGGCCGGCAGGTTATCGGTGAGGATCACCCCTGTCGCCGTGATCGGGCCGTTATTGGTCACGACGATCGTGTAGGTGAGTGGGGAACCAACCACCAGCGTGTCCGCCGAGGCCGTCTTCGTGATCGCCAGGTCGGCGGCGTTGGCATCCTGCGCCGCCAGGCCGATCCACGTCGCCAGATTCCAGGGCGCGGCTGTGGCGACGGTGGTGACGACGCCGAGCAAGAGGAAAGCAATGAAGACAGCGCTGGCGACTGCGGCTGGCCGGCGCGCGCGCAGCGCGGCCAGCGGTCGCGTGTGATCGAGTCGCATACGAGACCCCCTTTCTCCTCCTGTGCGTCTTGGCTGCTCAGGATGAAGCGCCTGATCGCCCTCGCTGCAGCCGGCTGGTCGCCGCCATCCACAGGCGTTGGCTCTCTTCCATACGCAGGAAGAAAGTGATCGTCCCGTAGCTGACCAGCGCCAGCAGACCTCCGGCCACAACGCTCATCAGGTTCCCGAGCAGGGTGCCGATCGGCAACGCCGGCTCCAGCCACGCGATCGCCAGCCCTGTGATTCCTCCCATCGCCAGGGCGGCGCCGGCGGCGTAGCTGGCGCTCCCGATCACTTCCTGGCTGCCCAGCCCCCCGATGCGACGGCGCAACAACACCGCCATGGTCACAGCGTGGGCAGCATGTTTGGCCGAGTCGGCTAACACCAGGCCCAGATAGCTCAATGGTTGTAAGAGAGCTAAGGCCACCACCAGATAAACGACGACTGCTGCGACGCCGATGGCCGCGGGCGTGCGGGTATCCTGCTGAGCATAAAAAGCATAATTCAAAGGCCAGTCGACCGCAGCAAATATCAACCCCACTAAGTATAACCGCAAAGCCGCCACTACGGCAACTGTGTCCGCGGCCGTGAAAGCGCCGTGCTCGAAGATCAACCGCACGATCGGGCGGGCCATCACCCACAGCCCTACCGTGGCGGGGAGGATCAGGTAGAGCACCATGCGCAATGCCTGCGCCAGCGTCCGCCGGTACGCCTCCCAATCGGCGCCCGCCGCCAGTTGCGAGAGGGAAGGCAGCGACGCCAGCGAGATAGCCACCGCGATCAGGCCATGCGGGAACTGGATCAGGGTGGTGGCGTTCTGCATCCAGGCCACGCTTTGCGGCCCGGTGCGCGACGCCAGGTTGCCGTCGATGACCACCTGAATCTGGCTGACCACCATCCCCAACGCGATCGGCAGATACAACTGGCCGATCCGACGCAGGGCCGGATGGTTCCAGGCCCAGCTCACTCGCAGGCGCGCGTCGCGCAGGCCCGGAAGCTGGATCGCCAGTTGCCCCACCGACCCCAACAGGACGCCGACCGCGATGCTGTCCACGTGCAGCGGTCGCGCCAGCGCCCCCACGCCGACGATGATTCCCAGGTTGAAGACGGCGGCGCCGAAAGCTGGCAAAGTGAAGCGCTCCAGCGCATAGAGCGCCGCCGTCGCTGCGCCCGCCAGGCCCATGCAGAGGACGGCGGGAGACAGGATGCGCAGCGAACGCACGAGCACAGCCTGCAAGGGCGCATCGAAGCCGCCGCCCAACACCCAGGCGATCTGGGGCGCCAGCAGCTCCAGCAGGAGCACGAGCACGGCGAGCACGATCCCCAGCAGGCTGAACAGCGCGGAGACCACGGGCCACAGCTCGCGTCGGCGTTCGGGGCGAGCGTAATCGCTCAATACCGGCACCAGCGCGGCGCTCAACATGCCGCCCACGAGCAAGTCGTAGATCATGAACGGCACGCGGCTGGCCAGGCGGAAGGCGCTCACCGCGCCGCTGGCGCCGAACAGGTCGGCGATGATCGTCTCGCGCGCCAGCCCCAGCACGCGGCCGATCATGCTGCCCACCGCCAGGATGCTGGCCGAACGCGCCAGATCGCCGGCTTCCGAGGGGAGGATCGGCCCGGCAGAAGCCTCGCGGTCGCGGGACGAGGGCTGCGTCTCAGGAGAGACCAGGGTCATGCCCCCTTCATGTGCTCGAGGATGCGCTGGAGCAGACGGCTGGTCGAGTGGCCCTCTTGATAAGCAATGAAATGCAGGGCTGCGCCGACAGCGTACGCCATGTCCGCCTCCGGCAACCGCTTGCCGCCTGGCCCCCAATCGCCTCCCTTGGCGTAGACATCTGGGCGCAGCGCCGCCAGCAACCCGTCGGCGGTGTCCTCCTCGAAGAGGACGGCCAGGTCGACGACGGCCAGCGCGGCCACCAGCGCCACGCGTTCTGCGGCGGGAACCAGCGGCCGGCCAGGCCCTTTGAGCCGCCGCACGCTGGCGTCGCCGTTGACGCCGACGATCAGCGCGTCCCCCAGCGCGCGCGCCTGCTCCAGATAATGAACGTGGCCGATATGCAGCAGATCAAAGCATCCGTTGGTGAGGACGACGCGCTGGCCAGCCGCACGCCAGCGCTGGCGCTGAGCGACCGCCTCGGCCAGGTCTACGACGCGTCCCATCGGCTCACGCGCGTCGACGCGCGCGGCGCGCCGCAGTCACCGCCAGCGCGATCGCTGCGGCCGCCAACGACAGCCATTGGGCCGGACTCAGCCCGCCGATGTACGTGCTGCCCAGGCGCACGAACTCGACCAGGAAACGTCCCAACGGATACCAGACAAAATACAGCCCCACCACCTCGCCATCGAGCAGACGATCGCCGTAGCGCCAGACCAGCCAGAACAGGATGCCAAAGCCAATGAGGCTCCACAGCGACTCATAGAGAAAGGTCGGATGGAAGGTAGCGTACTGCTCGTAGCCTGGCAGGCGATGCGCCGGATCGATCGTGACGGCCCAGGGGAGGGTCGTTGGCTGGCCGTACAGCTCCTGATTGAAGAAATTGCCCCAGCGGCCGATCGCCTGGCCGAGCGGGACGCCCACGAAGACGAAATTGGCCAACCTCCAGAAGGGGAACCCGGCGCGTCGGCAGTAGAGGGCCATCCCCAACGCGCCGCCGATCAGCGCGCCGTAGATGCCGAGGCCGCCCTGCCAGGTGGCGATGATGTTGAAGGGGTTGCTCAGATAGAACTGGCGCATCTCCGCGCTCTCCAGCGAGGAGCTGAGGACGAACTGCAGGCGCGCGCCGACGATGCCGAAGCCGAGCAGCCAGAGCAGGACGTTCCAGGCGTGATCGGGGTCCTCTCCCTGGCGTTGCGCCAGGCGAGCTGCAACGTACGTCCCCAGGATGACGCCGGTGACGATCAGCAGACCATACCAGCGCAGCGCGAACGGGCCGATCTGAAACACGATGGGAGAAGGTGTAAACCCGAACATTCGCTGTCACCACCTCGATCTTTCCAAAGGCCGCGCCGCTCTCCAGCCGCCAGGGCAAACCGTCCCGTCCGCCCCTCCTCAGGGCCTTTCCAGGGGCTGGCAGCGCGGACAGATATAGCTCATCGTCGCGCCCACCCGTAGCTCCTCGATCGGCGTCGCGCAGGCTGGACACGGCTGGCCAGTGCGATAGCCGACCTGCAGATGTGCGCTATATTGTCCTTCGTTGCCCCAGACATCGTATTCGCGCGGTCCGCCGCCCCAGCGAATCCCCTCCTGCAGGACATGGCGAATGGCGCCATGCAGTCGCGCCGTCTCTTCGGCGGTCAGGCTGGCGGCCGAACGCAGCGGATGCAGGCGGGCATACCACAAGATATCTTGCACGTAAACATTGCCGATGCCGGCGATGATTCGTTGATCGAGCAGGCAACGTTTGATCGCGCCGCGCCGTCGCTGGAGCAAAGCCGTCAGATGAGCAGGAGTGAAGTCATCGGCCAGCGGCTCCGGCCCCAGGCTGCTCAATTGTGGATGTCCCTTCCAGTCGTCAAGGGGGACGAGGTGGACGTGGCCGAACCACCAGAAGTGCGCCCAGAGTTGATGGCCGTCGCGAAACCTGAACACGACGCGCTCGCGTCGAGGGTCAGCGATCCGCTCCGGTTCTTGCAGGCGCACCTCGCCTCCCATGCCCAGGTTGAGAGCGATCGT
>FWPV01004378.1_pt1 | contig 14909 bp, 13 predicted proteins | sample 2228371 | NCBI WGS metagenome assembly FWPV01 (sample SAMEA103939776, study PRJEB20133) | metagenome
TATACAAGATCAAATTCATCTCCTTTGATAGCGCAACCAATCTGGCTTTTATCATTGTTGGTATGGAATTGCTGCTCGGCGCAATGCTGATGTTAGGATTGTTTTTAAAGATCACCATTGGTTTGTTGGTTTCTTTTACTGTTTTCTTGTCTTTCATGCTCTTTTTTAATTTGGAAGTAAAAGGATGCAGATGTTTCGGAAGAATAGTGCCATCATACAAGGGTGGCATTAAAATGCAATAATCGTGAAAATTAAAAAAAGGAGGTGAATTATGTTAAAAAGAAGCTTAATTAAAATTGGTTTTGCACTAATCGTCCTGACCTTGGCAAATTTTACTGCTGACTTGATAGTAACGACTGCGTTTTCAGCACAGCAAGTACCACCAAGATGTCTTCAAATTTGTGTCTATGGTAACGGACAATATAAGGATGGTTGTGTATCCAACGAAACTAACAATTGGTGCCCAGGGTGTGGTACTAATGATGAGTGCTAACCAACGATAGTAATTTTTGCAATGCCGTTTTAGTTTCTATTTTAGTGGCATTGCAAAATGTCAACAAGACTTTTTTGAGAGGGATAAAGTGTTTATGTCACTTTCGAAAAATAGCCTATTGGCAGTAGTGATCGTTTTATTCTTCGTTCTCGATTGTAGTAATAGTAGCTCTCAATTTTCGCAGGTGAAGAATCGCATTGCTCGAAGCAATTCGTTAGATGAGATTTTCGAAACTATAGCAACCATTGATATCAATCCGCGATATCCAATTGGTGACTTGCTCTATTTAAAAAAGTTAAATAAAGCGCAACAGATTGTTATTTATGATATGATGGCGAATCAAGTGCTTTTAGTGGATTTTGCCGGTAATATCATTTCAAAAATAGGAAATTCAGGTGAGGGGCCCGAAGAATACCAAGATGTACTATCTATTGAATGTGATAGGGATGATAATATTTATTTATTAGAAAAACCCCCTCAACTGCAAAAGATAAAAGTATTCAGACCTGATGGCAGTTTTGTAAAAACCATTTCATTGGATGCTGCAGGTATGAATCTGAAATTAACGAGTGATGAAAAGTGTTTTATTTTATACGACTCCAGAACACTTGCTGAAGGATCGAAGATCATAGCCGTTCTAGATACGAACGGGAAATTGTTGCAGAATTTTGGCTCTTCGATTCCGCCAGAAAAAATTTTTGGTATTCATTTAGCACTATATATGCCGCTACTAGCCGTTAACACTAAAAATGAAATATACGTAACCTCAATATATACTGGTTATTATAGAAAATATGAACTTTCAGGGAAACTGTTACAGACAATATCCATTAATAATAATTTGCCCGAACAATTCAAAGATTACCAACATTTCCGTCAAATGATATTTGTAGATAAAATATTTTCGGTAAGAGGCATTTTCTCATGCAAAGATATTATCATTATTTCAAAGACGCAGGATAAAAAAAATTATTTTGACTTTTTCAATTCCAAAGGTAGATTGATAAAAGAATATCTGCCCCAAAACGACCATCTTTATCTTTTAGATGCCGATTCAGAGGGGTTTCTCTATTTCAGCGACACTTCCGGATTTGAAGGGAGCATCACAGAAGCCAATCCCAAAATTATCATAAAAAAATTGTGTGAGTAAAAGTCACATGAGAAGAATTTTTGCTTTTGTAATATTTTTCCTCTTCTGTTTTTTGGGATTTTCGTTTTTAAAAACATACTCGGTATTACAAACTTTTAGAAAAGAAACTGTAAGGCTTCGGAGACAGCTTGATTCACTTGCCATGCATGTTGTGCATTCAGATTTTCTCGCTTGCAATCTACCCATAGATCGTTGGCTGAAGCATGAGACACGATTTCAATTCAATGAGCAAAGATGGGCTGTTTTGGTAGTTTTCTTGCAGGATAATGAATGCTTTGCTTGTTTCAAAGATCATTTGCATCAGGCCCAAGAAATTCGTCAAGAGGCATATCCTATTCTCAATGATCTCTGCTTTGATAATGCCTTTAGTGAAAGAGAAATATCCTTTTTCCTAAAACAGGAACAGACTATACTTCCTTTCTATTCGGCCAGGTCATTTCCGGAATTATATTCTATCATGTTAGCCCAACCACATAATTGCACATGCTTGGTTGTATTGTTGAATTCCTCTGGCAAAATCCTCCATTATCAGGTTTTCAAAGACGGCCAAAATAGTTCGATCCTGCGCTTGGTGAGAAAATACAAACAATTGTCCAAAGGAGATTGATTAAGATGCCTCTATTGTTATGTTTGTCATTATTAGTGAATTCTTATCGTTTTGATGAAATTTTTTCGTTGATGAGGCGAAGCTTCGTACCGCAGGTGAAAATGGAAAGTGGAGAGTATGATTGCCTTCCCATTCGTTCTGGATGTTGTGGCGTGGATGAACGGAATAATCTATATTTTGCAAGGCTAACGTTGAGAATGATAGATCAGAACGATTCGGTACATATATTGCATCCCTATTTAGCTGCCTGGACTGGTATCAGTGCCATTGCTGTTAGAGTGAAAAGTGATGTTTATGCTTTCAATCGTTTCGAACATCATTTTTTAAAGATAGGCCCCCGTGAAAAAGTAGTTTCTCTAATGAAAATAGAAGAAATTCGAGATGTTTTCAGTTTTGTTTATAATCCTGTTGATCAATACTTCTATGCTACAGGAGAATGGTGGGAACCGGAAAGGAATTTTCAAGCTTTTTTTCTGATAAAGCTGAAATTTGAAACTAAAACCTATGAAAAGATACTATTTATATCTGATGTTAATCAATACCTCACGTTATTTGCAAATATCGACAATTATGGATACATTTACGTACTATCAGACTCGAATTGGCTTTGGAAATATTCTCCGAATGGCATCTTTCAGCAGGGGAAAAATCTCATTTCGCAAGTAGACCCGAATACTGACGTGTCGGCCATTGGTATCATTATGGATCATTATCTTTTGATCTCTTCTTCCGGAAAGACACCTGGTAAAGTAAATAAATATTTAGAATTGTATGATTCGAGAACGCTGAAATTGCTGGCTTTTATTACGTTTCCATCCGATTTGATTTTTCATTCCACCAATCGTGGGCGTTTGATCTATTTTGAAAATCGAGATCGAACCCTTGCTCAAAAGCGGGGCGGCAAATGGTGTGATATTATCGATACCTATTCAGTGAACGCACGTTTAATTGAGAGTTTGAAATAGAACCGTCATGATTAAGATGGATGAAATGGTAAAAAAATGACAAAAAAATACGATGAAATAATCGAAAATCCATCTCTATAATAATTCATTGGTTATTCGCTTATTTTTAGCAATCATGATTCTGTGTTAAGTAGCGCCTTAAGCTTAATCTCATACACCTGCTGGGTGGGATTTCTGAACTCGGCTGGCGAGTTGACACGGAAAAGTGCAAAACTTAAACACCCCCATCAAAGACGCGCATGCGGGTGCGATTATACGCATGGGCTATAATCCATTAGGAGGCAACGCGCTGTGGATTCTCGGCAACGACAACCGGTTGTGCTATTATGCACATCTCAACCGCTATGCGGATCATAAAACAGGCGATCATGTCGGACGGGGGGAGGTCATTGGCTTTGCCGGCAACAGCGGCAACGCCCTCACCACGCCGGTGCATCTGCATTTTGAGATCATGGTTGTTGCCCGACTGTTTCCGCTGAAAAAGGAAAATATCAATCCCTTTCCAGAATTAATCAGGCGTTTGCAGAAGTGTAAGGACAAATAATTTCATTAAAAGTGCATACTGAAAATCGCACTTAACGGATTGTTAGACCTCGAGCGAGGAGAGTTATGTGCGGTTTAAGATGCCTTATCTGTTCCCTCATCGGTATGACAGATCTGTGAAAATGGTATTCACTATGGCATAAAAGTTATAAGCAACGTTGATACAAGAGTAGAACCATTGTAAAATTGCAACAGCCGGTTATTGGCTTGGCTTAATTGAAGCACTGAGGGTGTGGTTCTATTGGTAGATTTTGAGAATTCAAGGCTATTAACCGGCGTTCAAAGCCTTATTCGAGCGGAAATTTTCGCCACAACTCGTGTTGATTTTATTGAATTTATGCGTTTGTTGCGATTTTTACCCTTGATTTTTATTGAATTTCATTTAGTTTATTATTGAGAGTTGATGGTTATTTCTCAGTGATAATGTTTTGGATGAAAACTCATGTCTCACACGAATAAATGGTTCGTCTATTTCATTATTATTCTGCGGCTGCTCATCGGCGGCATGTTTATTTTCTCCGGATACATGAAATCTCTCAATATGGATTATTTTATTCAAGTGATATACAAGATCAAATTCATCTCCTTTGATAGCGCAACCAATCTGGCTTTTATCATTGTTGGTATGGAATTGCTGCTCGGCGCAATGCTGATATTAGGATTGTTTTTAAAGATCACTTTGAAGATCACCCTTGGTTTGTTGGTTTCTTTTACTGTTTTCTTGTCTTCCGTGCTTATTTTTAGTTTGGAAGTAAAAGGATGCGGATGTTTCGGAAGATTGAGTGGAGATCAGATTACCCTCTTGGATATTGTAAGAAATCTGACATTAATAGGAATGGTTTTCTTGTTGATTAAAAAACAGAAATATTGCTATTTCTTGTCGATAGATAAAAAATTTGTGAAGAACGCATGAAATGATTCAAAGCACCTGTGCGTCGGACAAATATTTTGAATAGGACCATGGAGTCAGTATGAATAATACCATACGTATAGGAATGCTATTTTCACTTATTGTTCTTACGCTTCTCATCATATTTCTCCAGCGCAAAGAGCCGGCCAGAATATCTGGATGTCGAGGTGACAAGATTGATATGAGCAAAATGTTACAATACGGTGAACCAGTGCGTAATATAAAGTTGGCGGACAAGAATGGCCGAGTATTCGACTTGAATGAATATCACCATCAGCCTCTGTTATTAGTATTTGTCGGTGGCAAACTAAAGAATATCAAGGTCTATGATGATTCTCTGCGTAAACATATTGGTGATTATCTCGACAGAGGGTTGAATTTGGTATATATCTATAGAGAAAATGTTCAGAATCGATTAAAAGTTACTCAATCTCTAAACATGGATATGTATTACGATGACGATAGCCTATCTCTTTTCACGGCCTTTCGAGTGTATGATCACTACTCTTGTATCATTCTTAATAGGGAGCACCACGTGGTTTTGTCGACCATAGTCGTGTTGGCGCCTCGAGAAATTGCAAAGATTATTGAATACAAGCAAAGTGATATCTTTTAGAAATGACACTATTGGAGGATTAAGCGAATGGGAAACAGACTTTGGGTTATAGGTGTTATTGTTTTTCTGATGATATCCTGTTCACAGAAACAAGACCCCTACGCACCGCCGATGGTCACCACCATTGATTTGGATGAGGTAGAGAAAACGGTTGAGAAAGAGGAAATATCATTAAAACTAATCTACAATAACCACTGGTATGAAAATGACCCAACAAAAAAAGATAGATTTATTCCATTTATTACTAACCTTTCTCAAGGTCTGGATTCTACCTTTTATGTTTTTGACTTTAAAAATAGCCGGCTGGTCCATTTTACTCATGACGGTAAATATTTACGCTTCATAGGCGGACCAGGAAGCGGTCCCGGGGAATTTATTAATCCAAATCAATATGTATTTCAAACGGATCAATATATTTACATTCCCGATTATGGTGGGGTGCAGCTTCATCTTTTTGATCGACATGGACGTTATATCCGTACAATAAAAAATGCCAGTGCCGGTGGAGGTAGATTTTCTATCGGCATTGACGGTATGATTTTTTCTACTCCGACGGATTCGGACGACCCGGAATTGAAATATATGATCCTCATCCAAGACAGTCTTGGCAATGAAATAAAAAAGATAGGACTGATTGGTCCCAACGATTTTTTAAAAAAAAGAATAAAAGGGTCATATTATGACAGAGAAAGATATTTCGTGATTGCAGGACGGCGAAAGGATTATCTATGGTGTGTTTTTACACATCAACCGATAGTCCGGAGATATGATTATGGAGGCAGATTATTGGAGGAGGTTCGGTTCACATCAAAAGCCATTTCAAAAGCAATGGCACGCTCGGAGTCGATACGTAAAGAGCGTAAGATAGAACTCGGAGGTGTGATGTTATTCTATAATCCACAAAGTATGGCAGAAAATGATTTACTGGTGCGTATTATTGGAATAGGCAATATGCATTTTACCGTTAAAGACAATAAAACACAAGCAGTTAAAAAGTATATATTAACTTCCACAGAGATCCTTCCTGAAAAAGACTTGAATCCGAATTATTTAGACATAAAATTATTAGCTGATAGATTTTATGCTTATTATATATCATGTATTTTTTTACAAACAAATAGTTAAGCGAAAAGGATAATAATTAAATTATTCATTTTTATTAATATTATGGAAGGACCGGTAGCTACCCGTATTAATATTAAATCAAATAAATTATTAAGGAGGATTGACCAATGAAAGAAAAAACAATATCCAGAATAGCTATTTTATTATGTGTCTCATTTTTGTCGGCGCTTAACCTAAATTTAGTTATCACACATCCATCACATTTCATTGATGGACTTGCGAATTTAAATCTTTCCACTTTTATTAATAATGCTTTCCCATATGAGGACCCGATTGGTGGAGGAGGTGGGGGTGGTACCGGTGTCAGTTGGGGTTGGATCTGGGGGACTTGTGGTGGAATAGATAATCTTTGCCCATTTATGTATGTTGGATGCGGACTATGCCATACGAATGGTTATGTTGGCAGGGATGGCAATTGTAGATATGAATGTTATTGTATCGACCAAGCTCCTCATGATAATTCATGGATTACTATTCCCGGTGATTGCTATCGTTGGTGGTAATAACATAGAATCTTTTCCAATTTAGATGTGCTTAGCAAATAGTAGTATGCTTTGCAGTGGATAAAGCCATGGCCATACCAACTACGCCGATTCCACCAAGCCCGGCCATGGCTTTAACGCCACATACTGTTAGCTATACCATCTTTAGTGAATTGCTCTGAGTTCCAGCTTATTATCGGTACGATACATCTAAAAGAGATATCCTTGCAAAGCTGCCATAATTTAATGTACACAGTGCATTCAATAAGTTAAATACTTTCTGCTCATCCTTATTCACCAGCCGCATCAGGACGATCATATGATGGCAAACAGAATGCATTACGTCACTCTCCTGCTTGTCGCATCTTTCTTTTTCTCATCCATTCCCTACAGCTTTTCCCTAACCAACGGGATAGAAACCGCCAAACTACTCTATTTTTTCTGCCTGTCTGGCCTCCTCCTCGTTTCGGCTGCTCTGTGTCTTTTGTCGGCAAAACCGCCGCTGACCATTGAAATAAATTTTTTAGATATCCTCGTCTTCATTCTGTACGCTTATATCATATTCCGGTGCCTTTCATTTCCCCTTGTCGAACTGTTGGGTCGGGATTTTGTCACTTGTCATTTGTTGTTCTTTTGCTATTGTATGATGCGAATATTTTTCACCTCACGACAAAAAGTAAAAAACATGGTGCTGATCAGCACGGCATTTATTGCCGCCGGCATCCTCCAAGCCGTTATCGCCCTGCTGCAACTCTACGGCCTGCTGCCGTCGTTACATCTTCTATTCAGACTCACCGGCACCTTTGCCAATCCCGATGCCCTGGCTGGATACCTAACTTCCATCACACCTTTCGCATTTGGGATCTATTGTTTGTCCAAAGATCAAAATCTAAAATGGTTTGCCGGTCTCTTCCTTCTTCTTGTCATTTTGGTGTTGCCCACCACTATGATCAGAAACGCGTGGATCGCTGCAGCCGCCGGTATTCTCTTCGTCTTGTCTCATATGTATCGAAATAAGCTTGCGGCTCTTTTTACCCGCAAGTTGGTAGCGACCTTAACCATCGCAGGATGTCTGCTTTTAACGCTTCTGGCCGGCTATGCCCTGTATTCTCTAAAACCTGACTCTATTCAAGGCCGATTTCTGATGTGGAAAGTCTCGTGGCGCATGTTTCTGGCTCATCCTTTATGGGGCATCGGCTTTGGCCGTTTTGGTATGAAATATGGATACTTTCAGGCTGATTACTTTGTGCAACATCCACAAAATCTCTATGAAAAATGGCTCTCGGGAAACGTCAACCACGCCCATAATGAATACCTGGAGATTTTGACCGAATTAGGCATCCCCGGCTTGCTGCTCTTTTTATCATTAGTTTATTTGTTATGGACCACCAAAGCGGCCAGGCCGGATCCTATTCTGGTTTCCGCCAAAGCATCTTTGCTTTGTTTATTGGTCTTTGGTTTTGGATCCTTTCCGCTGAGCATTCTGCCCACGGCCATAAATGCGGTATTTATTATGAGCATTATTGCAGGTCATCGGCAACCTCTTTCGATAATCCCATTAAAAAACCGGACGCGTATTGCCATTTCTGGTATGATGATTATTTTAGCCATATTATTGTTGAATTACACCAAAAAAACGTTTTTCATCTTCAAAGAATGGCATACGGCCGTTCAGCTTTCCCTGATGCAGCAATATGGCTTGGCCATCGAACGATATGAAAAATTATATGAATATCTCGAAAATGAAGGGCAATTCCTGCTCAATTATGGCGGCACACTCAGTCTGGAAGGAGAACATCATAAAGCCATTGAGCTGCTGCAAAGAGCCCAGCAGCGATTCGCCGATCCCAACATCCACATTTCTCTCGGCAACAGTTACGCCGCGTTGGGTGGTATTCCGGAGGCAGAGCATCACTATCGGTTGGCCTATCACATCATCCCCAACCGTCTGTATCCGTTGTATCTGCTGACAAAACTTTATTATAATAATGATATGCGTGAGCAAGCCCAGCAGACCGGCAGAACAGTCATCGATTTTGAGGAAAAAGTCTCTTCGCCGGCCATCGATGAGATGAAAAAAGAAATCAAGGCGCTGCTCTTTTCCGCGCGAACGGATATGCAATGGCCCAGTTATGCAAACCGGCCGGAAAAATAACCATCAGCCCAAACACTTACGGAAACGGTTTCTAACCGCTTTCGATGGCTTGCTCATAGTCGCATTGCTGTTCAACATTACCATTCTGATCGTATCCATTGGCGCCGATTGGAGGATTTATTATCATTACAACTATTTCAAGAGATCCACCGAGCCGATCATTGCCCCCATCGATGCGAGCCAAATGATTCTACCTTTCGAGGACACATTCGGCGCGCCGCGCGACTACAATTGGGTACACCAAGGCGTGGATATGTTTTGTCGTCTAAACACCCCCATCAAAAATGCGCATGCGGGTGCGATCATACGTATGGGGCATAATCCGTTAGGAGGCAATGCTCTTTGGATTCTCGGCGACGACAACCGGTTGTACTATTATGCCCATCTCAACCACTATGCGGATCATAAAACAGGCGATCATGTCGGACAGGGGGAGGTCATTGGCTTTGCCAGCAACAGCGGCAACGCCCTCATCACGCCGGTGCATCTGCATTTTGAGATCATGGTTGTTGCCCGACTGTTTCCGCTGAAAAAGGAAAATATCAATCCCTTTCCAGAATTAGTCGAACCTTTGCATGTGTGTAGGGACAAATAATTTCATTAAAAGTGCATATTGAAAATCGCAGTTAACGGATTGTTGGACCTCGAGCGAGGAGACTTATGTGCGGTTTAAGATGCCTCGTCGTATCACTCGTCGGCATGACAGGCTGTTAGGAGTTTTTAAGGTTCTTTGGAGTTTAGGGACGGAGGAAAGTTCACGAACTGAACCAGAACGACCGTGTTTTTTTAGGGTCGGTGTATCGACGAGCGAGAAAGCGATGACATGTCACAAAGTCGAAATTGACAGGGACTGGACGCAGAGCCTCGGCCCTTGTGTTCCACCGCTGGAACAGTGGAGCGAGATTGAAACAGGGAAAAACACGAATCGCTTGGTTTAGAGAAAGGATAAGGCTTTCTCTAAAATTCACAAATCGAGTTCTATTAATAAATCGGCAAGGATGACTTTTAAACGCCAAATATTAGAAAATTTTTGTATATTAGGATAATAATTTTTAAATTTAAAAAGTGTTTGAACAATAAAACCATTTTACCGATTGCAATATATCATGAAAAAACTACTCATTTTCATACCAATACTCCTCATTTTCGCCATTCTCGCCTATATCCTCTTTTACCCGGATCGCCCTGGCGAGCAGGAGGCAGCTGCAGAGCCTGCTGTGGTTTCTACGACTCCGATTGTCTTTCCGGTGCGCATCCAAACATTGCCGCGGCAGGACTTGATCTTGTGGATTCCCTGCAGTGGGCTGGCGCGACCGGCACGGGAGGCGGAGATCATCGCCCAGGTCGGCGGACGGCTGGATTCTCTATCTGCTTTCAATGGCAAATTCGTGCGCAAAGGCGAGCTATTGGCGCGACTGGATGATGCCACCTATCGCTTGGCTTTGCGCGAGGCGGAAAACAATCTGCTCAGTAGCCGCATCGAATACAATATCATCAAGGCGGCGCCGACGACGGTGGTCAACAATCGTCCCGATCGCCTGCAGAAACAACTCGACAGCCTCCGATCGGTCTATCAACAGGCGGAGCAGGCTTATAAAAACGGCGAAATGGGTGAAGAGCCATTTCGCCGCATCCGGCGTAATTATGAATCTCTGCTCACCTATCGCGATTTCGATCGCGACGATGTGGTGGCCAATAAATGCGGCCTCAATCGCGCGCTGGTGGAATACGAGCGCGCCAAACTTAATCTGAGTTACTGCGAACTGCGCGCACCTTTTAACGGTTTTGTGGCTGATTGTGAGCTGGTGTCTGGTGGTAGTTACATCCAACCAGGTTACAAATGCATGAAGATCGTCGATTTGTCCGTGATGAATATCCTCACCGAGGTCACCGAATCGCAGATCGGCAAGATACGCATCGGCCATGCGGCAGAGGTGCGCTTTGTCGCTTATCCAGAGAATGTGCTACGCGGCCGGGTGACGCAAATCAATCCCTATATCGATTTGGAAAAGCGCATCGGCAAGGTGACAGTGGAGGTGGCCAATCCCGGCCAGCGTATCAAGCCGGGTATGTTCGCCAACGTACGCATTCAAGGGGATGTGGTGGCGGATGTGGTGGTGGTGCCGCGTTCTGCGGTGGTGATGCGCGACAATCGGCCGGTCGTTTTTGTCGCCCAGAACGGCCTGGCCAAATGGCATTACGTGGGCATCGGCGCCGAGAATGAGGATTTCTATCAGATCACCGAGGGCATCGCCGCGGGCGACAGCGTTATCGTCGAAGGCAATTACAATCTCGCCCACGATGCCAGAATAGTCGTCGCCAGTGGTGAAAAACAGCTACGATAACGCCTATGTCTCTGACGCATACAGCCGTGCGGCGGCCGGTGACCGTGGCCATGCTTTTCATTGGCATCGCGGTGCTCGGTCTATTGTCGCTGAATCAGATCAGCATCGATTTTTTGCCGCCGGTACAAATTCCCGAGCTGATGGTGCAGACCATCTATTCCGGCGCCTCGCCGGAGGCGGTGGAGACCAGTGTCACCGAACCCATAGAATCCATTTTGGGGACAGTGGGCGGACTGAAGCGCATCAGCTCCATCTCGCGCGAAGGCATGTCGTTGGTGCGGTTAGAGTTCTACTGGGGTCGCCGCATCGATTACGCCATGCTGGAAGTGCGGGAAAAGTTGGATGCGGTGCGGGGTTTCCTGCCCGAAGAAGTCGAGCGGCCCACCATCCTGCGCATCGACCCTTCCACGGAGGCCATCATGACGCTGTCGCTGACGCCCAAAAACGCTGGCGGCGATTCGGCCATGGTGTATACCCAGTTGGTGCAATTGCGCGAATTCGCCCAGGTTTTGGTCAAGCGGCGGTTGGAGCAAATCCAAGGTGTGGCACAGGCGGTGGTAGCCGGCGGCCGAGAGCGGGAAATACGGGTGGAAGTGAACCCCGCCAAGATGAGCGCCTATGGATTGAGTTTCAACAGCATTGCCGCGGCGCTGAAATCGGCCAATATTCAATACAGCGGCGGCACCCTCAAACAGGGCATTTTCCACTATGCCTTTCGCACTATATCCGAGCTGGAGACGATGAAGGACATCGAGGAAGTAGCGTTACGCACGCCACAAAGCCGACTCATCCTCTTGCGCCAAATAGCCGATGTGCGCGAAGCCTATGCTGAGGTACAGGGGTTGACCCGCGTCAACGGCCAGGAGGCGATCCTGCTCTTCATCCGCAAAGAAGCCGGCGCCAATACCGTCGCCATTACTTCAGAGGTGCGTCGAACGCTCGAACAGCTGGCCAGCGATTATAAAGATATCGAAATTCACGTGCTGTTTGCCCAGGCGGATTTCATCAAAAAATCCATTGCCGACATCGAACAGGCTATCTTCTGGGGGGCGTTGCTGGCCTTTATCGTCTTGTTCCTTTTTTTGCGGCACGTTCGCTATCCGCTGATCATCGGCATCGTCACGCCTTTTTCCATCCTCACCACTGTGGTGATGATGTACTTTGCCGGCATCACCTTCAACATCATCTCTTTGACCGGATTGGCGCTGGGCATCGGCATGGTGGGCGATAATGCCATCATTGTGGTGGAAAATTTTTCCCGTTTACGCCAGCAGGGTCTGCCGCTGCGGCAGGCGGTGTTGGAGGGTGCCAAGGAGCTCAACGTCACCATCTCCGCCGCGACTTTTACCAATGTGGCTATTTTCCTGCCGGTGATATTCGTCAGCGGGGTGACGCAAAAGCTGTTCGTGGATATGAGCCTGACGATGACGTTTTCGCTGCTGGCGTCGTTGCTGGTGGCCATTACCCTGGTGCCGTCTCTGCTGGATCGGCTGATTACGAAATCCAGAGAAAAACGTGATGAGGAAATGCGCCTGGCTCGCTTCTTCTCTGAGCAATTCAACCGATTTTTAGCCCGCTATGAACGCTGGTTGGAATGGTGTTTACGGCATCGGTTGCAGGTTATTGGCATCACCACGGTCATCGCGTTGCTTTCCGCTGGACTGGCGTTTTTCATACCGGCAGAACAGGCGCCGGATGTGGACCAGAGTCGCTTTAGCGTGGAATTGGTGATGCCGCGCGGCACTTCGGTGCAGGCCACGGCTGCTGCTTCCGCTTTGTTCGAAAAAACGCTTCTTGCTCTACCTTGCATCGATATCACTGCCGCCGATATCGGCCTTTCGGCGCGAGAGGATTATTTCAGCTTGCTGAATGCCGATATCAATCGCAGCCGCATCGAGGTGAGGCTGGCATCGGGGTATACTGTGCCGCAAGCACTGGAGCAATGCAGAGAAGCCATTCAGCCGCTGCAGCAACAATTCACATCCATGGGTGCGGCCATTTCCTTCAAACGGCGCACAACCACCTTTGAGCGGATTTTACAGCCGCAAGAAAACGACATCAAAGTGCGGATCATCGGCAAGGACCTGACGCTGGGAGCGCGCATTGCGCAAACGGTTTTGAGAGAGCTTTCGTCCATCGAGGGGCTGTCGGATGTGCGGCTGGGGCTGCAGCAACACAATCCTCAGGTCAGTTTGCATCTCGATCGCCAGCGATTGGCGGTGCATCGATTGGATGCGGACTTTGTTTCTTCCGAGGCCGCTGCATTCATCGGCGGACAGATTGCCACCCACCTCAGTGATTTCGATCGTCGTATTCCGGTGCGACTTTTACCGGCTTTGTCGGAAAAAACCGATAGGATCGCTGCCCTGCTCAAGCATCAGGTCAAAGAAGGCGTGCCGATGGCGGATTTTGCCACGGCAACGCGGCTGCTGGGATTCAATGAAATCTATCACGAAAACCATCAGCGCGCTATACTGGTTTATGCCGATGCCGGCACTGCGAATATATTATATACCCTTGGCGATATCAAGCGAAAGTTAGCCGGCATGCCGCTGCCTGAGGGTTATGAAATTCACGTCGGTGGCAAGATCGACGAAATTCGCGAGGCCGGACGCAGTCTGATGATCATTCTGTTGTTATCGGTCTTTCTGGTCTACATCATCCTCGCCTCGGAATACGAATCGGCGCTTTATCCATTGATCATCCTCATCACCAGTCCACTATCCATTGTCGGTGCCTTTATAGCCATGTTCCTTGCTGGGCAGAGTTACAATATCATGTCGTTGGTGGGATTGGTGATCATGTTGGGCGCCATCGATAACGACACGGTCATCGCGCTGGATTTGATCATCGCCAATCGCCGCAAGGGCCTGTCGTTGCAAGAGGCCATCCATGATGGCATGCGCAAGCGCCTGCGACCCATTGTCATGACCACTCTTACGACTATTTTGGGCATGGTTCCGTTGATCATCGGCTTTGGCGCCGGCCTGGAGTTAGCCGTTGCCTTGAGTTATCCGATCATCGGCGGCATCCTGGCCTCCACGGTGGTGGCGATGTTGATCGATCCGGTGCTGTATAGCTATTTCGATCGCTTTGGGGAAGGGAAGAAAGACGTCGTTATATAGGCGGGAATTGGAGTTTACTCTTTTGGGTTTCATTTTATAGCTGCAGGTTTCAATGAAAGGCTAAAGCCTGAATTCCCGCTGGCGGACTGAAAACTTGCGATCCAAAACAGCAGTGGAATTAAACCTTTAGGGTTTCATGAATGAAAGGCTAAAGCCTGAATTCCCGGCGTGGCGGACTGAAAAACAAAACCTAAAAAAGCAGCGGAATTTACCCTTCAGGGTTTCATGGATGAAAGGCTAAAGCCTGAATTCCGATAACTACGTCCCAACGCGGGAATTCACCCTTGTACATTGAATTTAGATTGAGTATAAAAGTTCTTTGGATTAACGAAAAAAATATGTATCCTGACAGAAGAGAAGGCATCACCCTTGAGCCTCGAGCTCGTCCTAAAG
>FWPV01010701.1_pt1 | contig 14907 bp, 15 predicted proteins | sample 2228371 | NCBI WGS metagenome assembly FWPV01 (sample SAMEA103939776, study PRJEB20133) | metagenome
TTGCTGTAATAAAAAGAGGGACTCCTTTTGTTCAACTGTATAGCCAAAAGATAATTCAGAAAAACGTTGCGTAAGTCTTAGAATTCAATCCCACATCCATTTGGTGTTCTTCTTCTAATTTCCCTATTTGCTTGTGAATGGATTCGCAACTGATACTGATCTGCCTGATTTCCTATTTCGCTTTGCTCTTTGTGGTCTCCATGCTCACATCGCGCGGGGCCAATAACGACACCTATTTCCGAGCCAACAAAAGTTCCAAGTGGTACTTGGTGGCCTTCGGTATGATTGGGGCCAGTCTCTCCGGCGTTACCTTTATCTCGGTGCCGGGATGGGTCAACAATTCGCAATTTGCCTACATGCAGATGGTGCTCGGTTACCTGCCGGGTTATATGCTCATCGCCTTCGTGCTGATGCCGCTTTACTATCGCTTACAACTCACTACAATTTACACCTACCTGGGTGAACGATTTGGTTTGGTAAGCTATAAAACCGGTTCAGCTTTTTTCTTGATGTCGCGCCTGCTGGGTTCTGCCTTGCGTATGTTTTTGATAGTGGATGTGCTGCAAACCTTGGTATTCAACGACCTTAATGTCCCTTTTCCGGTCACCGTGATCAGCAGCATACTTTTGGTTTGGCTTTACACCTTCCGGGGTGGCATGAAAACCATCGTTTGGACCGATACCTTGCAAACGGCTTTTATGCTGATTGCGGTAGTCTCCACTGTGATTCTCATTGCACAGCACATGGGTTGGGGAATTGGCGAAGCGGTTCGTCAGATCAGCGAATCAGACTATTCGCAGGTCTTCTTCTGGGGATCGGGCAAAAGCAATTTCTTCAAGCAATTTTTATCCGGTGCGCTCATCGCCCTGTGCATGACCGGCCTAGATCAGGATATGATGCAAAAAAACCTGACCTGTAAAAACATCAAAGAAGCGCAGTGGAACATGAGCAGCTTTGCCGTGGTTCTGGTATTTGTGAATCTGTTATTTTTGGGATTAGGAGCGATGCTCTACCTCTACGCAGCCAAAATTGGGTTGCCGGAAACGGGCGATCAGTTGTATGCGGCTGTGGTAAAAAGCGGAACCCTGCCTACTGTTGTTGGGATATTCTTTGTGCTCGGGCTCACGGCAGCAGCCTACTCCAGTGCCGACTCAGCCTTGACTGCCTTAACCACATCCTTCTGCTACGATATGCTGGATCTGGAAAAGAAAGCGCAGGAGAAGCAAGAAAAAATTCGCCGCATGGTGCATATCGGCTTTGCCGTATTGACTGTGTTGGTGATACTCGGCGCCAAACAACTCGACAACAAAAACATCATCGATACGGTATTCAAAGTGGCCTCCTATACCTACGGTCCTTTGTTAGGATTCTTTGCCTTTGGCCTATTTTCAAAAAGGAAAGTAAACGATTACTGGGCGCCACCCATAGCGATATTAGCGCCGCTTATCAGTTTTGTCATTGCCAGCAACAGCAAAGACTGGTTCAGCGGATTTGAATTTGGCTATGAAATTCTGCTCGTGAATGGTGCCCTAACGTGGTTCGGGCTTTGGTTGAGTGGACTCAGTTTAAAGACTAGTACTTCGTAATCTCGGCATCGCCCCAAAGGTCTTCGATACCAAAAAATTCACGTTTGTCTTCTTGAAAGACGTGGGCTACCACGGTAATGTAATCGAGCAATACCCACTCGCAATTTTCAAATCCTTCTTTGCCCCAAGGGTCTTCTTTCAAGGCTTTGAATACTTCTTCATCGATGGATTTACCGATGGCCTCAACCTGGCGGTCACTCTCCGCGTGGCAAACCACAAAGAAATCGGCAACGGCGCCCTTCACATCACGCAAGTCCATTAACACGATATCCTTGCCTTTTTTCTCCTCCATGCCCTTCACCACCACATCGGCTAAAATTCTGGATGCGTCTATTGTGTTGTTTTTCGCCATTTGCTTCTCGTAATTTGAAGTGCAAAGTAAACGTATTTGAACAAGACTTTCCCATCTATCCCTCCCTTTTGGCCAGAGCTTCGTCTCTATGCCGAAATAGATTCCAGCAATGCGGAGTTAAAAAGGCTGGAAGACCGCGGCGAGGCTGCTCACGGTATGGTGGTTTCAGCCACCCATCAATACGCAGGCAGAGGACAAATGGGCTCTTCTTGGCAAGGTGAGCCGGGCTTAAATCTTTACTTGAGCCTACTCCTTTTCCCTAAAATTCCCGTTGACTTGCAATTCCACTGGAACAAACGACTGGCTTACTTGGTGCACCAAGCCCTGAGTCAGTTTAGCGCAGGCGTGAAAATAAAATGGCCCAATGACCTCATCTTAAACAACAAAAAAATTGGGGGCATGCTTATTGAAAATACCCTGAGCGGCCCATACGTGCACCGCAGCATTATTGGCATTGGAATTAACGTGAACCAAGAAAATTTTCCCGGTTTGGATAGGGCCTCTTCCTTAAAAAATGAAGTAGGTGAAGAAATCTCTCCCTTCGAACTTCGCGATGTGCTTTTACAAGAACTGAGCAAAGGACTGAGCCAGGAGATTAACCTCAGCACTTTAGACGAAGCCTACCAAGCGGAACTATGGAAATTGGGGGAGATGACAACCTTTGCCGAAAATAATCGTTTTTTCAATGCAAGGGTAAGCGGGGTGAATGAAGTGGGTCAGCTCCTCTTGGAGACTGAATCGGGACTAAAAGCCTACAATTTGAAAGAGTTAAGCTGGGAATCGTGGTAAACGGCGTCATAGACATAGGAAATACCGAAGTGAAATTTGCCGCCTTTCGGGGAGAGCAAATGCTGGATCAAGGCAAAATGCCCTACGGAGCATGGGAGGAATTGCGGCATTGGGCAGAGGCCTGGCAGGTGGAGGCCTGGATGCTGAGCACCGTACAAAAAAAACCCACTAGCGAAGAGTTGGGCTTTGCGTTTTTGGAGCTTGATGCAGATACCCCCTTGCCTGTAACTAATCGCTATGCCACACCGTCTACTTTAGGAAAAGATCGGATAGCCGGTATTTGCGGAGCAGCGTGGCATTTTCCTAAGCAAGCTGTTCTGGTTATTGATGCCGGCACTTGTATCACTTACGATTTCATGACGGCTCAACACGAATACCTCGGCGGAAACATTACACCCGGCATACACATGCGACTCAAGGCCATGCACCAGTTTACGGGCAAACTTCCGGAACCAACATGGGCTCCGTTGGATCGCTTCTTTGGACAAACTACCCAAGACAGCCTTTTGAGCGGGGTAGCCGAAGGAGTGATAGGAGAAGCGAGCCATTTAATTGAGCAATACCGCAGTGAATTCGGTGATTTACAGGTTTTATGCTGCGGTGGTGATGCATCCTTCTTTGAGAAAAGGCTTAAAATGAACATATTTGCGGCGCCTTATCTGGTGCTCATTGGGCTCAACCATATACTACGATACAACCAGGCATTACATGCGTAAAAACAAAATTCTCCTATTCGTCGCCTTCCTCTGCTCCATGGGCTCAAGCGCACAATTGCTAACGCAGTCACCTTATTCCAGGTACGGTCTGGGAGAACAGTATTTTCAAGGATTTGGAGATCAAGTGGCCATGGGATCGGGAGGTCTGGCACAGCGCCACAGCCTGAATATGAATATCCTCAATCCGGCTTCGTACAGTGCCTTGCGCATGACGAATTTCCGATTGGGTGCCACAAGTTTTATCACCGAACTTCGCCAAGGAGACCAACTTCTCACCACCAATTCAGCAGGACTTCGCTACCTTACCTTGGGCTTTCAGCTGAACAAGAAAAAAGATTGGGGATTGGCCTTTGGTGCCTTGCCTTACTCAGGTAAAGGGTATACCATTCAATACAATACCGATTCCTCTTTTGGCAACATTACCAACAGCCTGAGTGGCTCCGGCGACTTAACACGCTTCTTTATTGGAACAGGCAAAGAAATTAACGATTACCTCAGCCTCGGGGTGCAGGCGTCCTATATTTTCGGCAAACTCAGCGACCGCAGGAGTATTGAATTTGCCGACGGTTCTCCTTACCAAAATTACCGAGAAAGTGCCACGGATTACATCGGTGGTTTGATGCTGGAAGGCGGTTTGCAAGCCTATTTTCCGGGAAGAATTGTGCGGAGAGACAGCGTAAAAAATCCGGATAACACCAAATCACTGCGAAGAGATACGACGTACCTCAAACACAGCTTCGGATTATACTACCAGGTTTCCACCAACCTGAATGTTACCCGCGAGCTTTTCGCCCGAAGTTTTGTGGAATCCAATGGGCGGGAATTTGTGAAAGACACCATATTGCTTGTTGACGATTTAGCAGGCCGCATCAGCCTACCTTCCAATATTGGTTTCGGATACCAGCTGGAGCAAGCTTCCGGCAAATGGCGACTCAACTTCGACTACCGCTATAACCTGAATTCGCTGTACAAGAATAGCTTCAGCACAGAAGCCTTAAACGACTACCACCAAGTGAGTTTGGGCTATGGATTCAGGCCATCGACTAAATTCTACGATGACGATGTGAACTTTCTGAAAAAGACAGAATACCGCATCGGCGCTCGGTATAGCACAGCCCTTTTACAAATTAATAACACAGATGTGCCGGAGTATGGCATTAGTTTTGGCTTTGGAATACCATTACGTACCAGAACCGTAACCGAAGAGTTCAAATACCAAACGGTATTCTCCAGCCTGAATGTTTCAGTAGAATACGTTCAGCGAGGCACACTTCAAAACAACCTGGTGCAAGAAAATTACTGGCGATTTGTATTCGGAGTTTCTCTGAACGACAAATGGTTTAATAAACGCAAAATAGATTGAGGACTAAGATTATGAAAACGAAAGACCTGTTGAAGGGAATGTTGATGACTGCAGGCCTTTGTATCGCAGTAGCAACATGGGCACAACCAGTTACTACCGGTAACAACACACCGTGTGATCCGAACGGAAAAGACAGCGCGATGACGCTGCGTAATTATTCATTGATGCACGAAGAAGTGCGCCAGAAACGCTATGAATCTGCTCACCAAGATTGGATTTATGTGTTTGAAAATGCGCCTTGTTTCAGAGAACAAACCTATGCTGATGGTGCCGATATCTACGAGCACTTGATTAAGAAAACGAAAGACGCAAAACGTAAAGGTGAACTTTTAGACACCTTGGATTTGATTTACCAACGCCGTATTCAATACTTCGGTAACGAAGGATTTGTGAAAGGCAAATGGGGTAAAGACGTTTTAAGCCTTGACCGCAGCAATGCAGAAAAAGGGATAAAATTGATTGAAGAAAGCATTCAGCTGGACGGCAAAAAAATCGAAAGCAGCATTGTATTGCCTTACTTCCAAGCTGTTATCGGTCAGGAGAAAAAAGGAAAATTGACCAAAGACGATATCCTTAAGGTATATGAAACCTTAACAGAAATTATCGACTACAATGTGAAAAACAATACGGAAGACGCTCAATTAGGTATCTACGATTCTAAAATGACCTTGGAAAACTTGGTTGAAAATACCTTTACAGCTGAAATTCCACAGTTATTTGAACCGGGTGTGGTCCTCACTTTCCAGCCAAGCTATAGCTCTCCACGCTACGAAGTAACCAACGTGGATAGCATCTATATCACGGTGAACAACAACATCACCGAGGCAGCCGGAAGCAAGGTATACTATGTTAAAAAAGCATGGAACGTAACCCAAGAATCCGTGAATATATTAGCCGCTCCGTACTTGGATTGCAAATCATTGGCGGCTATCTACGGACCAAAATTCGATGCGGATCCGACTAACTTAGAACTCATCGAAAAGATTCTCTTGTTCTTGAACAACGCCCGCTGCGATGGCGAAGACTTGTATATCAAAGTATCTGAAGCTTACGTGAAACAAAAGCCGAGTGCATTGGCTTACCGTGCATTGGGTAATGCTTACAAAAAAGCGAAGAACGGTGCTAAAGCGCTAGAAAACTTTGAGAAAGCCATTACCCTCGAAGAAGATCCGAAGGTAAAGGTGAACGACTACATCAACTTAGCGAAAGCTGCCTTGGTAAGCCGTAACTACATGCAAGCGAAGAGCTATGCTGATAAAGCCTTGGCCATCGATCCAAATAAAGGTGAGGCCTATATCCTTATCGGTGATGCATACACCTTTGCTGCAGGAAACTGTTCAGTAAAACTCGATGGAAAAGCGATTTACTGGGTTGCCGTTGATATGTACATCAAAGCGAAGTCTGTAGATCCGGGTGTTGCCGGTGCTGCCAACCGCCGTATCGCAACCTACTCGAAATACTTCCCTGAGCGTAAAGAAGCCTTCTTCAATTCCATCAACGAAGGAGATACCTATACGCTAAGCTGTTGGCCAAACTTGAGCACGAAGGTGCGCTTCTAAACCACCAGAAAAAGTTTAAATTCCCGGAAATGAGACGTCTCAGCACAGCCTATTGGACCATCATTTCCGGGATTTTTTTTGCGTTTTTGCTAAGCGCCTGCGACACCCAGCTGGAGCAAGAAAAGGTGAGCGAAATGCTGAATGATACCCTCTTTCCGGAACATGCCAAGAACGTAGAAATGCGTTTTAGCGATTCGGGTACCCTGAAAGCTCGCTTACTGGCCCCCATTTTAGATCGCTACCCGGCAGCCGAGCCTTATACCATTTTTGAAAAAGGGGTAGATGCCTATTTCTATGCCCCGAATGGCGAGATTGAAAACACGGTAAAGTGCAATTACGCCATTCGCAAAGACGTGCAGAAGCTGGTTGAGATGCGCAATGATGTGCGCCTGGAAAACAGCAAGGGCGAAAAATTGAATACCGAAAAGCTCTTCTGGGATCAGGAGAAGCAAAAGATTTATACCGATGCCTTCGTGAAAATCACCACGGCTGAAGACATCATCTACGGAGATGGATTTGAGGCCAACCAGGATTTTAGCGAATACCGCATCTACAATATCAAAGGAACCGTAAGCGTCAAAGACGATGAAAAAACTCAATAGAATTGCCTGGCTTCTCATCGCTATACTCTCGCTGCTCGTGGGCTTGGGCCTGCTTCTTAGCGAAGGCGCCATGCATTCCAGATTCTACGTTTTCTTCTTATTAAGCCCCGTGGCTTTCTTCTTCTGGTACATGGAACGCGACAAAGCGGTGAAATCCAGCGGAAAAAAGAAAAAATCTTAGAACTTTGTAACCTATCATGGACAGTCACCAGTGGCTTATTATAATCTCCATGCTGATTCTGTCAGCATTTTTCTCCGGAATCGAGATTGCCTTCCTTTCTTCCAATAAGCTACGCATTGAACTCAAGAACAAGCAAGGTGTAGTATGGGCCGCACTTTTAGCCAAATACGTAAAGCATCCCGCTCGCTTTATCACAACAGTTCTGGTGGGCAACAACATCGCACTTGTGGTGTACGGTATCTACATGGAAGGTTTGCTTGGGCCGCTCTTTCAAGGAAGCGTGCTAGCCGGTTATGAAGTGCTGAGCATTGTGCTGCAAACCCTAATCTCCACCTTAATCATCTTGGTCGTGGCGGAGTACTTACCCAAGGTGATTTTTCGGAACCATGCCGACACCATTTTACCTCCTTTGATTTTCCCATTTCAATTGGCCTATTACGCATTCTACCCCATCGTATTTGCCATCAATAAAGTATCCGATGCCTTTTTAAAGCGCCTTCCCGGACATGAAAACGGCCAGGAAGAAATGCTTTTTACCAAGGTAGACTTAGACCATTACCTCAATGAAAGTGTGAATGTAGACACCGAGGAAGAAAACGAACTGGATACAGAAATTTTGCGAAATGCCCTCGACTTTGACCAAGTGAAAGTGCGTCAGTGTATGGTGCCCCGCAATGAGGTGGTGGCTGTGGAGTTAAACGACGACATCGAGGTGCTATGGAATACCTTTATTGAAAGTGGCCATTCTAAGGTGCTCGTGTACAAAGAAAACATCGATAACATCATCGGGTATGTTCACCAAGTGGAGCTTTTCAAGAATCCGCCTTCCATTAAATCAGTCTTAATTCCGGTGGTGATTGCTACCGAATCTATGCTCGCCCAAGACCTGCTTAAAAAATTCACCGCCAACCGTAAAAGTATTGCGCTCGTGGTGGATGAATTTGGGGGAACAGCGGGCATCGTGACCATTGAAGACATCATGGAAGAAATCTTTGGTGAAATTGAAGACGAGCACGATGTAGAACAGCTCACAGAAGAAAAAATAAGCGATACGGAATTTAAATTCTCGGCACGTCATGAGGTTGATTACCTCAACGAAGAATACGATCTAAACATCCCGGAAGGCGATTACGAAACCCTCGGCGGTTTCATTATAGACCGCTACGAGAGTTTGCCTGAAAAGGGCGAAACCATCGTTATTGAGCCTTTTGAATTTCATATCCTATCGGTAGAAAATGCACGGATAGGCGATATCCGGGTGCGCATCATCCATGAATAATTCCGAACTCATCCCCGTTACCTGTGCCCTTATTCTATTCAACTCCAAGGTCTTGGCGGTGCAGCGGAGTGAACACATGAACCTGCCCCTGAAATGGGAATTTCCCGGCGGCAAACAAGAGCCCGGCGAAAGCTTGGAAGCCTGTTTGAAGCGAGAAATCCAAGAAGAGTTGAACATGGAAATTGAAGTGGGGAAGGCATTAAGTCCGGTAAGCAAAGCACCCATCATGCTCTATCCCTTTTTATGCAGCACGAGCCATCCGGAGCTACACCTCAGCGAACACAAAGCCTATGTTTGGGCGGATAAAGCAGACTTAGCGAAACTGGATTGGGCAGAAGCCGATATTCCGGTAGTGCAAGAATTCCTGAGCTTGTAAGTTCAAGGCGACTTTCCTCCCTCCTTCTCTTCTTCGCTGTCGCTTAATTCGCTACACACTAAACCTAACGTAAAGCGGCTATTTGATTGATTTCTTGGTTGTTCAAGAATTGTTTATCGATTGGGGAATTTAAGGAATGCAGCATCGCTTGGCCAATTCGAGTAGTGGTGGTAACATTCTTCGATAAGCGAAATAAAGGGAAGAATGGTCTCATAAGCGCATAGAGGCTTTGGTAAAGGGCTGTTCTCGATTTGATGCCTTTTTCTGGCAGTATAACACCGGGCCTAAACATGATGGCCTGTTTAAAACCCTTGGCCCGAATAGCATTTTCTGATCTTCCTTTCACCCTGGCCCACATCACATTTCCTTTCTCGCTGCTGTCTGAACCCATACCGGAAACATAGACAAAGGTCATGTCCGGATTTAAGCGGTAGCAGAAATCAGCGATGGCGAGGCTTATGTTGAAAGTATACTGAATGTAGTCTTCCTCCTTCATTCTGAAAGCCGATACACCCATGCAGTGAAAACAGGCGTCGATAGATTCAACCTGATCCATGAGCGATTCTATTTGGGTAAAATCAGTCAAGAGCAACTCCTTGATTTTGGCATTGTCCATTCCTAAACTTCTTCTGTTCAATAGGTAAATGGTTTCAATGTTCCGGTCTTCCAGCGCTTCGAGCAAGACTCCCCGTCCAACCATACCGCTTGATCCGGTAATAAGCACTTTAGCCATACTTTTCCATTATGATTTAAATACCCCGGCCTGAATTAAGGACTCAAAGGAATCTTCCATGGTTTCTTTCAAAGGCCTAAACTGCAGCTTCAGCTCCGATTTAATTTTGCTGTTATCGGCACGCCAAGGCACGTTTACGTTGTTCCGGATAAATCGGCGATTTAGGTTTTTATTCATGGAAGGACCCACGAGCATCACCAGCCATTTCGGTAGAGCTCCTTTCGGTAAGGGGTAGTTCTTGCCGTATTTAGGCAATAAGAGTTGGGCCGCATCCAAGATGGTGGTTTCATGAGCAGAGGTAATGTAGCGACCCTTTGCCTCAGGCGTGAATCCGGCTAGATAATGGGCATCGGCTACATCCCTCACATCAACAATACCCATCGCTAACTTCGGGGCGCCCATTTTCATGGTACCATCACCCAGCTGTTTCAGTATGGAAAAACTCTCTGATGTTGTTTCGGCAGGGTTGAGCGGCGGGCCAAGCACCAGACTCATGTTGATGCTCACCAAATCCCACCGATCTTGGGCCTTGGCCAATTCCCAAGCCCGCTTCTCTGCCAAGGTCTTAGAATACGAATACGGCTGGTAGTGTAGCGATGCCGTTTTATTCCACGACTCTTCCGTTAACATGCCCTTTGGCTCCTTTAAGGTATCCGTGGCATCGGTATACATGGCCGCACAACTGCTGGTAATAACCACCCGCTTCACTGAACTCACTTGCGAGGCTGTATGGAGTACATTTTCTGTCCCCTTCACAGCCGGATCAATCAAGTCTTTTTGCGCATCTTTAAAATTGCTGGTAAACGGCGATGCCGTATGGAATACCAATTCACAGCCTTCCATGGCTTCACGGTAGGAACCTTCTTGCAGTAAATCTGCTTTAAAAAAGGTAATCGTTCCCTTCGCTTGCTGGGCCAAATTTTTCAGGTGACCTACCTTTCGATGGTCGTCTGGGTTTCTAACGGCCGCATGAACGTGGATTCCCTCCTCCACTAATTTTTTTACTAGCCAGCTCGCTACGTAGCCGTTGGCTCCGCTCACAAAAACGGGTTTGGATGTATTGATTTCTCGCATTGGTTGTGCCTCCTCCTACAAAGTTGACTATGCAACCAGCTTTGACCAACTCAATTCGACTAAGCCGAGACAATATGGGGTGGCCTGCACGATCTCTCCCTCACTTCCCTATCTTCGCTCCATGGAGAAGGTCAGGGCAAAAAAACATTTAGGACAGCATTTTCTCAACGACCGCAGCATCGCTGAAAACATTGCCAATGCCCTGAGTGGAGAGGGCTACGATACCGTTTTGGAAATTGGGCCCGGCATGGGGGTGCTTACACAATTCTTGCTCCAACGCACTGATTTCAAAACACATGTTGTAGAAATAGACCGCGAATCTGTTGAGTACTTGAACTTGCACTACCCGGCTTTGCATGGCCGAATTCACTCACACGATTTCTTGAAAATGGATCTCAGCTCATTCGGCACCTTTGGGTTGATTGGTAACTTTCCGTACAATATCTCCTCCCAGATTATGTTCCGGATGATAGACTGCAAAGAACAAATTCCGGAGATGGCAGGTATGTTTCAGAAGGAGGTGGCTGAGCGATTCAATGCCAAGCCCAGCACCAAAGCATACGGCATTTTAAGTGTTCTGCTTCAAGCGCATTACGACTGTGAATACCTCTTCACCGTGCATGAACATGTGTTTACCCCGCCACCGAAAGTGAAGTCGGGCGTTGTAAGGTTAAAACGCAAAGCCGACTTCCAAATCCCGGTTGATCCGGTACTTTTTAAACAAACCGTTAAGGCCGCTTTCAACCAGCGACGTAAAACCATGCGCAACAGTTTACGATCATTTAACCTACCGGATGGCCTGCAGGGCTGGGATGAATTCGCTAAATTGCGTCCCGAACAGCTCTCCGTGGAGGCTTTTTTTGAACTCACCGACCTGATAAGCAAGTTCCGAAATTCGTGACAACCGAAAACGAAATCATCACCCCAAAAGAATCGCTCCTGCGTTTAAGGGATCTGATTGAGACCGAGCAAACCAAAGAGCTCTTGGCCTTTATCGAGCTGGAACTCTATGCTGCCGACATTGCGGAGTTGGCTTACGACCTCGAATTAGACGAGGTGAAATACCTGATGGATGTGGTGGAGCCGAACCTGGCGGTGGATATTCTGAAAGACATGGATACCGGGGTGCGTGAAAAGCTCCTCGATTTATACGAGCCCGAAATCATAGCACACCGCTATGTTGACTTAATGGACTCTGACGACGCGGTGGACCTCTTGAACCAACTTAGCTTGGAAGTGCGCGACCAGGTGCTTTCCATGATGACGGATCAAGTCTCCTCAAGAAACATCGTTTCCCTTTTACATTACAAAGAAGACGTGGCCGGCGGCTTGATGGCCAAGGAATTTATCAAGGTCAACCTGAACTGGACGGTATCGCAGTGTACCGACGAGATTCGCCTACAGGCCGAAAACGTTGAAAAAGTATACACCACCTACGTGGTCGACGACCAAGAGCGTTTGGTAGGTATCGTTTCGCTCAAGTCGATCATCTTAGCGAATGCCCGCACCAAAGTAGAAAAGATCTATACCGAAGACGTTATCAGCGTCAATACCCACACCCCGGCAGAAGAAGTAGCCCAGATGATGCGCAAATACGACCTTATCGTATTGCCTGTGGTGGATGCCTTAGGTCGCTTGATTGGGCGCATCACCATCGACGACGTGCTCGACTTCATGAAAGAAGAAGCCGATAAGGATTACCAGCTCCTCTCTGGTTTGGCAGAAGACGTGGAGATTACCGACCGCGTTTGGATTCTCTCCCGTGCCCGTTTGCCTTGGCTGCTCATCGGACTCCTGGGCGGTATCGCAAGCTCCAGGGTAATTGGCCTTTACGAAGGAGAACTCAGCGCCTTCCCTCAGATGGCTTTCTTCATGCCATTGGTGGCCGCCATGGGCGGAAACGCCGGCGTGCAATCTTCGGCCATCGTGGTGCAAGGTTTAGCGAATAATACCCTCGGCTCGAATAATATTTTACCCAAGCTGGGCAAGGAATTTACCGTGGCCCTCTTAAACGGACTCATCTGTTCTGTCTTGATTTTGTTCTACAACCTCATTGTTACCCAATCTGAAGGCCTGGCTTATACTGTGAGCATTGCGCTTTTAGCGGCCATCGTATTCGCCTCACTCTTGGGCATGATTGTTCCGCTTTTACTGGATAAAGTGAAAATTGACCCCGCCCTCGCTACCGGTCCATTTATCACCACCACCAATGACCTTTTAGGCTTGGGATTGTATTTTGGGATTGGAGCAGTGCTTTTGGGCTAAAAGAATTTTTTTGAGCTTGCTTCGCAATGGTCGCTGTCAAAACATTATTTATCCTTTAAATCCAGAATTCCATGTATAAAATTCGTTAAAGGTATTATCGTTCCAGTTTCATTTTCCATTATATTGTAACAACCAACATAATGACTAATGATTTATAAGGATTTTGAAATAAAGTGCTTCAAAGGGATTGATCATGTAAGCATAAGTTTAGTAAAAAATGACCTTGTACTCCTTCTTGGGTTAAATGAATCTGGAAAAACTACCATACTTAAGGCAATCGAAGCTTTTGACTACTTGAATGACCCCCCAGTTGCCTCTCATTCTGACAAGTTTTTCAAGGATATTAGAAATAAATCAGAAGTAAATTCAAACAAGCCAGCTGTTATCTCCGCAACAATTGAATTGGATGAAAAACTTGACGTTGAAGACTTTTCCAAGTTTATAAAGAGCGCGTCACTTAACACTCAGGACGTTCCCCTTTTAGAGACGTTCTTCAGAGAGTTAAACGACAAGGGTGAGATGAAGATTTCTCGGGTTGTTCCATTTAGAAATGGAAATCCACTACAAAACTTCTATCAGTTTGAATCAAGTCATCCATTTACAAAGAAATCCATAAGTCGGTTGCTAGCCAGAGAAATGGTAAGGAGATGCCCCTTTATTATCTACTTTGAAGACTTTAAAGACCGAATTCCAGAAAAGATATTTACCTCCAAAACAAATGATGCATTTAATCCTGATTGGTATGACATTATAGATGGCCTCTTTTACAACACAAATAAAGACTACTCCATTGAACAGTTTAAGCGCTTACATTCCAAAACCAACCCCAGGCTCAAGGATGCTAAAACAGTATTGAAACGCGTAAACAAAACCCTCAATCAATCCTTTTCAGAAAAATGGAAAGAACTTTCTGGCGTGAAAGATATTGATGAAACCGAGCTAACATACAATCCTAATAAGGCATTTTTTGAAATATCAATTACCGATACTGATGGAACAACATATTCTGTAGATGAAAGAAGCAAAGGAGCTCTCTGGTACCTTTCATTCCTCATGAAAACAGAATTTCGAAGAAAAAAAATGAGGAAGAATTTTGGGAAACCGATACTTCTAATTGATGAACCAGCGTCTAATTTACACTCATCAGCCCAACAGAATATGATTGAAGACTTTCAAAAGTTAGTTGAGGACACTTCAGTTATTTACAGTACTCACAGTCAATACCTAATATCACTTGATAATATCAAAACCACATATGTCATAAGAAGAGAAGGTGGCAGAGTAATCAGCTTGCCTTGGGCGGATTATATCAAGTTGGATACATCAAATGAAACATATTATCAACCTTTGGCAAACCTATTAAAGTTGATACCAAATACGTTTGATATACCTTGGCCAAGAGCTTTGATTACCGAAGGACCGTCCGACCTTAAAGTCCTCAAAGTACTATTCGCTGCCTTATACCCAAAAGATAAAATGAACTTTGTGATTTATCCCGGATCCTCAGCTCAAAAGCTTTCAAGCCTAATATCATTAAATATTGGCTGGGGCTCAGAATTTAAGGTATTACTTGATTCCGATGAGGCAGGCCTTGAAGCAAGGGACAAATACATTGAAGAATTTGAGCTTGATGATAAGATTGTATTCTCTCTACCAATTCCAAATAAGAAAATCGAGACATATTTTTCTAAAGAAGAACGAAGATTATTATACAAGCTTGCATTTGGTGCTGAAAAGTCAGGGAATGTTAACAAAAAAGAATTTGCCAGCATATTCGCAATTCTCAGTCTTGACGATAAGAAGAAGATGGAAGTAATTAATGTTATCGGTCCAGACACAAAGTCATCATTTGAAGAACTATTTACTCGAATTAATAATTGGAGTTCCTAATTAATTCATCTCACATTCACCGTTTTTAGCATTATTACTGAGGAGTCTTTTGGACTCAAACCTTCAGATTATCTCATCGAGTTGCTTATTTTTCCTTTTCTTTGCAAAAAACTGAACATGCTATTCCCAGTTTACGATTCCT
>FWPV01010703.1_pt1 | contig 14905 bp, 12 predicted proteins | sample 2228371 | NCBI WGS metagenome assembly FWPV01 (sample SAMEA103939776, study PRJEB20133) | metagenome
CTGACGCTGCGTGATCGCGCCTCCCTGCACCTGCTTGAGCCAGTGCAACCAGTCCCGTTCCTTTTGGCTCATCGCGATTCGTTCCATCCCTCAGCCCATCGGCTGTCAACAGGAACTTTCAACTTTGCCCATATAGGAACTTCTCACGTTGCCGCGACAGGGGCGAAAGCCCCCCTTGACTTCCTGATATTCCCCTGATAGCATCTTCTCACACTCGATCTTGAAAGGGGTGTCAAGAATGTTTCGACCATGCGTTTGCAGTGTGGTCGTCTTGTGTTTCAGCACGGTTTTCGGACAGGAATTCCGGGCCTCCATCCTCGGTCAGGTGTTGGATCCCTCAGGCCTGCCCGTGGCGGGAGTGAAAATCCGGGCCACGAAAATCGACACGGGGGTTTCGCGCGAAACAGAAACAACGGCTGAGGGATTCTACACTCTGCCAGGCCTCGATCCCGGACGGTATAACGTGGTCTACACCAGGGAAGGCTTTCAGACGGTGCGGCGCAATGAAATTGTGCTGCAGGTGGCCGAGAAGCTGAACATGGACATCCGGCTCGAAGTCGGATCTCTGGCGCAGGAGATCACCGTGGTGGGCGAGCAGGAGCTGGTGCAGACGGCCACAGCCAGCCGGGGGGTCGTATTCGATCCGATCAAGATGCAGGAGATCCCGCTCAACGGACGGCAGGCTTACATGCTGATGAGGCTGTCGCCGGGCGTGATGTTCGTGCAGCGGACGTTCGGCGCCACGGGGTTCTCGGGAACCCGCGGCTGGGACGTCAACGGGAGTTTCGTGATGAACGGCGGCCGCAGCGGCTCGAATCAGTTCCTGCTGAACGGCTCGCCCATTTCCTCCAACGGCACTTTCAACCTGGCGCCGAACGTGGAAGCGATCCAGGAGATGAAGGTGATGGTGAACACCTACGACGCCCAATACGGACGGTCGGGCGGCGGCCATGTCAACACGACGCTGAAGTCGGGGACCAACGACGTGCACGGCACGCTGTTCAACTTCTGGCGCAACCGGATTCTGGACGCCAACACGCGGCAGAACAACGCTCTGGGCGTGGGGCGCGGGTTCCGCAACCAGCACCAGTTCGGCGGAACGCTGGGCTTCGCGCTGCGCAAGAACACGGACTTCGTGTTCTTCTCTTTCGAGGGGTGGCGCGAGCGCGTGCCGTTCCCGTCGAACGTGAGCGTGCCCCCGATGGAGATCCGGCAGGGCAACTTCAGCGGCTTCACGCCGCAGGGCCAGACGGGACCGATCGCCGTCTATGATCCCCTGACGTCCCGTCCCTGCGGGGGCGAGGTGACCTGCGTTTCCGGCGGCGTCTTCCGGCGCGATCCCTTCCCCGGAAACATGATTCCGGCGGCGCGCATCAGCCCGATCGGACGGGCGATCCTCGGCTACTATCCTGCGCCCAACTTCCAGCCGCAGTCGCTCGTGAACAACTTCACCCGGCCGGACAATCTCGGCAAGTACCGCTACGAGCAGCCGATCGCGCGCTACGACAAAGTCATCAACGACAACAACCGGCTGTACTTCATGTTCACCTTCCAGGACGGCAGCGAATTCCGCAACCAGAACGGCTTCGATCCGCCGGCGCAGACCGGCAACATGCCCGGCACGGTGAGGCGGAACCAGAATTACCTGGTGAGCTATGACCGCATCCTGTCGCCGTCCCGCGTGCTGCACCTGCAGGCGAATTACGACCGGTTCGTGGAGAATTTCCCGGACGTCTCCGACCCAAGCTTCACGCGGGACAAGCTGGGAATCCGCCAGATGCCTCAGGTGGACACCTTCCCGACCAACCTCGCTCCGCGCGTCAATGTCAGCGGATTTGCGGCTCTCTTCGGAAACAATTATCTGAATGAAAGCTCCCGCCAGCAGATCAATTTCCAGGCCAACATGACCGAAACGCGGGGCAAGCACTCGCTGAAATACGGCATCGAGCTGGCGCAGCTGCTGTTCCATAACCGCGCCGCCGGCCGGGCGAGCGGCGAGTTCACGTTCAACGGACAGTGGACGCGGCAGTTCTTCGGAGTCAGCCAGGGGGTGCGCGACGGCAGCTCCGTGGCCGACCTGCTGCTGGGTAACATCTGGAGCGGGTTCCTCGCGTTCAACGACACGTTCCTGCGCCGGGAGTCCTATACGGCCGGCTTCATTCAGGACGACTGGCGGGTCACCCGGCGTCTGACGCTCAACCTCGGGCTGCGCTACGACGTGCAGTGGCCGCAATACGAGATCCACAACCGCGTGAACCGCGGCTTCGACTACACGGCGGTCCACCCCAACAGCCCGCAGATTCTCGACCGCTGGCGGCAGATCGCGGCGGCTCAGGGGGCGGGATATCCGGCGCCGCCGGCTGCGATCGTGGGCGGACTGAAGTTCGCCGGCGTCAACGGAGAGCCGCGCCGCACGTACAACTGGGATCTGACCAACATCCAGCCGCGGGTGGGCTTCGCGTACAACCTCATGAACAAGACGGTGTTCCGCGGCGGCTTCGGCATCTTCCACCGCACGGACACGCGCCGCAACCTCACTACCGGCTTCAGCATCAACACCGATTACATCAACACGTTCGACGCCGGCCAGACGCCCTCCAGCCGCCTGACCGGGCCCTACTCGCTGGAAAACCCCTTCCCGGACGGCGTCGTGCGGCCGTTCGGCAGCCAGCTGGGCATCCAGACCAATTTCGGCGGCAGCATCAGCTTCGACAATCCGAACCGCCCCATCCCGCGCACGCGGCAGTGGTCGCTGACGCTCGAGCGGGAGCTGCCGTGGGCGATGGTGATCGAGGCCAGCTACGTCGGTTCGCGCACCACGCAGGAGGGCCGGGGCATCCAGATCGGAGACATGCCCCGCGAGCACTGGGACCGCGCCCAGGATCCGGCCAACGTCAGCTTCTACCAGCAGGCGGTTCCGAATCCGTTCTTCGGACAGGCGCGCCCGGGCACCACGCTCAACACCCAGGCCAACATCTCCCGCCGCGACCTGCTGCGGGCGTTTCCGGGTTTCACCGGCGTGTTTGACAACATCAACCCGTCCGGACGCGTCTGGTACCACGCGTTGCAGACGCGCTTCGAGAAGCGCATGCTGGGCGACCGCTCGCGTTTCGGCGCCACGACGTGGATCACCGCCTACACGTGGTCGAAGATGATGGAGAACTTCCTCCGCAACGATTACGCCTTCGCCTGGCAGGAAATGCGCAATCAGGTGACGGCCGAGGACCGCACCCACAACTTCACCACAGCGGCCATCTGGGATCTGCCCTTCGGCCGGAACCGCCGGTTCGGCGCCAATGCTCCGAAGGCGGTCGATTTCCTGGCCGGCGGATGGACGATGAACATGAACCTGATCTACCAGAGCGGCGTGCCGCTGGCAGCCTGGCGCGACTGGGAGTTCCGCTGCGGCGACCCGCGCGCCGGGATCGAGATCACGGAAACGCGCTGGTTCTTTAACGACCGCACCCGCTTCAGCGACTGCTGGCGGCAGTTGCGCCCGTTCGAATACCGCGACCTGCCCAACCGCTTCCACCAGATCCGCTCCCACACGGCGCCGCAGTTCGATTTCATGGTGTCGAAGCGCTTCAACCTGCCCCGGGAAGGCTGGAGCGTCGAGTTCCGCGGCGAGGCGTTCAACGCCTTCAACACGCCTCTTCGCGGCGACCCGCCGTCGACCAACCCGGCAGGCGCCGACTTTGGCGTGCTACCTGTGGCGCAGCTGAACTTCCCGCGCAACATTCAGCTCGGCGCCAGGATCCGGTTCTGACCGGCTCTCCCGGCGCCCCGGCGCATAATCATCCCCCCGGGGACCCGGCGCGGTCCCCGGGGGTTTTCCGTTTCTGACCGCCGCCTGGCCTGAAACGGATTCGCGAAAAAATTTCCTCTCAGGACCATCCATTCCGGCCGATACGAATGCTTCCGGAAGGCCACTATTCTCTGGAGGCCGGATGTGATCCTGTACCACGCAAACGGCGAAGCATTCGTTCTCAGCTCCGTTCTCTGGCGATCCGCGCTCGAACTGGCCCGGTCTGCGGGCTGGCAGCCCAGGGGCACGCTGCCGCCTCCGGTCGATCTCGATCGCGCGCCAGTCCTGTGGCATGGCGCCTACGACCCCGCGGCCGGCCAGCAGGTGTCGAAATCCGACGCGCTGGCGCTGGCTTCCGCCCTGTGGCGGGCGCTGGCTGACGACGGCCACGTTGGCCACGAGCTGCATCTTCTGGCCGAGTTCTGCCGCGCCGGCAGCTTCCTGATCTGCGCATCCCCGGGGATCACGGACAGTCTGGCAAGCCTCGTCGAACACACGAGCGCGGGCAGCAGCGTTCCGCAGGCGCCCGGGCAGATCCAGCCTCTCCAGAACTCCCCTGCCAGCCCTCAGGAAGCCGCGTCGTAACTCAACGACCGCCACTGGATTCGCGCCCCCGCTGCGGGCGGTACCCCGCGCCCGCCCCAACCTGTCATGCTCCAACCACGGCCGCTATAATTCCTTCTTGATACCCGCATCGGCTGGGAACTTTCCCGAATCACGAGCCCCTCTGGCGCAGGCGCTGCTGCAGCCTGCCGTGCGGCCGCGGCCTGTCTCTCTGCTGGGCTCGGCCGCTCTCCACACAGCCGTTCTGGCGCTCCTTTTCCACCTCCCGGCGGCCAATCCCCGGCCGTTCCGGCTCGAGGATCACCGCCCTCTTCCCCTTCCGCCATCAGACCGGAAGCTGGTCTGGTACAGGCTCGACACCAGAATGCCGGACGTCTCCATCGGACGGCGGTATGACCAGCGCCCTCCGCGGGCGCGCGTCCGCTCGAAAGAGGTCGCCATTCAGGCTTCCGTGCCGGATGCTCCGGCCCGCGACCAGCTGATCTTCCAGCCTTCCGCGCCTGCCGAGCTTCCCAAAAGCGTCCCGTTGCCGAACATGGCTGCTTTTCAGCCGGCGCCTCCGCCTGAGCCGCCGCCACCGCCGAAGATCGAGCCGAAAACCGAGCCGCCGCCGCCGGATCCTCCGCCCGCGCCGAAGCGGGTTCTCCGGGCTTTCACCCCGCCCCCGCCGCCTGCGCCGCGCAAACCCAGGCCGGTCGAACTGAGCGAAGCTCCGATCGACGCCCTGCCGAACCCGGCCGCTCTGGGCCAGCTCACGGCCGTGGTGACGGGAGTCAAACCCATGCCGGGCGCGCCGCCCGTTCTGCCGGAAGGCAACCGCCCTGCGAGCGTGTCCGCCGGTCCGGCGGGGGGCAGCGAAAAGGGAGGCGCGCTCAACCCTTCGCCCGCTTCCGGGATTGAGCTGATCTCGAGCGGAGGCGGCTCTGCGGCCGGTGTGGCGGGAAAGCCCTTCTTCGTTCCGCAGACTGTCGTGTTCACGCGCGCCGAGATCGAACAGCGCCGCGGGGCGGTTTCCGTGCCCGTGCGCCTGTCGATGGTTCCGGAAACGGCCCAGCAATTGTTCGGCAACCGGACCGTCTATCTGACATTTCTCGAAAAGCCCAATCCGCGCCACTACACGGGCGACATCCTTCTCTGGTTCGCCGAACGCGGGCAGACCGCTGCAGGCGGGCAGTCGATGCATGCTCCTGTGCCGTTCCGCCACACCGATCCGTTCGGTCCTGGCTCGAGGTCGCCCCGCGCCATCCGCGGAACCATCCGCCTCGCAGCCGTCATCAGCGCGGACGGATTCCTGACGGAATTGAGGATTCTCGAGAGCCCCGACGATGCGCTGGAACCGCCCTTGCTCGAGGCTGCGGCGAAGTGGACCTTCCTGCCGGCGTTGCGCGGTCCGGCGCGCATTGCCGTGGATGCGCTGTTCGAAATTCCAGTCTCCATTGCGGCCGCCCCGGATGCCTCCGCCGGCGGCGCGGCTGCGTCCCGGTGAGGTGTCCCGCCCTGCCTCTTGACGGATTCTGGCATTCCTTGTAAAGTTAGCGCGGAGGAGATCATGGCCCGCCCGAATAAAGCCCCCGTCCGCAATGTCTCTCTGCTTGGGCGGATTTGGGATAAAACTTACTGGATTTTCGGCACGCTATTTCTCGGTCTGACTTTCTGGATCTGGAGCCGTTTTGGTGAATGGAATCTCCTCAGGCTGTTTGCCGTCGTCCTGGTGGTGGCCGGCGCCTACGCCCTCGCGTGCGGGATGCGCGGACGGAGACTGGCGGAAGAGAGCCGTCACTGGCTGCCCGTCCGCGCCAGAATCGTCCGTTCGGAAGTGACGAAGGAATATTCAAAGTCTCTGACCGACTCTCCCAACGATTACACCGTGTTCTACTTTCCGGAAATCGAGTACGAGTATGAAGTCCAGGGCCAGATCTACCACTCTGACCGGTTGATTGCCGTGCAGGTGAATTTCTCCGGTCCTGACGCGGAAGCCTGGGTTGCCAAATACCCGGCGGGCGCTGTGGTGACGGCGCGCCGGCATCCGGAGAAGCCGGAATTGTCGGTACTCGAGCCCGGCATTGCGGGATTCGAAAGCGAGTACCGGATCCCCTTCATCGTCGGCAGCGTGTTCGTCGCTCTGGGGGCGATTGGCCTGGTTGTGGTCTCCCTGGTGACGTGAGCGGGCGCCTTTTGAGCGCCGATGTGACGCGGTGCAGACTCCGCACCCGCCGGCGGACGATCGCGCCTGCATCGCCTCCTGCATCCCCACGCGCAGCGCATCCAGCGCTTCCGCCCCGCCTTGCTTCCGAGTTCGAGCCAGAGCCACCGCGCGCCCCCGGCGGCATGCCGGACGGTCTCCCGGGTAAACTGCTCCTCTGCAGGAGGCGCGGGCGGACGCTCCGCCGCCAGCAGCAGCGGCAGCTACCCCGGCATGCCGCACAGCCGAATCAAGCGCAGAAACCAGGTCCCGGTCCTCCTGTTCCAGCTGCATCCGCCGCAGCCGCACCCTCCGCCGGCGGCGCGGCCGCGTCCCGATGATCCGTTTGACCGCGGCGCTTGACGTTTCACGGTCTGCGGTGTACCTTTGGCGCGGAGGAGATCATGGCTCGGCAAGAGGATGCGCGCAGGGGCGGCGTTTCGCTGTTTCAGCGCGTCTGGGAGAAAACCTACTGGATTTTCGGCCTGCTTTTTCTCGCTCTGAATTTCTGGATCTACAGGAATTTCGGTGAATGGAATCTCGTCCGGTTCTACGCGGCCGTGTTCGCCGTGCTCGGCGTGGGAGTCCTGGTCTACGCGGTGCGCGGGAGAAGAATGGCGGAGGAGAGCCTCCGCTGGCTGCCCGTCCGCGCGAGAATCGTCCGTTCGGAAGTGACGGAAGAAGTGTCGCGGTCTCCGGGCAGCAGCTCTTCCATGGGCCCCCAATATATGGTGTTCTACCATCCGGAAATCGAGTACGAGTATGAAGTCCAGGGACGCATCTACCACTCGAACAATCTGATTGCCGTCCACGTGAATTTTTCCAGCGCTGACGCGCAAGCCTGGGTCGCGAAATATCCGGCCGGCGCTGTGGTGACGGCGCGCCGGCATCCGGAAAAGCCGCAATTGTCTGTTCTTGAGCCCGGCCTCGCGGGATTCGAAAGCAGATACAGGATTCCATTCATCGCCGGCGCCGGCTTTTTCACTCTCGGGACAGTGACCTGGCTGCTGGTTTCCCGGTTGACGTAAGAGGGGGGATCGGCGCGCTGATCTCAAGCCCGGGAACCGCCGGCGGTTCCGCTGCCAGGCGGATCCGCTTCCAGCGCCGCCAGCATCCCCCATGCGCGGCGCATCCAGCGCTCCCGCCCCGCCCGGCTTCCCAGTCCGAGCCAGAGCCACGGCGCGCCCCAGGCCGCATGCCGGACGATCTCCCAGGCAACCTGCTCTTCTGCGGGACGAGCGGGCGGACGTTCCGCCGCCAGCAGCAGCGGCAGCCACCGGAACTCTTCGGCATGCCGCACGGCCGAATCGAGCGCTGGAACCAAGTCCCCGTCTTTCTGTTCCAGCTGCATCCGCCGCAACCGCAGCTTCAATCTGGCGGCGTGCAGCTCCGGCCAGAGCTCGAACAGCAGCCACCAGGTGAGAACCCACGACAGCAGAGTGAAAGAAGCCGCCGTTGCGGACCACTCGCTCATCCCTGCCGCCTCTCAGCCAGATACTCGGCCAGCGTTCTTTCCAGCCCGCGCCGCAGAGCCCGCTGCTGCAGTCCGTAAGCGATTCCGGCCAGCCCGAAAATGATGGCCGACAGGCGCGTCACCCGGGCGTTGCCCATCCACGCGATCCAGACTTCGATCCATGAGTCCTTGCCCATCAGCGCCGACGCCGTGCCGGCGATCCAGGAAAGCGCCAGCAGCAGGGCAGCCCAGGGCACGGCTTTCCGGATCAGCCAGAGCAGAATGTATCGCGTATCCACGCCTGTTTCGCTCCTCGTTATCTGATGCGTTCCTGCGGGGCGGCGCGGCAGGCTTCCGGCGCCGTCATTAGTCAGGCGCCGGCCGCTCACGGCCGCCGACACTGTCACAGTCTAGCTGACAGAGGCCCGGATCCGCCCCGCACCCGCCCGCAAGGGCCGGTTCCTCCCGCACAGGCCGTATTCTGCGGGCGGAAAAGAACCGGAGTGAGACATTTCCGCCGTGCGAACTAAGGTTTCCCTCGGATTTGAGTAGAACCGGAGTACCGTTACGCTTGATCTAGCAACGGACAAGAGTTGCGAATTCGGGAGAGGAGAAAGAGACAGAATGAAGAAACTCAACACCCTGATTTGGAAGCTGCGGATCTTCAAGGACACCCGCGGCCAGGACCTGATCGAGTATGCCCTGATGGTTGGCTTCATCGCGGTGGCGGCGGGCGCCGTCATCCCCGGCGTGGTCACCAGCATCCGGAGCATCTTCCAGAACATCTCGGGCGTGCTCTCCAACAGCGCTGCCCAGGAGTAGCCCGATCTCAAATCCACGGCGGAGGGCCGGCTTCACCCCGCGATGCGGGGGGCCGGCCCTCGCCGTTTTCAGAGATCCCTGTTCTGCAGCCACTCCCGCAAATCCCCCTGTTCACTGAATTCCAGCGGCTTCGGCGGCTGCACAAGCTCGACATGAGGCCGCGCCAGCGCCTCCTCGAGCAGGTTTTCCGACAGCGCCACGACGGTCAGGTCCTGCGTGTTGCGGATCCAGGCCAGACGCAGGTCTTCCGCGCGCAAACAGCCGGTGCTGCGCGCCAGGGCTGTCAGGCATTCCCGGTCTGACCGGAATGTGGCGGGAATCTTCAGGCACGCCAGCGCTCCGGACGTCAGCCCGTTGACGTAGGTCGGCCGCCGCCGCATCGCCCGCACCAGCCACTGGTGCACCGCGTCAGCCATGCCGATGCCAATCGCATTGCCGTAGCTCAGCGGATGCAGGCCGCGCGCGATCACGCGCCCCACCTTCGGCGCAAACGGCCATGGATTGACGTTGCCATGGATGTCGCGGTTGATGATCTTCGGATCCATGCCCGAACCCGACCAGTTCTTGCCGATCTCGTCCACCAGCAGAAGATCGACCTGATCCACTGGCAGCCGCGGCATCCAGCTCTTGACCTGCTCGAGCAGTTCCTCTTCGCGCGCCTCCATCGCCTCAGCCGGGACGAACTCGACATGCGCCACCTCGTGCCAGGCGTCCTCCAGAATCGCCAGCCCGCCGGCGATCTTGCCCGTTGACAGCACCTGCCTTCCCACCGAGCGGATCACCGCCTCCAGCCCCAGCCTGTGCCCGAACGCGTGATACACCTGCGCGCCGGCGTACTTGCCCAGCCCGATGGCCATCATCTTGAACAGCCCGCTCTCGAGCCTTCCGGCGAAGTCCGTGTGCCACTTGACGCGCGACACAAGCACGATGGCATCCGCGCTGAACGCCAGCCGGTCGCAGACGACATCAATGCCTTCGGCCGTGCGCCCCAGGGGCACGACGGCCAGCGAACTCCGGATCGGCGCGCCCGTGCGTTCTTCCGAGAGGCCGAGCTTTTCGAGCACCGCCGCCTGCCCGCGCGCCGTCGCCGCGCCGTGGCTGCCCATGGCGGGAAACAGGAATGGCCGCAAGCCCCGCTCTTTGAGGCACGCCACCAGCTCGCTGACGATGTCGTCGATCCGCGCGATGCCCCGGCTGCCCACGCCCACGGCCACGCTTGCGGCAGGCGGGAGCCGGTCAAGTTGGCGCGCAGACTGAATGGCCTCGCGCACTGCCGCGCGGACATCTCCCAGCCCGCGCCGCGGAAAGTTCTGCCGGATCAGCGCGCAACGGGGCAATTCCATGTGTTCATTGTATGAAGGGGCGCCGGTTTGCGGCGGCTCTCGCGGCTCAGCACCCGCGGCTGCCCGGTGCGTCTCCTCCGAATACGCCCCGGGCAGGTTCGCGGTTCTTCAGGACTCCCGGGGCTTGCTACGCCCTCGGGGTCAGGCTGCGGCGGCGGGAGACCGCTGCAGCCAGGAGCCCTGAAATGACCAGTAGTGCGGTTCCGGGTTCTGGAATCTCCCCATCGACAGGGTCTTCCGGTTCGCCCAGCAGCCCGAGGTAGCGGTGGCCCTGTTCGCTCCACAAAGTGTACCCATCCGGCAAAAGGATGGAAATCGCCGCACTGTTGAATGAGAAATAGTTCGCAGAGCAGTTCGGCGCGCTGCAGTCGGTCGTGGCGCCCCAACCACCGCTGAGATACAGATCCTGGCCCACGGGCACCAGCACTGTATGAGTCCAGGTCAGCCAGGTGCCGCCAAAGACCGACGCCCCAATGATGATCGGCGGAATCGGCTGGAATTGGTAAGTTCCGTCCCCGTATTGCTGCGTCTCGCTCGTCACGCCGCTGTATTTCCAGATCAGCCCCTGGAATGGGTCCTCGAGGATATTGCCATCGAACCGGTTTTCCCTCTGATACGAGGCCAGGAAAAGCGACGCAGGGCCTTCCGGCCCGCCAAAACACGGGCCCTCCTCTCCCGGATCGCACCCGCCGCCCGGAAGGGGGATTCCGTCCTCCAGAGCCAGCAGGAAGAAATACCGCAGCAGTCCGACGTCCAGTTGCGGATACTGCCCGAGCGGCTCGTAAATTCCAAGGGCGGATGCCGCGAAGGAGTCCGGAAACGCCGCCGTGCGGACCAGAGTCCATTCCGCCCTGAACTGCACAGGCACGGCTGCCTGGGCCGGCCCGTTGACGCGGATCACATCGCCGAAATAGACGCTCGTTGAGGCCCTGCCTCCCAGCGATGGATCTTCATTCGGCGTTCGCACGTACGCTCCCGCCCGCACATAGAACGGATCCGGCGACACCAGGGCGCCCGCCCTCGTGCCCTCGCCAGGAATGTTCAGGAAAGATGCGCCAAAACCAGGCGGGAAGGCCGCTCCGGAACTCGTCCCCGCCGCCGCGTCGGCTTTGGCATAGAAGTAGGTGTAGGGGGACGCCAGCGCATTCACCTGGGTCGTCAGCGAGCGGAATATCTCGTAACGGTCGCTGTAGGCTTCCACCGTGATCTCGAATCCGCGCAGCACATCCGCCCGGACCGCCGGACCGGCAGCCAGCGTCACCCAGGCTGCCAGCATCCAGCAGCGCTGCCATCGAATCGTCAGGCTCGCCCGCTCTGCCATCGTCATCTCCCCTCGGGTAAGAATCGGCGCCAGTCCCGTTCAGTGTGCGCCGGCCGGGCGGGCAATCCAAGTTAGGACCGGCCCGAGCGGGGCTACGTAACAGCAGGTAACATTGAAGAATCATCGTCTTGGACGCGATGCAGCCGGAAGAAAAAATCCGGGCGGTGCGCGAAGAACTGGCTCGCCTGCTGTCCAGCCCTCAGTTCCAGCAGACGCCCCGCGTGTCCGCGTTCCTCCGCCTGGCCGTCGAAATGGCCCTGGAAGGCCGCTCCGGCGAGATCAAGGAATACGTCATCGCCACCGAGGTCTATCAGCGGGGCGTCGATTTCGATCCCAAACTCGATTCGATCGTGCGCGTGGAAGCCACCCGGCTGCGTGCCCGGCTCGACGAGTATTAACAGGAGCTTGCCTCCCCGCCCGAGGTGCGCATCGAATTGCCGAAAGGCGCCTACGTCCCTCTCTTCCGCTTCCGGGAAGAAAGTGCGGCTGCGGAAGAACCAGCGGCCGCCGCCATGCCGCCATCGCAGAGTCAGCCTCGGATGCCCCGCCGCATCTGGCTGGCGGGCGCGGCCGCCGGCAGCGCGGCCGCAATCTGGGCCGGATGGCGTGCGTGGCGGAGTTCCGCCGAGGAAGAGATGGCGCTTCTCCACCTCGGCACGGGACAGTCGCAGTCGGGCGATGCGGCCGACCGTTTCCGGCTTGCTCTGGCGCACGAACTGGGCCGCCGCCGCGAACGTTTCTCCATCAGCCTGACAGGTTCTCTGCAGGAGCTTCACCCTGGCGGCGGGCAGACACCCGCCGGCCGCTACGGCATGGTGCTGTCAGGCATGCAGCACGGCTCGGAGGAAAAGGCAGTGCTCGTGGCCGAAGCGGGCGCCACCGCCACGGAAATCACCACTCTGGCTTTGTGGGGCGGTCTGGAATCGGTGACAGGCCCCGGCGGCGCCGCCGCTTTCGCCCGCCGTCTGGCTGAGGCGTTGCAGAAGTCGCGCGACGAGTCGCGGCGCATCCCTGAAGCGGCCCGCAGTCTCTACGCCGAGGTTCTGGCGGAATTCCGCAAGGGACAGGATTCTCTCCTGCTCACCACGCGCGAGATCGAACAGGGCTGGCCTCTGGCAGATCTGCTGTCCGGCGTCGCCCGCCTGGAACGCGTGGCCGCCATGGCGCCTGCGTTCGCCGCCGCCCACGCCCAGCTGGCCTGGCTGAATGTTCTGGGCGCTGCCTACGATCCCCGGCTGTTTGCGCGCGCCCGGGAGTCGGCCGAAAGAGCCGTGGCGCTGGACACGCGCATCTGGAAGGCCCACTTCAACCTGGGCTACGTCCGCTTCTTCCGCGACTGGCAGTTCACCCGGGCGGCGGAATCCTTCCGCGCCGCGATGCAGGCCGCGCCGCTCCGGCTCGAACAGGTCCGCTATTTCTCCGACAGCCAGGCCATCGCCGGCCGCGCGGATGAAGCCGCGGCCTTTTTCGGCGCCCTCACGGCCGTTCTGCCCGGACACAGGCTGGCAGCCTACGCGGCCGCAATGCTTCAATATCATCGCGGGAATTATCCGGAAATGCTCCGGCATTCCCGGAGAATTCTGGAAAAATCACCCGATGACCGCACCGGCGCCTGGATCGAATCCCTGGCTCTGGAACAGACCGCCGGTCCGCGGGAAGCGGTCCGCCGGCTGGAGCCCCTGGTGGCGGGGGAGCCGGACGACCACCGCGCCGCGGCGGCTCTGGCTCACGCCCTGTTCCGCGCTGGCGAATCGTCCCGCGCCCGCGAGGTGGCCGCCCGCGGCAGGCTCGACCGCATGGCCTATCTGCGCGCCCTGATGGCCGCTGGCCGCGGCGACACGCCCGCCGCGCTGTCGCTGCTCGAAGAATCTCTCGAAAAGCGCGAAATCGCCCTCGCCTGGTTCCGCGTCGATCCCCGATTCGCCGAGCAGCGGGCCACCGCCCGGGGCAGGGAACTGCTCGCCCGGATCGGGCTGGCTGCCTGAGCCCGCCGGGAGGCCGCCGCTTTATGAGAAGCCGTGCTGCTGCCGGTGCAGGCCGGCGTCGAACCGCTGCGTTGTCTTGAACAGCTCGTAGCGGCCGTCGCCGCTCACTTCATGCACGCGCTTCAGCAGCGCCGAGAGCTCCCCCATCGTCAGCGGCTGGAAATTCCGCGCAATCGCCACCGCCCTGTTCAGATCTTCCATCGAAGCCAATCCAACCACCTGCACGCTGACCGGCTGCGACAGGAAATACCGGTAGCATTCTTCCACCGTCACCACTCCGTCGGACAGCATCCGCCCGTCGCCTCCGCAGCCTTTCATCCCGATGACGCCGATGCCGCGCCTCTCGCATTCCGGCGCCACTTCATGCCGGAAGCTCTCGAAGCTGTGGTCCATGATGTTGATCGGCATCTGGCAGGCGTCCCAGGGAAAATCCAGCGCCAGCATCTTGCGGTGAATGCGCGGGTGCTTGTGGCCGGTAAATCCGAGAAAGCGCACTTTCCCCTGTTTTTTCGCCTCCAGAGCGGCCCGTAATCCGCCTTTTTCCATCAGAAATTCCGGGTCGTTGTAATAATTGCACTCGTGGAATTGCCACAGGTCGATGACGTCCGTCCGCAGCCGCCGCAGACTGTCCTCCAGATGCTTCATCGCGCCTTCATAGTCCCGGGCGCAGACCTTGGTCATCAGGAACACGCGCTTGCGGTAGCCGTCCATCGCCAGCGCCTTGCCCATCACTTCTTCCGCGCGGCCGTTATGATAGTCCCAGGCGTTGTCCATGAACGTGATGCCCGCGTCCACCGCCGCATGCACCAGCCGGATCGATTCGTTTTCGTCTTTCGGCCGCGCTTGATGGTGCCCGCCCAGGCCCAGAATGGAAACATCGACGCCCGTCCTGCCCAGCGGCCGCGTCGGAATCCCGCTGCTCTGAGCCGTTGCCCGCGTTCCCGCCGCCGCTGCTGCAGCGCCCGCGGCAAACAGTTGTCTCCGGTTGATCGTCGTCATCGTCCCATTGCCTCCGCAGCCATTCTATGCGAGAAGCGCAGGGCGGGCCACGCGGGAGCACTGGAGACTGATTCCGCTGCGGCGGCAGGACCGGTGGCCGCGGATGGTCAGCGCGCTCTCTCCGATGATGCCGGGACCGTCCCCGGCGGAATGGCAGCAGCCCGTTTCTTCCCGCGTTTCGCCGTCACTTGCTGACGGATCCACGCGAGAATCCAGTCCGCGATCTGCAGATGGTTGCGGTCCTGCATGATCATATGGCTGTTGCCGCGGACGCCTCGCTCCGGCGGATACAGCATCTGCGCCCGGCCGCCTGCGGCGTTGATCCGCCGGATCAGCGCCTGGCAGCCGTCGAACGACTGCTTCCAGAACGGCTCGGGCGAGATGCCCGTCGAGGTGTCCAGATAATCGCCGTAGACCGCGAGAATCGGAAT
>FWPV01010704.1_pt1 | contig 14900 bp, 15 predicted proteins | sample 2228371 | NCBI WGS metagenome assembly FWPV01 (sample SAMEA103939776, study PRJEB20133) | metagenome
TCGCCAAGCTTTCTTAGGAGGAGCACCGCCTTCTTTCAACCACCCCGTCACCAACCCCTCGGCCTGGTAACGATCTCCTGGCGCACCAAGAGAGAGCGGTTGAAACGTCCTCAATCCCTCGCTATACTGGTCACTGCGTAGGTCAAGGTACCCGATGAAGGTCTCGGCCATTATCCCGGCTTTCAACGAAGCGGAACGGATCGCGGCTGTGCTCCAACCCCTCCTCTCCTCCCCTGCCGTGGACGAGGTCGTCGTTGTGGACGATGGGTCCACCGATGCGACCGCGGAAGTGGCGGAGAAGTTCGCGGTGCGTGTGGTGCGCCTGCCGGAGAACCGGGGAAAGGCGGCGGCGATGGCAGCTGGGGTGGAGGCGGCCCACGGAGACGTGCTCCTGTTCCTCGACGCCGACCTCACGGGGCTGACCCCGTCCCATGTGGGGGACCTGATCCAGGCCTACCAGACCGGGGACGCGGACGTGGTGATCGGCGTGTTCCGGAACGGTCGGCTTGGGACGGACCTTTCGCAGCGGATCGCGGCGTTCCTGTCCGGGCAGCGGGTGATGTCCCGGGCTCATTGGGAACGGGCTCGCGGCGCGGTGGAGGACACCGAGTTCGGTATCGAAACGGCGCTCGCGCGGTTGGCGCTCAAAGAAGGATGGCGCAAGAAGAAGGTCGAGCTCTATGGGGTGAGCCACGTCCGCAAGGAGGAGAAACGGGGGTTCTGGCTGGGTTTCACGGATCGGATGGCCATGTACTGGGACGTGGCCCGTTCGTTCTTCCGCAAGCTGTGAGGACGAATGGAGCCGTGGCAGAGGGGAGCAATACGAACCGATCGTGAGAGGTGATGTTCCATGGAGATGAGCGAGGTCCGCGCGCTGGGTCCGGATGAGCTGGCGGGGCTGGCTCAGACCCTCGGGGTCAATGGCAGTGGGGATCTCTCCTCCGTCGAGCTCGAGTTGGCGGTGATGCGCGTCCTGGCTGAGCGCCAGGAGCTGTCTGTGGAGGGGGTCCTCGAGATCATGCCCGATGGCTACGGGTTCCTCCGCGAGCGGTCCTGCCTCCCGAGCCGATACGACGTGTACGTGTCCCCGTCCCAGATCAAGCGGTTCGCGCTCAAGGATGGCGACCTCGTGCGCGGGCCGGTCCGGCAGCCGCGGGAAGGGGAGCGGTACTTCGCCCTCCTCAAGGTGGACCAGGTCAGTGGGATGGATCCCGAGCGGGCGCGGAAGCGGGTGGACTTCCAGCAGCTGACCCCGCTCCACCCCAACGCGCACCTCGTCCTCGAGCACGATCCCGACGAGCCCTCGACGCGGATGATCGACCTCTTTTCCCCGATCGGGAAGGGGCAGCGCGGGCTCATCGTGTCCCCCCCCAAGGCGGGGAAGACGACCCTCCTCAAGCACATCGCCCAGGGGATCGAGGCCAACCACCCCGACGTCCGGCTCCTCATCCTCCTCGTGGACGAGCGGCCGGAGGAAGTGACCGACTTTCGCCGGTCCGTGAAACGGGCCGAGGTCATCGCGGCCACGTTCGACATGGAGCCCCAGCATCACACCCGGATCGCTGAGCTGGCGACCGCGGAAGGGAAGCGCCTCGTCGAATCGGGGTACGACGTGGTGATCCTCATGGACTCCCTCACCCGACTCGGGCGGGCATACAACCTGTCGATCAGTCCTTCCGGGAAGCTCCTCTCCGGCGGCATCGACCCCACCGCGCTTTACAAGCCCAAGGAGTTCTTCGGCGCGGCCCGCAACATCGAGGAGGGGGGGTCGCTCACGATCATCGCCACCGCCCTCATCGACACCGGGTCGCGGCTGGATCAGGTGGTGTTCGAGGAGTTCAAGGGCACGGGGAACATGGAGCTCGTCTTGAACCGCGATCTCGCCAACCGACGCATCTTCCCGGCGATCGACCTCGTCCAATCCGGCACGAGAAAAGAGGAACTGCTGCTGCAGCCAGATGTCCTTCGCCGGGTGTGGATCCTCCGTAAGCTCTTGATCGAGATGCCGGACCCGGGGGCGGCGCTGGAGTTCATCAAGAGCAAGATGGAACAGACGCGGACGAACAAGCAGTTCCTGGAGCTGATGAACAGTGAGTGAAAATCCGTTCCTGGTGGTGGCCCTCGCCCTCGTGTTCCTTCCCCTCCTTCTCGTCCCGTTCCTCTCCTCCGATCCAGTCGGAGGTCCGGTCGTTCCAATCACCGGCACCCGTGCCACGTGGTCCACGTACACCGTGCAGGCCGGGGACACCCTGTCCGGGATCGCCAAGCGGACTGGAGTCCCCGCCGACTACCTCCTTGCCAGCAACGACGTCGATCCCACGCGTCTCCAGCCAGGGCAGCAACTCCTCCTTCCGGTGGGTGGGGTGCTCCACGTTGTGCGCCCCGGTCAGGCGGTGGCAGACATCGCCGCGAGCTATGGGGTGGCGGAGGGGGCGATCCGGGTGGTGAACGATCTGAGCGGTGAGCCTCTCGCTGGGACGCGGGTGTTCGTCCCGGCGCCGCCGGTTGTCCCGCAGGCCACGGCGGTGGCGCTCGGCAAGGGCCCGGGAAGTCGCTTCGTCTGGCCGGCCCGCGGGCCGATCTCCTCCCCCTACGGGCCCCGGATCCACCCCATCCATCAGGTGCCGTCGTTCCACGCGGGGATCGATCTGGCGATTGCCGAGGGAACGCGCGTTCATGCCGCAGCCCCGGGGCGGGTGACCACCGCGGGCTGGGAGGGGGGATACGGTCTCCTCGTGGTTCTAGACCACGGAGACGGTTACACGACGTACTACGGCCACCTGTCCCAGCTCCTCGTGGAGGTCGGCCAGTTCGTGGAGATCGGGCAGGCGATCGCCCTTTCCGGTAATACCGGCCTCTCCACCGGTCCCCACCTCCACTTCGAGGTCCGCTGCGATGGTGTAGCGGTGGACCCGCTGTCTGTGTTGCCGTGATCCGGGTCGAGGGCGGGCGGCCCCTGCGGGGTACGGTGCGGGCCGCTGGCTCCAAGAACGCTGTGCTTCCCGCGGTGATGGCGAGCTTCCTCACCACGGAGCCCGTGATCCTCGAGAACGTTCCCCACCTCCTCGACGTGGAGTCAGCGGTGGCGCTGGCGCGCGCGTTGGGCAAGGAGGCGACGTGGCGGGACTCGGTGATCGTCCTCACGGGCGGAGGGGAGCTGGCCCAGGAGGCGCCGACGGCGCTCGTCCAGCGGATGCGGGCCTCGTTCCTCGCGTTGGGGCCTCTACTGGCCCGCACGAGAGAGGTTTGGATGCCGCTGCCGGGAGGGTGCGCGATCGGGCCGCGTCCGGTGGACCTTCACCTCATGGGCCTGCGTCGGTTGGGGGCATCGCTCGACGTCCGCGGGGGAACGGTCCATGCCCAGGCGGCTCGCCTGAAGGGGGCCACGGTGTACCTGGATTACCCCTCGGTGGGTGCCACCGAGCAGCTCCTCCTCGCCGCGGCGCTCGCCGAGGGGACGACGGCGATCGTCAACCCATCCCGCGAGCCGGAGGTGGTGGATCTGGCGGGCCTCCTTGCGGCGATGGGGGCGGAGGTGACCTGGCAGGGGGACCGGATCACGATCCGCGGGCAGGCGTCCCTCGGCGGGGCTACCCACCGCGTGATCCCGGACCGCGTCGAGGCTGGGACGTATGTTCTCGCCGGCGCGATCACCCGCGGCGAGGTCACGGTGGAAGGGGCCCGGCCCGACCACCTCGATGCCCTCCTCGCCAAGCTGAGCGAGGCGGGGGCAATGGTGGAGACGGACGGGGACCGAGTCACGATTGGGATCGACCGACGTCCGGAGGCGGTGAACGTCCAAACCCTTCCCTACCCCGGCTTTCCGACCGACCTCCAGCCGCCGATGATCGCGTTCCTCTCCACCGCGCGCGGCCGGTCCACGGTGCGGGAGACCGTGTTCGCCTCGCGGTTCAACTACGTGGGGGCCCTGGTGCAGATGGGGGCCCAGATCCAGGTGAGTGGGGACACCGTCCTCACCGACGGGGTGGAGACGCTCCGCGGAGCGGAGGTGGAAGCGACGGACATCCGGGCGGGAGCCGCGCTTGTCCTGGCCGCGCTCGCCGCTGCTGAGCGCACGGTGATTCGCGGGGAGGGGCACATCGCCCGCGGCTATGCCGACCTCCCCGGGGGACTGCGTCGTCTAGGTGCGGAGGTATGGGTCGCGGACTGATCCCGACGATCGAGGACTACCTGGGTCGCCGGGCCCGGGTGTACGGGGGGGAGAAAGCGATCCTGGTTGACGTGGTCCCGTCGGGAGCGGATGGGGAGGACCGATGGGCGGAGCTCTGTGCATTGGCGACCACCGCTGGTGTGGACGTCCGTGGCCGCGCGGTGCAGCACCGCTCCCGTCCCGACCCGGGGACGTTCGTCGGGAGAGGGAAAGCTGAGGAGATCCGTGCGCAGGCACGGCTGGATGGAGCGGACACGCTCATCGTCGGATCGGAGATCTCCCCAGCCCAGGCCCGCAACCTGGAGGAGGCGACGGGCCTCAAGGTCGTGGACCGCTCCCAGCTCATCCTCGACATCTTCGCCCAGCGCGCGGGCACCAAGGAAGCAGCCCTCGCTGTGGAGCTGGCCCAGTTGGAGTACCTTCTCCCACGGCTGCGCGGATGGGGACAGGCCCTGACCGATCCCGGTGGTGGGATCGGCACGAGCGGTCCGGGGGAGACGCGCCTCGAACAGGGGCGGAGGGCGATCCGCCGCCGGATCCAGGCCGTGCGCAGGGAGCTGCGCAAAGCGGCCCAGGATCGCGCGGTTCAACAGGCCCGCCGGCGCCGGGAGGGCCCTCCGGAGATCGCGATCGTGGGGTACACGAACTCCGGCAAGTCGACCCTCTTCAATCGCCTCACCGGGTGCGACGTGCCCGTGGAGGACAAGCTGTTCGCGACCCTGGACACGCGCGTGCGGCGGGTGGCCCTCCCCGGCGGCGAGGCCCTGCTCACGGACACGGTGGGGTTCATCCGCGATCTGCCCCACGAGCTCGTTCCCGCGTTCCGGGCTTCGTTGGGGGCGGTGCGCGATGCGGCGGCCCTCCTCCTCGTCCTCGATGCGGCCTCCCCGGCCGCCCCGGATCACCTGCGGGTGGTGCGCGAGGTCGTGGCTGAGGTGATGGGCCCGGACCGGGTTCCCCCTCCGACGCTTCACGTCCTGAACAAGCTCGACCTCGTTGAGACCCCCGAGGACCTGGCTCGCCTCGACGCGCTGCGGCTGGAGGCGGTGCCCCACGTCGTCGTGTCCGCGAGACGGGGGGACAACATGGTTGCCCTGTGGGATGCCCTCTGTGCCCTGCTTCCCCCTCGCCGGCGCCTCCCCGAGGTCGCCCCCCGATAGCCCTCCCGTGCTCCGAGAATCGGGCCCGTTGCGCCCTTCCTCTCACGGGGTAAGATGACAGCGAGGCAGGTGATGCACATGCTCAGGATGGTTGCCCTGGCCGTGGGGGGAGTTGTGGCCATAGCCGGCGCCGCGGCGCCCGTGGTCACGATCTATTCGGGTGGATTCGGGTTCATCGCCGAGACGAGGTCCGTCCTCCTCGCTTCGGAAGGGAATCTCCTCCTGGAGGGCTTCCCCGTGACGATGCTCGTCGACAGCCTGGTGGTGGAGGGTTTGACCGCGACCCGGATCGACCCCCAATGGATCGACCTCTCCACGGTGGAGGGCCTTGTGGGGAGTTCCGTCACGGTGTACGCCCATGGGGAGCGCTTTGCAGGCCTCCTCCTCGCCACGGTGCCGGCGCTCGTCCTGAGCACCGCGGACGGTCTCGTGTTCCTGCCCGCCTACGACCGAATCGTCGCCCCCGGGGAGGCCGCGGGTGCGCGGGGCCTTGCCCTCGCCATCCGCTACCGTGCGGCGGAGCCGGGGCGGACGGCGATCGGCCTGCGCTACCTCACCGAGGGCCTCTCGTGGCGCGCGACCTACACCGCGTCCCTGGGGGAGGACGAGCTCGTCCTCCACGGGGTGGCGACGTTTGAGAACCGGACCGGCGTCGATTTCGCGGGGGCCGAGGTTTCCCTCGTCGCGGGCGAAGTGCACCGCCCGACGGCGAAGGTGCCTGAGGGGCTCGGAGTGCGCGCCCTTGCCCTCGCCCCCGAGTTCGATGCCGCCGCGGGGTTCGAGTACCACCGCTACGCGTTCCCGGAGCGCCTCAACCTCACCCAAGGGGTTGCGCTGGCTCCTTTCCTGTCTGGGACCGTACCCTACGTCCGTGCGTACCGATTCGCGGGTGGGGCCGTCGAGGTGCGGGTCCGGTTCACGAACGCCCTCGCTCCCCTTCCCGCGGGGGAGGTTCGGTTCTACGATGAAGGCGGGGAGCTCTTCGTGGGGGCGGCGGTCATCGGCCATACGCCGGTTGGCCGTGAAGTCGATCTCGCCGTGGGGGCCGCGTTCGACCTGACCGGGGAGCGGGTCCAAGAATCCCGGCAGCGGCTCACGGAGAACCTGTATCGGGACGCGTACCGGATCACCTTCCGCTCCGCGAAAGAGGCACCGGTCGAGGTCGAAGTGGTGGAAACCCTGCCGGGCGTGTGGACGATCACCGACTCCACCCTCCCCTACGTGCGCCTCGATGCCCAACGGATCCTGTTCCGGGTCACGGTGCCCGGGTCGGGGGAGGCGGAGGTCCGCTACACCGTGGAGTGGCGGTACTGAGCGGGGGGGTATGGAGACACTGGAGCAGGACCTGTCCCGATTGATGGATGGGTATCGGCGGGCGATCGAGCGGGCGCTGCAGCGCGTTCCGGTGCGCAATGGGATTGTGTCGCTCCGTGACCTGTGGATCGAGACCGCCCTCCCCATGGAGCTGATCGCTGACCTCCTCCAGGCGGACGGGATCCAGATACCCCCCCACATCGTGCGGGTGGACCTCGCGCGTCCCCCCCAGAAGGACCGGCATGGCGGCAAGCGATAGGATCAAGTTCGGAACGGATGGCTGGCGCGGCGTGATCGCCGACGATTTCACGTACGCCAACGTGGCCCGGGTGGGGGCGGCGATCGCCGCTCTCCTCCACGCCCCGGAGCGCAGGGATCTCCCTCCCTATCGGGCGTGGGGCGTGCCTTGCCGCCCGGCATCGGCGGGGCTGATCGTTGGCTACGACACGCGATTCTCGTCCGCGGAGTTCGCCTGTCATTTGGGAAGGGCCGTGGCCCAACGTGGGATCCCGGTCACAGTCACCGCCGCCCCCGTCCCCACCCCTGCTCTGTCGGCGGCGATCGTGGAATGGCAACTGGCGGGAGGAGCGATGATCACCGCTTCCCACAACCCACCCCGGTGGAGCGGGGTCAAGTTCAAGCCCGAGTACGGGGGGTCGGCGACGCCCGAGATCACGGCCTTGATCGAGGCGCACCTTCCTTCCCACGCCCCCGAGGTGGGGGATCCTCCGGTGGAGACGAGGGAGATCAAGGAGGAGTACCTCGCCCGGTTGCGGGCGGCGGTGGACCTGCGCGGGCTGGCCCGGGCCCCGCTGTACGTCGTCGTCGACGCGATGTACGGCTCGGCCCAAGGGTACCTGGCCGAGCTCCTGCGGGCGGTGCGCATCCCTCACCTCGAGGTGCGCTCGACCGTGGATCCCCACTTCGGGGGTCGCAAACCCGAACCGCTCCCGGAGAACGTCGTCCCCCTGAAGGCGGTGATCCGGTCCCTCAGGGCGCGGGCCCGGGGCCGGATCGTGGTCGGCCTGGTCACCGATGGGGATGGGGATCGGGCGGCGGGGATGGACGAAAGCGGCGCGTTCCTGGATACCCACCGCACGGCGTCCCTCATCCTGTGGCATCTGGTACGGCACCGAGACCTGTCCGGACCGGTGCTCAAGTCGTTCGCCCTCACGGACATGATCGGCAAGCTCGCCGACCTGGCGGGCGTTCCGTGGCGGGAGATCCGGATCGGGTTCAAGTGGGCAGTGGAGGACCTCGTGACGGGGAGGGCAGCGTTCGCGGCCGAGGAGTCTGGCGGCTACGGGTACGGCTGGCACATCCCGGAGCGTGACGGGGTCCTGTCGAACCTCTACCTCCTCGAGCTGGTGGCGGCGACGGGGAAGCCGATCGGGGCGCTCGTCACTGAGCTGTTCTCCCTGGTCGGTCCCCACCACTACGCGCGGCGCGACCTTGCGCTTCCCAACCGTCTCGAGGTCATGGCGCGGTTGGAGAAGGCGCCCCCGGAGCGGTTGGCCGACCAGCGGGTGGCGAAGGTGGAAACCCTGGATGGGCTCAAGTTGCGCCTCGATCGAGGTTGGGTCCTGTTCCGCGCCTCGGGCACCGAACCGATTCTCCGTCTGTATTGCGAGATGGACTCCCCGGAGTGTGTCCGAACCGCGCTCGATGAGGCGGAGCGGTTGGCTCGGGGGGGACTGCTGTGAAGGGCGAACCTTACGACCCGAAAGCCATCGAGGATCGATGGCGCGGCTTCTGGCGGGAGAAGGGGTACTTCCGCGTCGACACCGCGCGCCCCACGAACAAGTTCTACTACCTGAACATGTTCCCCTACCCCTCGGGCTACCTCCACGTCGGTCACGGCCGCAACTACATCATCGGGGACGCGATCGTGCGCTTCCTGCGGATGCGTGGCTACGACGTGTTGAACCCCATGGGGTGGGACGCGTTCGGGCTCCCGGCGGAGAACGCGGCCATCGAGCGGGGGATCCACCCTCGCCAGTGGACGTTCGACAACATCGCCTACGCCAAGGACCAGTTCCACGCATGGGGGATCGAGTACGATTGGGAGCGGGAGATCACGACTTGCCTCCCCGACTACTACCGCTGGACCCAATGGCTGTTCCTGAAGCTGTACGAAAGTGGCCTCGCCTACAAGAAGCGGGCCGCGGTGAACTACTGCCCAAGCTGCCACACTGTGCTCGCCAACGAGCAGGTGGTGGGAGGCGAGTGCGAACGCTGCGGTACCCCGCCCGAGCAACGGGACCTCGACCAGTGGTTCTTTCGGATCACGGCCTACGCCGACCGGTTGCTCGCCGATCTCGCAGACCTGGAATGGCCCGAGCACGTGAAGAAGATGCAGGAGAACTGGATCGGCCGCTCGGAGGGAGCGACGGTGATCTTCCGCGCCGCGAGCGGCGATCCGATCGAGGTATTTACCACCCGGCCCGATACCCTGTGGGGGGCAACGTTCCTCGTGCTGGCCCCGGAGCACCCGCTCGTGGACCGGCTGACCGCGCCCGACCGGCGCGCGGAGGTGGAGCGGTACCGGAAGGAGGCGGCGCGCGCCACGGAGGTGGAGCGTACCTCGACCGAGCGGCCGAAGACGGGCCTGTTCCTGGGGAGCCACGCCCTGAACCCGGTCACAGGGGAGCTCGTCCCGATCTGGATCGCTGACTACGTGATGCCGACCTACGGCGCGGGGGCGGTGATGGCGGTGCCCGCCCACGACGAGCGCGATTTCCAGTTCGCCCGCGCCCACGGCCTTCCGGTGCGGGTCGTGATCGCCACCCCCGATGGGTCGATTCCCGACCCAGGGGAGATGAACGGGGCGTTGGTGGAACTGGGGACGATGGTCAGCTCCGGACCGCTCACGGGAACCCCAGGGGGAGAGGCGATCGCGCGCACGATCGCCTACCTCGAGGAGGAGGGGCTCGGCCGGCGCACGGTTGTCTATCGGCTGCGGGATTGGCTCATCTCCCGCCAGCGGTACTGGGGGGCGCCGATCCCGATCGTGTACTGCGGCCGGTGTGGGGTGGTTCCCGTCCCGGAGGAGGAGTTGCCCGTCCTCCTCCCCGATGTCCCGTTCATCGGGAAGATGGGGCTGGCGGACATCCCCGGTTACGCGGACACGGCTTGCCCCCGGTGCGGGGGGGAGGCGCGCCGGGACACGGACACGATGGACACGTTCGTGGACTCGTCGTGGTACTTCCTGCGGTTCGTGTCCCCGCACGAGGAGCGGGTCCCGTTCGTGACCGAGGATGTGAACCGCTGGCTCCCGGTGGACCTCTACGTGGGAGGGGTCGAGCACGCGATCCTCCACCTCCTCTACTCCCGGTTCATCACCAAGGCCCTCCACGACCTGGGGTACGTGGGGTTCACGGAGCCATTCAAGCGCCTCTTCACCCAGGGGATGGTCTGTCACACCGCCTACAAGTGCCCCGAGCACGGTTGGCTCTACCCCAAGGAGGTGGACAGCCTTCGGTGCACGAAGTGCGGCCGGGAGGTAGCGACCTCGTACTTCGCGATGTCGAAGTCGAAGAGGAACGTCGTCGAACCCTCCGACATCATTGCCCGCTACGGGGCGGACACGGAGCGGCTGTACACCCTGTTCATGGGCCCGCCGGACCGGGACATCGAGTGGTCCGAGGACGGGATCCGGGGGGCGTGGCGGTTCTTGAACAGGTTCTGGCACCTCGTGGTCGGGCAGCTGCCGGACCTGGCGGGGGTCGAGGGGGAGCCGGACCGGTTCGACCCCGCAGGGCGGCGACTGTGGCAGAAGCTCCACGCTACGGTGAAGAAGGTGACCGAGGAGTTCGAGGCGGGGTTGGGTCTCAACACGGCCATCGCGGCGATCATGGAGCTCGCGAACGAGCTCGGGGCCTACGTCGAGGGGGGAGAGGCCGACCCCCGCCTCGTGCGGCGGGTCGTTCGCGATCTTGTCCTCGTCCTCTCTCCGTTCACCCCGTTTCTGGCCGAGGAGCTGTGGCACCGGTTGGGGGAGAAGCAGCCGATCCTCGACACCCCCTGGCCCGCCTACGATCCTGCAGCCGTGGTGGGCGAAGAGGTGGAGATTCCGGTCCAGATCAACGGCAAGGTCCGGGCGCGAGTGTGCGTACCCGTCCCCGTTGCCTCCGACCCGCACGCCCTCCAGGAGGCCGCCCTCGCCGCACGCGAGGTCCAGGGACGGCTCCAGGGGAAGGAGGTCGTCCGCGTGATCGCCGTCCCGGGGAAGCTCGTGTCCATCGTCGTCCGGTAGAGGATGGCCGCGCCGCAGGTCACGGTTGTGGTCCCGGTCCTGAACGAGGAGGCGACCCTCGAAGCGACGCTCCGCTCGCTGCGCGCTCAGACGTGGCAGGATTTCGAGCTCCTCGTGGTGGACAATGGGAGCACGGACCGGAGCCTCCTGATCGCTGCTCGGTTCGCCGATCGGGTGATCGCCGAGCCCAAGCGGGGAGCGCTCCCGGCGATGCACCGCGGGTTCAGCGAAGCCAGGGGGGAGTTCATCGTCAGTGCCGACGCGGACACGGTGTACCCCCCGCGGTGGTTGGAGCGGATGGTGAGGGAGCTCCGTCGGGAGGGAACGGCGGCCGTCTACGGCCCGATGGGGTTCCGGGAGAGCCGGCAGCCTGTGCGCGTCCTGGAGGTAGGCGGGTACTGTGTGCTGGCCTGGCTATCTCTCCTCTGCCGGGTCCACCTGTGTGGGGCGGCGAACATGGGGATGCGCCGGGATGCGTACCTCGCCGTTGGGGGGTACCCACCCCTGGAGGAACGGGCGTCCCCCGATTTCCGTCTCGCTCGGCTCTTGGCGGGGTTGGGGCGGGTGCGGTTCGTCCCCACGATCCCCTGCTACACCTCGAACCGGCGTTTCGTCCGTTCGGGATGGGTACGCGGGGCAGCGCGGGCGTTCTGGTACTGGCTTGACGTGGCCACGGGCCGGGACCGGATCCCCGGCCAGCGGTACTGGACCGATCTCCAAGGGTCGCGTGAACCGAAGGGGAGGTAGACGGCTCGCCCACCGCATCGGGGCGCTGCTGGGGGCATTGCCCTACGAGGCGGTGTGGTGCGTGTACTTCCTCGCCGCAGTTCTCCTTCCCCTCGTCGTGCCGTCCCGCGCCGTGGGCCGTCCTCCGCGTGGACCCTGTCTTTTCTGTGTGACCCACGTCGGCTCGTTCGATCCCCTGTTCGTGGTTCGCCACTCCGGCCGATGGCGGGCACGGGCCCTGTTCCACGTCGACGAGCGCCATCCCTGGCTTCGCTTCTTCTACCAAGCGTCTTTCCGGTTTCGGGTGGCCCTCGAGCCAGGGGAGAAGGGCTCCCTCAACGCGCGAACCCTCGCCGCAGCCGTGCGCTACCTCACGGATGGGGGAAGCGTGATGGTGTTCCCCGAGGGCCACCTCTACTGGGCGGGTCGGCTCTATCCAGGGGTGGCGAAGCTTGCCCATCGCAGCGGAGCCCCGATCGTCCCTGTGCTGCTCGGGAATGCGTACGTCTACTGCCCGGGGGCGGAGGAGGATCCGCTGGGGCGGATGTTTGTGCGGATCCTGCGCGAGACGCGCCGGCGGGGAGGGGTGGTGGTGCACTTCGCCCCTCCGATCCTCCCCGATCCGTCCCGACCCGAGGCGGAGGACGTGGACCGGATGATGCGCGAGGTGGAACGCGTGTTCGGGGAGTTCTACCGTGACGCCTATGCGCGACCAGGCCCACGGTGGATCGTTCCGCCACGGGAGAGGGCTTGACCGGGATCGCGCGGGGCCCGTATAGTTCGTGACCCAGGGAGGGGCCGTGGTTCAGGTTGGGTTGTTCATGTCGGACACGGGGGGGGGCCATCGATCCGCGGGGCGGGCGATCGAAGCGGCCCTCGCCCTCCGTTACCCGGGCGCGTTCGCCTGCGACTACTTCGACGCGTTCCGTGCCTGCGGGTACTTCCCCTGGAACCGAGCTCCGGAGATCTACCCGCTGTGGGTTCGCTACCATGAGCCATCCTGGAACCTGTTCGTGACCGTGACCGATCGCCTCATCGCCACGCGGCTCGGGCGAAGGCAGCTCCCGCGACTCGCCGTCCCCCGGGTCCGGCGGGCGGCGCGGAGGTCCCGGGTGTGGGACGTGATCGTCGTCCTCCACCCCGCGTTCAGCGAGCTCGCGGTGGCCCTGCGGCGGACTGCGGCGCGGGAGTTCCCTATCGTCACCGTGGTCACGGATCTCGCGAACCCCCACAGCGGCTGGTACCACCCCGACGTGGATCGGTGCCTTGTCCCGTGCCAGAACGCCTATGAGCGGGGGCGACAGCTGGGACTGAGCCCGGACAGGCTGCGCGTGGTGGGCCATCCTGCCCACCCCAAGTTCGCCCTCTACGACAAGGACAAGGCCCAGGCGCGACAGGAGCTGGGCTGGGAGGCCGATCGCCCGATCGTCCTCCTCATCGGAGGAGGGGAGGGGATGGGGGGCATCGAGCGGGTGGCGCGGGCCATCGATCGGGCCGAGCTCCCGGTCGAGCTCGTCGTCATCGCCGGTCGCAATCAGGCCCTCGTGGAGAGACTGGGGCGCTGCCTGTGGCGCGTCCCGACTCGGATCTATGGGTTCGTCACGAACCTCGAGGCGATGATGCGCGCGTCGGACGTGTTCGTGGGCAAGCCGGGACCTGGGGTGATCGGCGAAGCCGCGATCTCCGGGCTCCCGATGATCCTCATTGGGGGGATGGCTCAGGAGCGGCCGAACATCCCGTTCGTCGTGGGGGCCGGTGCCGGGGAGGCTGCCTCCACCCCCGCTGAGGCGGCGGCCGTCCTCCGCCGGTGGCTCGCCACACCGGGCGAGCTCGCGCGCCGCGCGGAACGGGCGCGCGCGATTGCCTTTCCCAACGCCGCGTTCGACGTCGCGGACGAGATCGCGGCCCTGTGCGGTCTCCCCGCTCCCGCAGGCTAGCTGGCTGTCAGGCGACGGAGGACCTCAGCGAGCACCTGCTCCCGGCTCTCGCGGGTGAGGCGGAAGAGGTGATCCACCCCGTGGCGGATCGCGTAGGCGAGGGGATGGTTCGAGGCGCGGTGGACGGTGAGAAGGAGGTGTTGCGCCTCCCGCAGCGCCCGCTCCACGGCGCGGACGAACCGCGGCGAATGGAGCTCCATCGGCCCGACCTCGTCCACCACCACCAGCTGGGCTCCCTCGATCGCCCGCTCGATCGCCCGGACACCGATCTCGTCGAGATCGTGCAGGTTGAGGTGGTACCGTCCGAACGGGGGCCCGGCGGCGAGATGGAGGTGGGCGAGGATCCCTTCCGCGCCCGTGGAAAGGTCACACACGGAGAACCCCACGCGGCGGCCGCACTTCCTGATCTCGGCAGTGACCATGCCCCCCGAGGAAAGGGGCACGCGCTCCACGACCCGTCTGACGAGGGTGGATTTGCCTGCCCCGGGATTTCCCGTGACCGCGATCCTCATGGGTTGAGCCTTAGGCATTGTACCCCCCCGAGGGGGTGACGTCGCTCTCGATACTGCGTACCGTTCCCTCATGTTTCCCGTCCTTCTGCGTACGTTTCTTCTCGCCGGGGTAGGCTGGGCCTTGGGCCGTCTGGGGCGAGTCCCGGCGCGGCCGCTGGCCCAGGTTGCGTTCTGGGCGCTCTCTCCGGCGCTCATCTTCGAGTCCCTGCGCACGGCGGACCTCACCGCCGCGGGGACGGTCGTCCTGTTCGCCTACCGCCAGGACGGAGTGGACGTAGGCGCCGTGTTTCTGACCACCCACACCGTCCTCCTCGCCACCCTCGGGGTGGCGGGGGACGGGCAAGGGGGAAGAAGATCTGGGGAACCCTGCTCCGTGTGCCGTGGCTCTACGCTGTGGGGGCTGTGTCCCGCGCGCGCTGGGTGGGGATGCCCGGCCTCGTCGCGCGGGCGACGGGGCTCCTCGCCGGAGGGGCAATCCCCCTGTTCCTTATCCTCCTTGGGCTCGAGCTCGCGCAGGTCCGCGGGGTGCGCGTGGCCCGCCTGGCCCTTGTCCTCTCCCTCCTCCGGCTGGTGGGAGGAGCAGCCCTGGCGTGGGTGCTCGCCAGCGCGTTTCGGGTCCAAGGTCTCCTCCGGGGGAGCCTCATCGTCGAGGGAAGCGTCCCCACCGCAGTGAACGCGTTCCTGCTCGCCTCCCAGTACGATCGGCGCCCAGATCTGGCGGCGTTCCTGGCCACCGTCCTCGGTAGAGTCCCGGGACGTGGTGTAGATCCGGTGGCGTGAGGGCGGTGTGCCATGCAGGTGGGTACAGCGGCCTTGACGGGAAGG
>FWPV01010705.1_pt1 | contig 14899 bp, 13 predicted proteins | sample 2228371 | NCBI WGS metagenome assembly FWPV01 (sample SAMEA103939776, study PRJEB20133) | metagenome
GACCTGCCGCCCCCCCTTCCATGAACAGGCGGTTGATGTCTCGCTTGACCTGGGGTGGGCAGGGGGCGGCGGCGCAGATTAGGGCACGCATAGAACCCAAATAATACCGCCTTTTTACCTCGTCGGGTAGGGCTAATACCCGCTGGAGGATGGTGGGGGCGACGAAGGTCCAGTTGGCTCGCTCCCCCTCGATCAGCTTGAGGAACTCCTCGGGGTCGAACTTCCTCATAATGATACCTGTTCCTCCCATCATGAAGCAGGGAGCCCAGGAGGCCGCGGTTCCCGCATGATACATGGGAGTGACGATCAAAGACCGGATGTTCTTGGTAATCGGGTCGGAGATGTGCTCCCCCCCGAACCAGTAAAAATAACTGAGGGCTCTGGAGTTATACTGGATGTAGCTTTCCAGAGGCTCCCTCGGGTCTTCGGCTAAGTCAGAGAGAAGATAGCCCAGACTGTCGTAGAGGTTGGAGCTCTTGGGTGTACCGGTGGTCCCCCCCGTGTAGGGATTGAATGCAACGATGAAATCAACCTGGGGCAGTCGATAAGGGGAGTCCTTTATCAGATTCTCCATGGGTATGATCTCGTCCGGAGGCGAGGCGTCGCCGCCTGCCATGATCAGATGCTTTACCGAGGAGAGGCCACCCTTGATCCTCATCACCTCTTCAAGGAAGTCGTGATCGAATACGAATGCGACGGGCTTTCTCAGGTTCACCGTTTTGAGCAGCTCCTCTCCTTTGAGGTGCCAGTTGACGAAGGGCATAGTAGCCCCGATGAAGCTGGTGGCGTAAAGGGTCTCCAGGAACTCGGAACTGTTGTAGAGCATGGCAGCCACCGCATCCCTGGGCCTCACACCTAAGGATTGCAGTCCGTTGGCTAGACGCAGGGACCGTTCCTTCACTTCCGCGAAAGTGTACCGTTTATCCCCATCCACGATAGCCTCGCGCTGGGGAAAGGTATCCCACATCCCCAATATCCAATTGGGAATGATCTTTCCCACTCTTACTTTGCTTAAGTCCCTGAGGTTGGCGATCAGGCCCCTTCCTCCGGTGAATATCCTGTAGACTATCTTCAGGGTGTTCCAGCCCCCACCCCACTGCTGCTTGAGGGTCCTCCCCAAGCCCTTTGTTTCCTCCATGCGGATCATGGCGGGAAGTCCCCGCATCAAGGCGGAAAAGGTCTTTTTCTGCTCCACCGGATAGCCTCCTGAACCCCTTTACTTTCTCCGCTTTGCTTTTTCGCTTATATATACCCAGTTCCGGTAATTGAAAAACCGCGGTCTCTAAAGGGTAAAGGAGGACGCGTGGAGATGAAGCGAGAAACTTGGCATGGGGACCCTTTATGGATAAAGAACTTAGGAAAACCCCATTAATAGTTTTCCACTGGGAAGTTTCGGGCTTTGCCCGGCGAGAAAAAAAGTTATTGGGAGGTTTTCATTACCTCTGCGTGGTTCCTTTCGATGGATAAACCCGTCATTTTCCATTATTTTGCTGGGAGAATTGAGGGACCTAATGTACGGTTATGACGTTAATCCCTGCTTACCTGGGATTACTATCAAATTAAAGGACCACGACGACAGGAGCTCTCCCACTTGACCAAAGGTACTTACTGACTGTTTAATATATCTATGCTTACGTAGTTCAAAGAAAGCGTCAAAATATGCGAAACGTAATTGCAGCAGGACTGGACCAGAGACTAAAAAACCTGGATTATCTCTTCAGCCCCAAATCCGTCGCTTTTGTAGGCGCCACCGAAACCGCGAGGAAGTGGGGATTTATAGTCTTCAACAACTTTCTCATGGGCGGGTATGAGGGAAAGATCTATCCAGTTAATCCTGGCCGCCAGAGCGTGATGGGCCACCCCGCCTATCCCTCGGTGCGGGATATTCCCGATGAGGTTGATCTTGCCGTCTTCACCATTCCCGCCAAGCAAGTGCCCGATGCCATCGATGATTGCGCGGCTAAAGGGGTGAAAGCGGCACTGGTGATTAGCGCCGGTTTCAAGGAGCTGGGTGGAAAGAGCGCCGAGCTAGAGCTGGAGATGGTGAGAAGGGCGCGAAAGGCTGGAATGGTGTTGGTAGGTCCCAATGGACAGGGAATGAGCTGTCCCAAGAACCGCCTCTTTCCCTGGATGCCCATGCTTTATCCCCCTCCCGGGGGCATATCCCTGGTCTCCCAGAGCGGAAATATCCTCAACATGATGATCGGGGAGATCTATCGCTGCGGTCAGGGAGTGTGCAAGGCGGTGTCCAGTGGTAACGAGGCGGACATCCGCATGGAAGACTATTTCTCCTACCTGGCGGAAGACCCCGAGACTGAGGTAATCCTCTCCTATGTGGAGGGAAGTTTCGACGGGCGCCGCTTCTTCGAGGTGGCGCGGCAAGTATCCACGAAAAAACCCATCGTTATTATGAAGGGTGGACGAAGCCACTTCGGAATGGCTGCGGCGCGCTCACACACCGGAGCCATGGCGGTGAGCGATGAGCTCTTCTCCAGGGCATGTCGCCAGGCGGGGCTGATACGCGCCCGTACCGTGGAGGAGGCGGGAGTGCTGGCGGCCTCCTTCATAAACCGACCCCTTCCCCGGGGGAAAAGGGTGGGAATCATCACTGGCGGGGGAGGCCTGGGAGTGATCGCCTCCGATGTTTGCGCGGATGAAGGCCTAGAGGTGGTGCGACTCTCCCCTTCAGTCCTGGGCGAGCTGGGAAAACATCTGCCGGACTGGTGGGTTCCAGGAAACCCAGTGGACCTGGTGGCCGGTCTCGACTTTTCCGTGATTCTTCCCGTAACTAAAGCTTTGATGTCCAGCGGGGAGGTGGATGCCATCATGTTCATCTTTGTGGCTTCCACCCGGGATCCGGGGGTGCGCACCCCTCCTTTCGCCGAGCGAGGATTTGATTTGAGGGAGGTGTGGGATCAGGTTAATCTCCAGCTGCTCTCCCACATGACTGAGCTTTACCATCTCATGCGAGAGCTGCACATCCCCTTCTACGTGGTCTCCAATCTGAGCCGTAAGGAAATCACCGGGGAGGAGCCAGTGCCCGGGGACCCCAACAATCTGGCGGTTTTTTCCTCGGTGGAGTTGGGTTGCAGGGCTATCGCGGAGATGGCCAACTATCATGAGCTTCTGGCTAGGCGGGGGGAGGGTGACTCTCTCCCCATTGAAGGGTCAAGAAGAGTGGCTCAGGAATAAGCAGCCCCAACGGTCTAAACTAGGTGGAAGGAAAAACTCCCCTTTAGCGTTATCCTTGCAAGACCTAGTGGCCGGTGGCTTCAAAATATATCGTCGCTCTTCTGCTCCCTTTTCCAGGAGGAACGGTCCTTCTTAGAATATTCATGTCCCTTGCCCCTCTTGGGATGGATTGCTGCGCTGGGTTTGGGTACGTCCTTCCGTATCGACCTGAAGATGTCTAGCAGGCTGGTCCCTAGGCTTTTATCTCTCTTACCTTTCATTTTGCGCAACCTCGGTCAAGCCCGAAAGCCGACTTCTTATTTTTATAACATGGGCGCTTGCCTTTCAACCCGCGCGGGCTGTGCAACCTGAATGTTTCGAGGTGGAGAGATGGACTATTTGAATGGGCGCTTGCCTTTCAAACCGCGCGGACCGTGAGGCGGCTTGAGGATGGAGAAAAAGAGGCGGTCACGCGTTTTGGCCAAATGATCGCAAACTTTTATACGCCCCGAGAGGAGAGAAGGACACGATATCCAGTGAAGTGTTGGCATCGCGGAATTCTAGATCGAGCGCGGATTAATTTGCCCGGATGCAACCGGCGATTCGCCACGAAGTTTCGCCAACTGGCGACCCGGCTCTATTCAGTAGAAGGTTCGCCATTTAAACTCAACATTTTTACATATAGTAAATAGAAGATTGGGGAGGGCAACTTCATTTAAAGAATATCCCAGTGGAGCCGACAATATAGTGATTTATATAATTAGTCAAATATAGGATAACTTGGATCAGTCGGAACCAGTGTAAATTTTTGGGAAGCGATAAGATGAATAAGGACGAATTAAAGACCCTGGTGCGCCGGGTTAACGTTTTCGGTTTCATCATTACCGTGTTCTTCTTCCTCACCGCGATGACCTTGAGCGTGCTGTTGATCTTTAGCTTTGATAGACGGATGATGATACTCTTCGCCATCTCCACGGGCGTCTCCTGTTTAATCCTGCTTCCCCCTGCCGCGCTCGTACTTTACCTGGGGTTTAAGAAAGTGATGAGCACTTGCGAGGTAGCGGTACTAAGGGAATCGTCCAGAGAGGCTTATTTCGACTTGGGCATGGCCAGGAGCTTGGAGACCTACCCCGCCAGACTCGCTGCCGTTGCCTTTCTGGTGGGTTTATCCGGCGCCGGCTTGGGAGCTTTCATATATTATTTTATAGGTGACTACAACGGATCTTTCTGCATCTATTACATGATCCTGGGCCTGGCGCTGGCGCTTACCGGTGCGTATCTGGAGTACCATGTCCTCTACCGGCTCATGGAGCCCTTGAGAAGGGAAACCTACACTTATTTTGGAATTCCCCCAGGTAAAAAGGGATCTTTCTCTTTGAAAACGAGGATAATCGCCTTGGCTGCCCTGCTCACTATAACCCCTATATTAATTGGATGGGTGACTGCAGTGGCCAGAAGCACCTTCATAGTCCAGAAGGATATGCGCGCCAGGGGAAGTGAGAACGTCGCTCTTCTCTCGGAGGACGTAGTTGAAGATGTCCGGGAGGGTAATTATGCGGGCTTAGAGAGCAAGGCGCAGAAGTTTACCCTTGCAAGGCAGGAGAGCGTCCTGTTGCTGGACGGTTCGGGCCAGATCGTTTTCTCCCTGGATACAGGCGGAGGATTCGGTGCGGAGAAGCAACGGGAGTTGCTGGAAGAGCTGGAGGATAGGGGCGAAACCTCCGTCATGGATCGGAGGATGAACTGCGTGGCGGCAAGGGCGGAGGTGGGGGATACGGAATATCGGCTGGTGAAGATAATTCCCCTCCCACCTTTTATGGGGGCGGTAACCAGCATCGGCACTTTCTTCGCCTGTATCGGTCTCTTGATTATCGGGGTGGCTCTGCTGCTCACCTTGTATACCTCCGATTGCGTGGTCAGGCCAGTGGAAGAATTAAAGGAGAAAGCAATTGAGGTTTCCGGGGGGGATCTCACCGTGGGTGTACCGGTAGCTTCCTCGGACGAGATCGGGGAATTATCCGAATCCTTCTCTCGCATGGTAAAGAGTTTGCGCGAGATCAGCGCGGAGAGCATCAACGCCGCAGGGAGAGCCAGCATGGGCGCGACGGAGGTCTCCGCTACCACCGAGGAGATGCAAGCTTCCCTCCAGCAACTCTCCACGGTGATACAACAGCTAGCTCAGAACGCCTCCACCGAGGCGAGCAAGGCAGATAGCGTCTACTCCCTGACCCAGGATATCTACTCCGCCCTGGAATCCAGCACCGCGCAGGCTGATTCGGGCGTGGAGATCAGCCGCACCTCCTCCAGTTTGGCGGAGAAGGGCAAAGAGGACGCCATGAACGCCATAGGGCGCCTCTCCCAGGCCAAGGAAGCCATTGCGGAGACGGAGCGCATCATAGAGTCCTTGAGCGAACTCTCCGGGGAGATCGGTGTGATCGTGGAGATCATCGACAACATTTCCGATCAAACCAACCTGCTGGCGCTTAATGCGGCCATCGAGGCGGCGAGGGCCCAGGAACATGGCCGGGGATTCTCGGTGGTGGCCGAGGAGGTACGCAAGCTGGCCGAGGAGTCCTCCAAGTCCACCTCTCGTATTGCCGGTCTGGTCAGGGAAATTCAGAGGCTTGCCTCCAGCGCGGTGCAGGCGACCCACCGGGGAGCCGAGGAGGTCACTTCCGGGATGGAAGCAACTCAAATAGTGGGGAATTCCTTGGAACGCATATACGAATTTGTGATCAAGACCGAGGAGCTGTCCACGCTCATATCTGAGACGTCACAGAGGCACTTGGAGCTAGGAAGAAAAGCCCTGGAGGCGATGGGGGATATTCGCAATATTGCCGAGGCGAATGCCGCGTCCAGCGAGGAACTCTCCGCCTCGGTGGAGGAACAGACCGCCTCCATGCAGGAACTGGCTTCCACCAGCGTGGAGCTCTCCGCCCTGGCGGAGAAGATGAAAGGGCTGGTGGAAAAATTCCGCATTTGAAGGGCCGATTTGAGGAGAGGGAAAATAAGAATTCCAGGTGAACGAGGATGTCTGGAAATCGTCTGGAAATATTCGGCCGAAGCCTGTTTCCCCATCTGGAGGAAAGACCAGTTGATGAAGGGAAATAGGCAATATCTGTCTTATAAGGAGTTTTATAGGGAAAGATAACTTGGTAATTCTGGCTTGGTGGAACACTGATCTACGCGATGCGTTAGAATACGCCATGGCATATGCGCAGGGAAAAATTGGCAATTCCGGCACAAGGAACCCTCATCCTCATTGGGTTTGGCTCGTTGAAATTCCATTATGATTGGTTGGTTGCGCGGGAAGAACCCCGTTCCTTAAAGACTGCGAAGCGTCTTGAAGGCTGCGAAGCTGCTTGAAGACTATTAGATGCTAGTTGAGGTGGTGAGCTCGCTTATCTTCTGCTCGTCTTTGCTTTGCGCTGGGTTGAAACGGAGGGCAAGTTTTCCCGCAGTTTTTCCAGGGCGTGGAATATCGCGGGACACACCAGGTAGTTAGCGCTCAAGTTTTCCAATTTCTCGATGCAGTCTACCGCCAGTGACTGGGGGTACTGTCGACAGCATTCGGGGCGGGCATGATACAGAGTACACAGGTTTCTGTGGAGAAAAGGGCAGGGCCGCCGATTGAAAACTGTGTCCCCCTCCTCATTTTTGCCGATATATTCCCTTCTGAACTCCGAGCGCTTCATTCCCAGGGTTTGGGCCATCCGGGCGATATCATCGGTATCCACCACCACGTAAGCCTCCTTGCAACAGGCGGCGCACCTGGTGCAATCCAGCTGGTCAAAGACCTGGCTAAGGCTCTTTCTCAGCAGAGCATCCAGCTTCCTGGGGGATACCCCGCAATCCTTCAGGCTGAGGCAGAATGCCTCCATCTCATCTTCTTTCCTGGCGGCCATTCTCTTTACCTTCCTGGGATCGGTCTCCATGACCCTCCTTCAAAATCCTATGGGAACATCCTTACACACTTCTCACCAGGGGCGATAAGGGAATGAGCGGTTCAGCCTTAGAGCCTTATAAGACCATCCTCATATCCCTGGCGGCGAAAACACCTTGCTGGGATCGGTCTCCCCACTTATCTTTATTAAGCTTTTTAAGGCTTGTAGCAGGCGATCTCCATAAAGAGCTCATTCCCAATAAGTTTTATTTTGACTATTTTACCAGAAGAGGAGGACAATCATCTTGGCGAGGTTTGCCAGTGGAGATGATGATTTTTTATGCCGTCGAGAAGAGGGATGGTGGGAAGAATTTCTTCGGAATTTAAAGTGTTCCCCAAGGAGATGATGATTTATTTCTATCGTTGAGAGGAAGGGATTGAAAAGAGCGAATCTTTCGAGTAACAAGGAGGTGGGAAGGGATGGTAATCGACGGGAGGCTGCTGGCGCCGTGCGGGCTCTATTGTGGGGTCTGCGCCGTGCTCATCGCCCACCGGGACAATAACGAAAAGTTCAAGGAGCGGCTCCTGGAGGTCTACGGCTTGAACTCCACTGACCAGGTCCGCTGTCAGGGCTGTCTCTCCGAGGAAAAGTTCGTCTACTGCGCCCTCTGCCCGGTGCGAGATTGCTGCGCCGAAAAGGGCATTCAGGGTTGTCATCAGTGCGATGAATGGCCCTGCGATTTCGTAAACGATTTCCCTTATCCGGTGGGAAAGAAGGTGATGTTGCGCGCTATACCAGCCTGGAGGGAGCTAGGAACGGAAAGATGGGTGGAGGAGGAAGAGAAACGCTATCGTTGTCCTCAGTGCGGCTACCGACTCTTCCGGGGAGCGAAGAGGTGTAGGAGCTGCGGAATCCAGGTGGACCTGGATTGAGACTTCATCGCTTTTGCCGTTATAAGCATGAACAGACAGATCTCATGGTGGATGGTCTAACCAATAAGTTCTCCCTAACTTTCCATGGCCAGGAAAAAAGTCGCGAGGCAGAGATAGATTTCTCGCTTTCGCAAGGTGATTTGCCACTCTCCATCTCGCCCAGAAGCCCGTAGGGTTGTTTCAACGGAAGGTTTGGCCTTGAGGCTTGGTGATGGATCGGGTGGATTTGAAAGGGAAGAAAATCCCTTGAAAAGCTCTTTATGATAGGCGAATGGAGACTCCCATTTTTTTCCTCTCAAAGGAACTTCCATGCTCATTGATTCCCTTTTTATCATCTTCGTTATGTGCGCGCTGCAGAGGGAATAATTAATAGTTGAAGTTTTATAGTTGAAGTCTTGATATACGGAAAAGTCCCGATGACCTGAACCTTTGGAGGATGGTAACGGGCAGCAAGGATCGCATTAATTCCTACGGGAAGAGAGTGGGTTAGGGGGGAAGGCTATGCTGTGGAAGAAGACCGAGTGGAGGACCTTTCTCTGGGCCATACCTTTCTGGCAACCTTTGACAGATTTCTGGGCACGGACTACCTCTTGGCCTCTTATAGGTAGAATTTCCCAGTACCTGATAAACGACGAGCACTACAATGTCACTTTCGTTCCCGTCAACCAAGAGCTGGAAGAGGGAGAATCCACGGTGATCCCTCGCCAGGTGGTGGAGGAGATGGTCAGGCGGGCCGCTTACCGTTTCGCCCTGCCCATGTGCATGTGTCGGGTGGGTTGCCGCTGCGAGGAATATCCCATGGAGATAGGCTGCATATTCATGGGGGAAGGGGCCCGGCAGATTCATCCCAGCATGGGCAGACCTCTCTCCGCGGAGGAAGCCCTCCATCATGTGGATAAGGCGGTTAGATCCGGGTTAGTACTGCAGATCGGCAGGGTGGACCCAGACCCCTTCATGCTGGGGATCGGAAAAAAATACCGGGACCGCTTCCTCACCCTCTGCTTCTGCTGCCCCTGCTGCTGCATAGCCATGCGCAACATGGGAAGCTGGGCCCCGGAGATGCGGAAGCGGATGAACCGCCTGCCGGGGCTGAGCATCAGCGTGACCGAACGGTGCAATGGATGCGGCAGGTGCGTGGACCGTTGTTTCGCCCAAGCCATCTCCATAAAAGACCAGGTGGCGAGGATCTCCGATGAATGCAAGGGCTGTGGCATCTGCGCCTCGGTCTGTCCGAGAAAAGCTATCCAGATTCGGGTGGAAGACGGCGATGTAATGCTCGCCGAGGCTTTCCGGCGCATCGAGAGCTTCGCGGACGTCACCTGAAAGAGAGAGTCTTACAACGGCTCACGATTACCCTGTGGCGAGGGAGTGTTGATGGATGGGGCTGGGGGACGACGATACATCTTTTGCTCGATTTTCCGGCTGGATGAATTTTACATTGCACCGTATAATATTTACATTATGTAAATAAATTATCTCCAGGGCATTCTTCTAGTCCGCTGGGTTCACGCCAGTGTTTTCTCGCGCTTTTCATAGTTTCCATGACTGCATTATGCTAACATTAGTGCAAGAAAGGACTTGTGGAGGGAATACCTGTAATGGAGAGACGGTCTTCTTTCATCATGAATTTCATCAAGAATTTCATAAAGGATAAGATTAGGCCCGCATATTTATTTCTGGGGCTTTTTGCCCTGATGATCGGGTTATCGTTGTTCTGGGAGGGACCTCGCACGGTCTTCTCCCATGCCATTGTCATCTGTCTAGACTGTATCGGGCTGATATAGGAAATGCGCCCTCGCAGGATAAGTCAGGTCTTAAGCGCCGTCGCCATCAATCCTTATTTCGCTTATTTTTCCACCAGAACCATCTACCAGGGAGGGTTGAAGGGTTTTTGCGTCCCCGTGCTGAATTGCTACGCCTGCCCGCTGGCCGTCTTTTCCTGCCCCATCGGTGGCCTCCAGCACGCCTTTGTCCTATTCTCGCCCAAAACCAGGGGCATCTTCTCCCAGGCCTGGGGAGCCCTTCTCTACGTCCTGGGCACGGTGGGACTGGTGGGGGCGGTCCTCGGCCGTTTTCCCTGCGGCTGGTTCTGCCCCTTCGGCTTTCTCCAGGATTTGCTCTACAAGATACCCACCCCCAAGCTGAGGCTACCCCGCTGGGCGGGCTGGGGAAGGTACTTCTTCCTGGTGGTGGTTGCGGCGCTCATCCCGCTCTTCACCGGGGTTAGCTGGTTTTCCAGGTTATGTCCCGCGGGAGCCTTGGAGGGAGCCCTACCTTTGAAGCTGCTCCCCCCGGAGGCCCCTCTTCCTCCCGCGGGGTGGTTCCTCTGGTTCAAGCTGTGCCTGCTGGCCGCCTTCCTGGCCTGGATGGTGGCTTGCAAACGTCCCTTCTGCAGGACGGTCTGCCCCCTGGGGGCCATGCTGGGTTTGTGTAACCGGATCAGTCTCTACCGCTTGGCCGTGGACGACTCTAAATGCGGAGGCTGCGGGAGATGTAGGAAGGTATGCCCCGTGGACATCGATGTTTACCTGGACCCCAATTCCCCCCATTGTATCAGGTGCTTGGAATGTATACGGGAGTGTCCTAGCAAGGCTATTGCCTCTGGTTTTTCCAGGCCTGGCTCCCATTTAAGGGTGGGTAGGAAGGCTTGATCCACTCACTTGGTCGCCTGATCCACGGCGCTTTTCAGCTCACCATAGCTGGGCACGCCAACGATCTTCTTTACCACCTTGCCGGATTTGTCCAGGAGAATGATGGTGGGGGTAGCCTGCACCCCGTACTTTCTCGTAGTTTCCGGATCTTTCCTGATATCCACCTCGGTGTAGTTCACCTGGTCCCCTATCTCCTTCAAAAGGTCCTGCACCAGGGCCTCCGCGGGCACGCAGGGTCCTCAACCCGGCTGGGTGAAAAAGAACAGTTGAGCCTTGCCGGTGACCTGGCCATCTGCGCCATCCCCGTTGGTGTCGGCTTTCTTGCCGCATCCCACGAGAACCGCGAGTAGAGCCAGCAAAAGCGCCAAGGATGTGATAAAAGGGATTCTCCTCAAGGTCTGCTCAACTCCCTGGGAAAAACAGGCCGAAATATTTACACAGGAACGATTCCGGAACCATTATTTCCGTAACCATTATAACACTGTAAAGATGACCTGAGAACTTATCCCCTGGGTATCACGGCTTCGCCGCCATCGTTTTTAAGCTCGTATCTCAACTGTTCCGCCTACTTTGCGGCTTTTCTGCCTTCCGGAAGACCTATTTCATTTGCGCTGCGATTTATTCGAAACCGATGTTTATGAACCGCAGACACCCTTCCTGAACCCTAACTATCTGCGTTGCAACCTATTGCGCTCTCAGATAATCTTCATTGCGGGGCACCCGGTTTTCCGCTTCCGAACGAGCCGGTCGCCGAAGGCATCGCTATGTCTCCGTTGCAGTGATTGTGTAGATAACTTGAGTTTAGAACGTTTTACGAGATGAAGAACGAGGTAAAATTTTTCTATGCGGACAGAATTGGTCTTGAGGCAGCTTGGGTAGATAAAGATTACCTGGCTGAGATTGGTTACGATTCCATTGGGGAAGGAGGTGACGGCATGTACAGGCCAAGATGCGTTCCCGTTATTCTCCTCTTGTTGATGGCTCTCCTTTCCGGACTGGCTACAGGCGGGTGCGGGGGAAAGAAAGTACAGCTCAAAGAGTTGATTAACCTCTCTGGTTTGTCCCTGGAGGAGGCTCGCAGGGCCCTGGAGGAGGAGGGGTTTATCCTGGGGGAGACCAGGGAGGTGTTCTCCGACACCGTAGTGGCAGGACAGGTCATCTCCAGTTCTCCTCCGGCGGGAGAGAAACTGGAGGAAGGCACCAGCGTGGACCTGGTGGTGAGCAAGGGGCCGGAGATGGTGATCATGCCCGCAGTGATCGGGGTAGCGGAGGCGCAAGCGCTGGCCCTCCTTAATGATTTAGGGTTTCAGGTGCAAGTGGCCCGTAGTTATCACGAATCCATTGCCGAGGGCTTGGTATGTGCCAGCACCCTGCCTCAAGGGGCTTCCTTTCCTAAGGGAACCCTGGTGACCATTACCGTTAGCCAAGGGTCCGCTTACACTGCCTGTAGCCGGTGCGGCGGAACGGGAAAGGTAACCTTGAGCAAACCTTGCGAGAAATGCGGGGGCGATGGTTTATGTGACACCTGAGGAGGTCCGGTGCCGTGCAGTGTGTGCGGAGGAACCGGAAAGATAACCGAGGTGGTTACCTGTCCCGTCTGCGGAGGCAAGGGCAAGGTGCATAAATAACCGTTAGGATGACGCCACTTGGACGTAGGAGTTTGAGGCGATGCTGGTGGCGCTGTGTGAAAATCCAGAATAGTCGGGAAACATTTCGGCTACCCTGGTCCTTGATCTATGGCGGAGACACCCTTATCGCGATCGTCGCAAAGTTCTAAAACCGCCCTGCGTTCTTTGGGTTATTGCATCTTGCCTTGGTGGCCTCGCACCGTGACGAGATAGGGAGCCCTAAAACCGTCCTGCGTTCTTTGGCTTATAGCAGCTGAACCTGCTTTCCAGGCGCTTATGATTGAAGGTATGGGGCGCCCGGCGTATTCACCGATCCAGGAGCGGGAGATTAGAAGTATAAGGCGCCCGGCGTTTCCCCCAATGCCCCCTGGGTTGATGCTTTGATGGATTCGCACTTTTGGTTCAGTGTGCATGCCTGGGTTGTGAATCTTGAGTTGAAGTCGTGAATCTGTATGCGCCTGACCCTCCAAGGTTTGGCTATTGGTTGTTGCTTTCGTATCCGCGAAGACATAAGTACGCTATCGACTCCCGGCATGAGTAAATACTAAATCATTACAGCGATCAAGGACATGAGCAGTCCCACTAGGGCCATCCCCAGTCCTGAAAGTAACATAATGTAACCTTTTCGGAATTCGCTCAAGGTCTCCTCGCGGGGGAAGTGGCTGATGATAAGGGGACCAGGATCGCCGCTGATGCTGGGGCGGTCACCTCCCAGCCTGGCTACTCCGAAGAGGTAAACCTGGTGCTCGGTGGGAATGACCCATTCGGAGACCCGGCAGACTCCCGCTTTCTTTCCTTGTTCATGGGGACCCTTCGAGGGCTCTGCCTCCGGGGACCACTCGTTGGGACCGTACCCAGGAGCCGATTCATCCTCGAGCAAAACCTGTTTGGCCACGAAACTGGCTCCCCAGGGGTTTACTTGAGTAGAGAAGCCGTTTTCCACCAGCCGAAAGGGAACGGAGGCGCTCCAATCATGCAGTCGGTCCCAGGTATGTTCCAGGTAAGGATTGGCCATATCGGTGAACTTCTCCACCTGGAGACGTCTGTCCACTTGGTGGCGGAAGTAGACACAGGGAGTCCTGGAGCCTGGAGCGATGAGGTCCCGCTCCGTCTCGGCTATACCGGAGAGGGCCACTCTGGTCCTGCTTCTGATGCCGGATTTCCCGTGCAAGGCGGCTAGAGTGGTTAGGGGAGCGCGCTTGATCAGCAAATATTTGCTCGCGGGACCCATCCCAAAAAGGAGCAGGCAAACTCCCGCCAAACAAGCTGCCGATCCCACGGTGATCAGGGCAATTCCCATTTTTCCTCCTTATGGATTATTTTATCAGAATAGTCGGGGTTGATCCCTTCCGGCCGTTGAAAACGGGGAGGACAGGCACGTTTCCTCGGGGGAAGCGCCTGGAACCGGAACGGGGGGAGCGTTGACATGAGAATCGTGCCGCTCGCTATGTCATATCGATCACTCGCAAAATAATTAACATTTTGTAATATAATACCTAGACTTTCAGCGCCGCCATCGACAAAGATGTCCCCGAGGTCGGTAAACTCCAAGTTCAATGCCCCTTTCCGCCGGGTTAAAACTTTTGGCGATATCGGACTACGTACGGGAAAGAGTTTAAACTCGGCGCTCCGGAAAGATTTTCTGCCTACCAAGTCTCCGGGTTCTCGTTAATTTTTCGCTCCAGCCCAGTTTAGCCTGGTTGGCGGCGTAGATGGCCATCTCCGCTTCCCGGGGCCCAGCTCGGTGATATCTCCCTAGAACCTGGGAATGGTCGTGGGGCGCCCTCATCTCCACCAAGTCCCCGGAGGTCACCTCCTTGCCCCCGATGATGCAGGGTACTTCCACCGGATTGGCCAGCATCTCGTTGAGCCTCGCCTTGAGTTACGCTCGCCCTTTACTTCCTGGCGCGTAAGAAAGAACTGGTTCGTTTTCCGGTTTGGGGATATGAAAGATACCATTGAACATGGGTTCCCTCCTATCGTAGATCAGCCCGAGAACCAGGGTTTCCACCAACCTAAATTGGTTTCCAATCGTCCTCTTTACAAAGTGAAAAGTTATATTTGATTTTGAAATCCCCGTAGAAGAGGTTTTCATCTCGATGAATTTGCATCAGAGATGAAGGGAATGCTCAAACCTCCATTTGACCAGGATTTGCGCGACGGTTCCAGGAGGGATATTTAGGGGCCTATCTTTGAGTCTTTGGCAGTACAATGGCGCCTGCTTATCTCCTGCATGACCTTTGCGAAAATGATCATGGGGTCTTGCTTTGGATCTCTGGCGGGACAACCGGGCGGCATCTCGTTCTTTTTAGCCTTTGAACGCTTGAATAAGGGAAGGCGCCTGGGTTGGATGGTCGCACCGCTCCGTGTTTATCCACATTTAACCGTGTCGGCGCGGAAAAGGCAAAAGCGAGAGAATCTCTTGGGGTGGACTGGGTAAAGGGCTTTTTCTGCGAGTGCTCTCGAGGAGAACTCGATCACATTCTCTTGATGGGCCTCCGGGGTGTAAGATGTAAGTGCTTTATGTGAAGAGAGGTGGAGGTGAGAGCATTGACCGTAAAAGACGTGTACGTTAAGCTAGCGGGGCACCTGGACGAGGCGCCCATAGGAGCGCCCATGAGCGATGAACTCCT
>FWPV01010706.1_pt1 | contig 14898 bp, 19 predicted proteins | sample 2228371 | NCBI WGS metagenome assembly FWPV01 (sample SAMEA103939776, study PRJEB20133) | metagenome
TCGGCTTTTTTGACCGCCGGGAGCAATTCTCAAGTCGATTTGACATTTCATGAGCCGCGATTCATGCTATTTGAGCATGAGCGGAAGGATAGATTTCGACAGAAAGGCTTGCACAGCCGCCGCAGCCAAAAAAGGAAATTATTATCTTTCCTTGTCCTGGATGCCGAAAACAGGGTGGCTGAGATTAAATAGGAAAATTATGAGTAAATGAGGAGGTTCAGATGCCTGCGCCCGCTGAAATCCTTGAAGGATTGGCCTCTATCGCCAATGAAATGGTCTCTTTAGCGATATTATGGCATGTTCTGGTGGCGCTTATGATTATCGGAATTATTCTCGGCTGGCGTCCGTCAAGAAAACTCGGATCAGTTTTGTTGACACTTCCTCTCTTGTCGGTAAGCACGCTGGCATGGAGATATGACAATCCGTTCAACGGAGCTGTGTTTCTATTATTTGCAGTTATTCTGGCGACAGTCGGACTACGAATGCCAGCAGAGAAACCCCAAAAAGCACCACTCTGGGGAATCGTATGCGGTGTTCTCATGATTTTGTTTGGCTGGATTTATCCGCATTTTTTAAAGGATGGAGCATGGCTCAGGTATCTCTATTCAGCACCCTTGGGTCTGATCCCTTGTCCAACATTATCTCTTGCGATTGGCTTCGCTATGATGGCGAATGGATTCTCCTCTCGCTCCTGGTCGATAGCATTGGCCGTTGCGGGGATGTTTTACGGTCTTTTTGGAGCCTTACGTTTAGGAGTACGCATCGACTTCATTCTTTTAGCAGGGGTCTTGTTACTGTTGATTCAAACGGTTACCTCAAGATCCCGTATTTCTCCCAAAATCGACACAGCCTAACTTTTTGTTGAGCGGAAGGAAGAGTCATTTTCAGCTAGGACTGGATGCTTTTAGCTATCCAGATGATTGAGGCCGTTGGGCCGATAGAAAAAGAAAGGAGAATAAAGCAATGAAAAGCGCAAAGGTGATAGCGACACTCTTTTTAGCGGCCGCTATTTTGACCGGCTGGTATTTCCTCCTTTCCAGACTGGCGTGGGCTCACTGCGATACGCTCCGCGGTCCCGTAATCACGGATGCCAGGGCTGCCTTGGAGAAGGGAGACGTGACTCCCGTCCTGAAGTGGGTGAAGAGGGAGAACGAACCTGAGATCAGGGCTGCGTTCTCCAGGGTCGTCGCCGTGCGCGCCAAGGGAGCGGAAGCAAAGGAGCTAGCTGACATGTATTTTTTTGAAACTCTTGTAAGGCTGCACCGGGCGGGCGAGGGAGCGCCGTACACAGGAATTAAGGACGAGCCCGTTGAACCGATTGTTGCGCTGGCAGACAAAGCTCTGGCTGATGGCTCGGCGGAGGAGATGATCAAGAAGATGAGCAGCCATATGGCGGAAGCCATTGGGGAGAAGTTCAAAAAGGCTCTGGAAGCCAAGAAGCACAAGGATGAAAGCGTCGAGGCGGGCCGGGAGTTTGTTGAAGCCTACGTGATTTACACGCACTATATCGAAGGCATCCACTCCGCCATCACGTCTGCCGGCGGCCACGCACACGCGGGCGAGACGGAAAGCGCTGTCCCTGGAAAAGAGGAGCATAGAGAGCACAAGAATTAACGGGTTAGTGAAACCAGCCAAGAATGATGTGTAATAAGTACTCTTAGAGCTGGATTCGGGGGGAGATAAAATTGCGATTTTGCGCGAGTTCTTCTACTTTTTTTTAATTTCGGAATCGATGCGCCCGGGCTGGACGTCGCTGCGTTTCGAATACGCGGCTTGCAATTTACTATATGGGTAATCCTAAAATAAACGCGCAATTTTGCGGGGATATTTGATGGAATCCCATAAAATACAATGTAAATAGAGGAATACATCTGTAAAAAGCATGATTGCCTCATTCGCTGTCGCTTTTTCGGTAGCCGGATAATCCCTGTGCCAAGCAACTATTCAATTTTGGGAGGATATTTATGATAGAGCCGAAATTCCAAAGCTTTGAAACTTATGGAAATAAACAAAAAATGTACCGCTATGTTGAAATTGAAAAGCTTCTTCCATAAAGTCCCCCACATTGACGACTCGAGGTTGGCTGAGCTTTTTGCCCGAGAGGTTCTTGGCTTTCTCGTCCACAAGGAGCTCCTCAGCCCCGAATGGGCAGAACGCCTCCTCTCCTGGCGGCACACGGGGTTCAATGTTAACAATCGGGTCCGGGCCAGGACAAAGGTCGAGGCCGAGCGGGTGGGGAAATATGGATAGAATCATCAACCACCTCAAGCTGACCTTCGTGGCGGAAAGACCCCTTCCGCCCCATATCGCCTCGCAGGAGCTCCTTTGGGAGGCCGACCCTCCGGCCGGGTTCTTTCCCGATCCCCCGGCCAAATATGTATCGTGATTGTTGACCCGGCCGGCAAAGTGTGTCCGGATAATCGCCCCGCGGCGGCCGGAGCCGGCCGCTCTCGTCCGTCCGGACAGCGCTTGACTTCGCCCGCGGGACGGAATACAGTCGTTGACGAAGTCAAGATGGGTATTCAAGCCGATTCAGGACGCGTCCCAGACTGAGTCAACGGGGGTTCGCAATTTCAGAGCTATCATAAACCCCTTCAACTCACCGCCTGAGCCATCAGGAAGGCCTGGTTTCTCTCCATGGCCTCCTCGATTTTTTCCTTCTTGATATAGCTTCGGTCGACCCCCCGATCTTCTGTCGCCTCCGCCTCAATCACCATCATCTGATGAGCCACTCACTCCACCATCGCCAAAACCGGAACCTGCTTGGTGATAAATCCTAATGGCAATCTCCTTAGAAGTCCCTTTTGATGTTTTGGGGCCATCGTAATAGTAAACCTTCTCTCGTTCGAGCTAATCATCGAAGAGATTACGATGGCTCCTCTCCTAAAGCAAATTGCGAACATCAGTGTACAATAGCATAATTTAGGAATACGAGAGACGGGTTGAGGAGCTGGAACGACTGATCGGTCATAAGGGAGTGGAGATTGCGCCGTTAAGAAGCTTTTTGGCTGGGAGCTCACCCCCGGGGGAAGAAGTTAAGCTGACGCGGGCGTTCAAGGATGAATACAGGTATCGGCAGACGAATGCCGAGCTCAGGGCGCGGGGAATTCGGGTCAACAAAAAAGTGGGTGCCAGATTGCACACGACCTGTCTCCTTGAAAAAAGTTGTCCCTCAGCGGATTTGGTATTATAATCATGTCCGTCGGCACTCAGCGCTTGGCAACATGTCGCTGATTCGATATCTCAAAGAGAAGGGCAAAACACCCGGCTGAGATGTTAGCGCAAATTAGCCCCCTAAATGGTTTGAAAAATGGGGGTCATCATCGAATTGGTAAAAAGGGAAAAACTAACGAAAATTTAACAGCGATGATTCAAATGTTCGGTTCCTCGTGCACAAAGGAGAATTTTCACTCTTATTTAAAAACCCTCGAGCTGGAAGAATCGCAGGAAAAAGCCACTCAGACGGTGTTGGAGCAGGCCGAGGTGCTTTCGGAAGCCTGGGCAATAGCATAATTGACGAATAGGTTCTTACATAGTGCAAGGGTTTATCATCTTTATCCTTAGGTTATAAGGAGGACTGATATGGATATCAGTAACGAAAAAGTAAATGCGCTTTTGGAACTTGTTCGTAAGCATTTCCCGGGCTGGGAATCTTTCAAAGACGAAAGATTCATTGAGGAGGAGATTGCGTACAAAAGAAGCGCTGTAATCAAGGCTCAGGAACTACTCGATAGAGATCAGCTAAATACGCTTATTGGCCAGGGTCAGTTTGATGAAATCATACAGCGTTTGGAAAAAGTTGCCCATGCAACGAACTTGTTGTGGACGGTAGTTCCTATGTCCGGAGATCTCAATGTCCTTTATCAGCCTGATTTGAATAAAGCCGAATTTTGTTCCGCAATTTTCGAACTGATTTACGGTTCGGCATCCACGGATAAGCGATTAATGGATTATGCTGGGTATCTTATAGAGCATGATCTCCCGAATAAGTGGACATTTCCTACATATTTTCTATTCCTGTGTCATCCTGACTCAGAAATGTTTATTAAGCCGAGCATTATAAAATGGTTCCTCGATTTCATAGGAGCCCCTGATGAGTATACACCGCGTCCGTCTGCCTCTTGTTATCTTGCAGTAAGAGAGGCCTGTAAAAAGCTCAAGGATGGACTGAGTAGTTTGGGTGCCGGCGATATGGTCGACATCCAGAGCATTATCTATGTTGCAGCTTCGGTTGCGAAAGAATCGGCGGCCAAGGTAATCGACCCTATTCGTCTCAGTGAATTTGCGAAATTGTTTAGGGAATTTTCGAAAACATACCTAAGTATGGAAGAGAGCGGGCGCCATGTTGCTTCCTATGCAAAGGTACGTGAAGAGGGCCGCCTCAACTATAATGCAATATTGTCGGCCTCAGCACGCGGAGAGGATATAACTAATTTAGTATTGCTTAAGCTGTTGCCATATTCAGATTCAGATAGCAACCGGGCAAAGGGTGCGTGGATTCATGTGGCCCCGTGTATCATGGGAGATATAAAAGGTTGGTTCGAGGCAAAGGGTTGGGCGCGTCCAGAAGACTGGCCTGCAATTGCGAAGGCAATTCTCCAATTCATCCGCAAATCCAGTGAGGATCCAAACAAACTGGCAGCTGCTTGCGAGGAGTTCTCATCGCATCCATATGCCAAGGGCTTTCAAACTGGAATGCTGACACCAATACTGAACGCTTTGAAGCCAGATAATTTTATAATTGTCAATAATAAATCTCGCCAGGTTATTAATTATTTTGCCCGCGCTGCCTTTCGGCAAGGCCTGAATGATTATCCCGTCCTTAACAGTAAAGGTTTGGAGCTGATTGAAGAATTAGCCCCAACAATGCGAGAGATAACCGATCTGACCATAAGCGATAATGACCTGTTTGATATGTTTTGTCATTGGCTGGTTGCAATCAAAAATCATGACCTTGGCAAAGTGCGCTATTGGAAGATATCTCCTGGGGAAAATGCCTGGAATTGGGATGCCTGTCGTGAAGGAGGATTTATTGCGATAGGATGGGACGAGCTTGGAGATCTTTCTGGATTGACAAGGAAGGAGTTCGACAAACGATGGCTTGAGACAGCGAAGGGAAGACCCGAATGGACGAAAGATCGTGCCAACGAGGTATGGAGTTTCATCACTTTAAAAGAAGGTGACAAGGTTATCGCGAACAGGGGGACCACAGAAGTTCTTGGAATCGGCGAGGTGATTGGAGACTATTATTTTGTGCCGAATATCCGTCACGGCCACCGTGTTCCTGTGGAATGGTCAGATCTTAACAGGCGCCAAGTAAAAAAGGATGGATGGCGAAGAACGATTATTAGGCTTTCTGAGGAAGAATTTCGAGAAATAGAGCAAACTCTGGGGGAAATTACCCGGGAGTCCCCAATGGCAGGGCTTTTCAGAGCCCGCACTTTCGAGTTGCTTGCTGAGCTCCATGAAAATCCGACACAAGATTTTTATCGATCGAAACGCCAAGAGTTCAGGCAATATGTAGAAGAACCAATGCAGAGGGTTATGAAGCAGGTTATAGAGGAACTTCCCGCCCCTATGTTAGAGACATTGGAAACGGAAAAGAAGATTTTTGGGAAAATACCTAAAAATGATTGGGGAAAAGGAGGAACGTGGGACTATTACTGGGGTGCTTTATATCCAAAGGGCAGCAGGCGGATTGAAGATTGTCAGTTGTTCCTATGGATAAATCGCAACGTTCTTAGATTCGGATTCAGCATAGGTTCCTATAGCAGTGTACAACGTGACCGATTTCTTAATAACTGTGAAAGATACAAAGAAGAGCTGTTGGCCTTGCTAAAGGATATTCTTTATTCTGAATTAAGATTTTCGGGTGATTATACAGAAAAGGCACCTTTAGTTACCCGTTCATTTACGGAATGGATTAAGAACCCTAAGAGTATCGGGGTGAATGCGGTGATAATCCTCGAGCGTGCGGCAGCAGAAAAGATGCAGGAGAGAGAACTCGTAGATTATGTTTCCGACGTTTTTAAAAATCTTTATCCGTTTGTGATCTTGGCGTTATCGGATGACCCGATGCCCGAAATAAGGGAGTATCTTGAGACCGGGCCGCCAGAAGTGAAGCCTGAATATACCCTATCCACCTGCGCCGAAGAAACGGGATTTGAGGAGAGCGAGTTGGCCCGGTGGGTAAGAGCCATTGAACGCAAGAAGCAGGCGATTATTTACGGGCCGCCCGGCACAGGAAAGACTTATATTGCAGAAAGATTGGCCAGACACCTTATAGGCGGAGGAGACGGTTTCATGGATATCATTCAATTTCACCCCGCCTATGCATATGAAGATTTCGTGCAAGGCATCAGACCTAGGTCGCGGCCTGACGGCGGGCTGGAATACCCCATTGTAGGGGGAAGATTTATGGAATTTTGCCTTCGAGCAAGGGCTGCAAAAGGTCCGTGTGTTCTAATAATCGACGAAATCAACAGGGCAAATCTGGCACGTGTATTCGGAGAATTGATGTACCTGTTAGAATATCGCGATGCAAAGGTTCCTTTAGCCGCTGGCGGCGAATTTCAGATTCCGCAAAATATCTTCATAATAGGAACGATGAATACCGCAGATCGGTCGATCGCCCTTGTAGATTATGCGCTTCGCCGGCGATTTGCGTTCATTCCGCTCTATCCTAATTACCAAGTTCTAAGAAGCTATCACGAGAATACAGGATTTAATCCAGAGGGACTTATCAGCGTGCTCAAGCGGTTGAATGGAAAAATAGGTAATCCACATTATGAAGTCGGAATTACGTTCTTTTTGAGAAAAGATATCGCAAGCGAGATAGAGGATATTTGGCGGATGGAGATAGAGCCTTACCTTGAAGAATACTTCTTCGATCAGAGGAATAAAGTGGACGAATTCCGGTGGGCGCAGGTTCGCAAGGAAATTTTACCTGAGGAAGAAGCTTGAGAATTTTAGAGCTTATAGAGTATTATCCCAGGCGATTTCGCCGAACTGACCTAGCCATGGATGAAGGCACGTTCATCTGGCAGCAGTATAGGGACCAGATTAATGTGGAGTTCCCATCGCCTAAAACAAATGATGAATGGGAGCTAACGTCAAAAGGCTGGGTGGGATATATTCCACTGAGGGCAGACCTCGCCATCTCTATAAAGCCCAAGATTGAGCTGAAGAATCTTTTCTTAATGCTGGAATATGCATATAGACTCCGTAGCCTCAAATTTCTGACGGGTCTTATGCCTTGTGATTCTCTTTCAGCTTTTTATCAGCAGCTTGCGAAAGTCCTTTCTCGCCGTGTAATCGATCGAGGCAAAAAAGGGTTTTATCACGCTTATATCGAAATTAGTGAACGACTTGCCTGTATTAAAGGGCGCTTGGATGTAAATGTCTTAGCACGGTCACCGTGGCGCGCCGACCTTTGGTGTCATTACCAAAATTATACTCCCGACATTATTGATAATCAGATATTGGCATGGACTCTCGGCTGCATTGCGAGAACAGGAATTTGCACCGATGAAACTCTTTCTGAAGTCAAGAAAGCCTTTCTCAGCTTGCAGCCCTTGGTTCAATTTGTTCCGTTTTCGCCGCAGGATTGTATAGGTAGGCTCTATAACCGATTGAACGAGGACTATGAACCCCTGCACGCATTATGCCGATTCTTTCTCGAACATAGCGCTCCTACTTTGGGTGCGGGAACGCATACTATCCTTCCGTTCCTTATTGATATGGATAGGCTATATGAATTATTTGTAGCCGAATGGCTCGCGGAGCACTTGCCCGCGGGATTTTATATTAAGCCACAAGAAAATGTTTGCCTGGGTGGTCAGGGAATATGGAGTTTTCGTATAGACCTGGTAATTTATGACTCAGCTACGGGCCTACCCTGGTGTGTAGCGGACACGAAATACAAGGCTCCGGATACGCCATCTTCTGGCGATATAGCTCAGGTCGTGACATATGCAGAATTGAAGGGATGTCGAGAGGCCGTTCTGGTCTATCCGACCAAGTTGCCAATGCCGATAAACGAGCCGCTGGGTTCTGTCCAGGTGCGCAGCTTAACGTTTGACCTGAGCGGAGACCTGGAGAAGGGGGGGCAGGAATTTGTGAAAGCCCTATTGAAGTAAATTGATTCAAGTGATTGTCAATTACTGAGCCTAAACAAACGTCCCCATTTTAAGAGAGGACAAATGGGCATTATATTTGAATATCGATGTCCTACCTGCAAATATAAAAATTCGGACCGATCCCCAAAATTCGAACCACTCTGAGTGCTAGGAATTAGGGATAGTATCATGGACATGGAAATGGACATGGACATCATAAGCCGGGTAAAAGCCCTTGAAGGAGGCACTGAGATCTTCTCTCCGTAGACCATCATTCAGGGGTACGAGAGACGGATTGAGGAGCTGGAGCGAGTGACAGGTCGGCGGCGAGCGAGGTCCGGCAGGGTCCGGCGGCATGGGGGAGGATGGTGGAATCCGCGGTTGGAGCTCATTTGCTGGCTTCGGCCGCCGACCTGATTTGAGAAGGTGGGAGTCTGATAAGCAAAGGCAGTGGGCAATAGTGGGTATGAGCCGACTCGTTTTAGATTGCTCCGGGTTCTGCGGGGAGCGTCGGCTCCAGAGATATTCGGGGGAGAATTCGGGGGACAGAGTACGTAATACACTTCCCCCGGCAAATAGGCTAGCCCGGAAGGCGCCCCGGGTCTGGTGTTTCGCGGATGAAGGATAGACTTTTTGCGAGGATTGAGAAAAATCCTCTCGATTTGCGTCTTTATTCAGTGAATCTGGCATTCTTGGCAGCTCATGCTGTGCTTGAGATGTTTGGTTCAAAACACGGCCCCGTGGAGGAAAGAGATGTGTTATAATAGAGACAAAATCAGAAATCTTGAGGGAAACATGGCGCAAAAAAACTTCCACGAAAATATTGATTTTGTCAAAAAGAACAGGGAAGAATTGCTCAGAGAGCACGAAAACAAATACCTCCTCGTCTTCCGGGAAAAGCTGGTCGGTTCTTTTGATACGTATGAGAGGGCGGCGGAAGAAGGCGTTCGACTTTTTGGTATGGACGCAAACTTTCTCGTTTTTCATTTAGTAGAAAAGGAGCCGTTGAATTTTATTGTCGAGGCCCAGACTTGATCAATACGTATCGATACATCGGACAAAGAACCGTCGAGAAAGATGGTCAGAAATTATCGGTTCCTGTAAATCCTCAATTGGTTTTAAACGGGATGGGGCCGTTCATTCAAGTCACGATTACACACCCTCGGATTATTCAAGAAGAATTCAAGCGCCTTGGGAGAAAAATCCCCTCGATCTCAGTAAAAGCGTTGATCGATACCGGGGCCAGCGGGACCGTCGTTTCGCCGAAGGTCAGCGATGATCTTGGCCTTATCCACACGGGTTTCCAAACTGTAACGTCTGTTCAGGACGAGCAGCAAAGGCCCGTGTATTACGCATTTATCATTTTTCCATGGGGCAGCGGAAAGGAAATTCCCATTGTTTCTTGTCCCCTAAGAAGATTTGACTGTCTGGTTGGGCGAGATATTCTCATGCACTGGCACTTTTCATATAATGGCCCGGATGGTTCGATAGTCATTTGTGATTAAACCCGGCACAGCATACGTAACGCACAAAATTCGGAAGAGTTGCACCACTCATAGGGTCGCGCCGCAGAGGGTCTCAGCCCAAAGAGTCCTGTGGGGAAAAAAGCACGGCGAAGCGGCGCTGGGCAAAAACTTGCCCTGCGGAGGGCATCACGTCCCCCAATTTCACTCATTTCGTAATCTTAGAGGCTCGTCAGCTTGGCGCTGACAAGGCGGTTAAGGCTGATTCCCTGTTCCGCTGCTTTAATGGCCAGAGCGCGGTGGACTTCCGGCGGAATTCTGACAACGAATTTGCCGCTGTAAGGTTTTTGTGAAAGCGGGGTGGGCGGGGTTTCTCCGCTTCTCTCCATATCCTCGACAGCCTTCTTTACGATGTGGCGAATTCCTTTTAGGGCCGCCTCGGGAGTTCTGGCCAGCCAGCTAAGGCTTGGAAATTCGGCGCACAGCCCGACAAATTCCTGATCGTCCTCAGACCAAGTGATTCTGTAGGTATAGCGGTCAACGTTCCCGCTCATCTTTGGCCTCCAATCTTTCGATCGCCTCTCAATTCATAATATCACTATTGATACTAATATCAAGATTTTTGTTAACATTATGTTGTCTTGAAATAAGAGGCTCCGCTGGGCGTTCTTTTCTCAATCGGGGGAGAGGCGGATATTCGGGGGAAATATTCGGGGGACAGCAGTGATGACGTCCCCAGATTTGTTTTGAACATCCTGAGCTGAGAATCGCTACTTATGTCGAGCGTCTTTTGCAGTAGATGGAAAAATCGAATCTCGCCAAGGCTGTGCAGGTCCCTCAAGCGATCATTGAGCAGAGGATTTTTGTTATTCGGGGTCATAAGGTCATGCTAAGTAATCACTTAGCAGAGCTCTATCAAGTTGAACCGAAAAGGCTAATCCAGGCCGTTAAGCGGAATAAAGTGAGGTTTCCAGATGATTTTATGTTCCAGCTTTCCCGAGATGAGTTTCGAAACTTGAAGTCACAATTTGTGACTTCAAGTTGGGGTGGGCCGCGCAGGAGTACTCCCTATGCTTTTACCGAACAGGGCGTGGCCATGCTATCAGGCGTCTTAAGGAGCAAGCGAGCTATCCAGGTTAATATTGCGATCATGCGAGCATTTGTCAAATTGCGAGAGATCCTGTCGGCCCACAAAGAATTGGCTCAAAAACTCAGTGAGTTGGAACAGAAAATAGAACGCCACGATGAGGAGATAATAGCAATCTTCGAGGCCATCCGACAGCTCATGGCTCCAAAGTCAATCCCAGCGAAGAGAAAAATCGGGTTTCGATAGGGATGCCTTCGATATTTCAATAGGGGGACAGCAGTGATGGGCGTCCCCCAATTTCTGCTCCGCGCTGTTGCTCTCGTTTTAACAATATCTATTGACGATTCTGTGCGCTAATTTATAATATCTTGTGCGTAATAATGAGGTGTAATTATGAGAACGACCGTCACTCTTGAAAAGGAAATGATTGACGAGCTCCTTGATGAAACGAAAGCTAAGAGCAAAGCCGCGGCCGTCAGGGAGGCTGTCGGTGATTATCTTCGGCGTAAGAAAATTTCCAGGATAAAATCACTCAAAGGAAAGCTGGAGTTCGACCTCGAGACCGCCGCAAGGAGACATGATGAGCGCTGAAAGAGTCCTGGTGGATACGTCGGTTTGGGTCAGCTATTTCCGGGGAGGATCGCCGGTCATTTCTGAAAAGGTAGATCGGCTGCTCGCGGAGGCCGAAGTCTGCGTCCCTAAAATCGTTCTCGCTGAACTTGTCCAGGGCGCCAAGTCCGAACGGGAGATTTCTACGATCGAGGATTTTTTTGAGGCTTTCACGATCCTGGATCAGAGGCCGGAGACCTGGATGAAAGCAGGAAAGCTCTCCCGAAAACTTAAACTCAGAGGGAAACCGATCCATCTCCTGGATTGCTATATTGCGGTGATAGCCCAGGAGAATGGATGCGCAGTCCTCACTTTAGATGAACATTTCAAGGAAATTCAGAAAGTGATGCCGCTGGACTTCATTTGCAATCACGGGGACATAAATGCATGAGAATTAAATGCATGATGTATGACGCCCCCCGAATTAGGTTTCTCAAGCGTCTGAAATAGCGGAATACATTGAGCTAAATTTTTTCCAGCGCATTTCCTCTTGATTTTCTCATGAACTTGAGTAAAAATACTCACATAATTGAGTAAAATTCATTTTCCTGAGGAAAAATCATGTATAAAAGACCTCAGTTCCGAGCCCTTTTCGACAGACTTCTGGAGCCACGGCGCTTTGTTCAGGTGCTTTTGGGGCCCAGGCAATCTGGAAAGACTACCCTCATCAGCCAGGTCCTGAAAGAAATTCCCATCCCTTCCCGTTATGCTTCAGCAGATGCAAGCGAGGCGTATGGACAGACCTGGTTGAGCCAGCAATGGAACGCTGCCCGGCATGAGCTTGCCAGATCCACGGCCCGGGATTTCATCCTGGTCATCGACGAAATCCAAAAAGTCCCGGCATGGAGCGAGACGGTCAAGAAGCTGTGGGATGAGGACACCCGAAACGGACTAGCCCTGAAGCTCGTATTGCTTGGATCGTCGTCGCTTCTTCTGCAGCGAGGCTTGACTGAATCTTTGACAGGCCGGTTTGAATTGCTACGCCTTACCCATTGGACCTATGCTGAAATGAAGGATGCCTTTGGGTTCGACCTGGATAAATATATCTTTTTCGGCGGTTATCCCGGCGCCGCACCGCTCATTTCCGAAGATCAGCGCTGGCGGGATTATGTCCGCGATTCCATCGTGGAGACGGCGATTTCCCGTGATATCCTGATGATGAGTCGGGTCGATAAGCCGGCGCTCCTGCGGCAACTGTTCGAACTTGGGGTGCTTTATTCGGGTCGTGTACTATCTTTCAACAAAATGCTCGGCCAGCTACAAGACGCCGGGAATACGACAACGCTTTCGCATTACCTGGACCTTCTGAGTGCGGCAGGGTTGATGACCGGCCTTCAGAAGTATTCTGCGAGGCCCATCAGGCGAAAAGCTTCAAGCCCAAAGCTCCAGGTTTTGAATACGGCCCTTATGAGCGCCATGGGCGGGTTGGGCTTTAATGAAGTCCGCAAAGACCCGGCAGCATGGGGGAGGCTGGTGGAATCCGCGGTCGGCGCTCATTTGCTCGCCTCGGCCAGCGGGCAGGGGATACGCGTGAGCTACTGGCTCGAGAATCGAAGGGAAGTGGATTTCGTTCTTGAGAAAGGGGGACGGCTGGCCGCAATCGAAGTAAAAAGCGGAAGGGTCCGGGACGCAATCCCGGGAATCGGGCTTTTCCTGAAGAGGTATCCAGGCGCTCGTGCCTATCTCGTAGGAGGGGACGGGATAAAACTCGAAGAATTTTTCTCGGCTTCGGCCGCTGACTTAATCTGAGAAGTCAAACGAGCTGTGAATCATCGCCGCTTCTGACGCCTTGTCGCCGATTTTTTCCGCGAGGTATAACCCGGGGATTAGAGCGAGGTGATTGATAATCCTTTGTTCGAAACAAACCAATTGGTTTGGCTATGGGCGATGCCCTGCATTTCTTCGGAGCTTATTTCATCGTCCCACTCGGAGTCTTCCGGATTTTTACCGACGAATACGAAATGCGTGGGAGGATTCACCGGCCGCTTGGCCAATCTGGCGACCAACTCTCTTTTTTCTATTTTGACCTGCCTCTCTGCAATGGCGAACTTAATTAACGGCGTGAGCGGAATGAGAAAAAACGATTTTGAGAGGATAAGAGCTTCCTTATTCCCAGCCAAGCCACTGAGATGAGACTCCACCGCAGACCGTCTTTGTGTTTGGCAACAGGCGATATTTTAAGAAGATTTAGGTTTACTTGACATAACATAATACATGTAATATAAGTATTACAGAGGTGATAAATTCATGCCTGTCATATCTTTCAGAATTCCCGATGAAATATTGCGGCGATTGAATGCGCTGGCGCGGAAAACAAAGAGGACAAAGACATCCTTCATCCGAGAGATGATTGAGGAACAGCTCGCTGACTTTGAAGAAGCGTACACCGCTTTGGAAAGGCTAAACTATAAGAACGCCCGCTATCTTAGCACTGAGGAGATGGAGGAAAAGCTTGGCCTATGAAGTCATCTGGCAGGAGAAGGTGCTCCAGGATCTTAAGGCGATCGATAAGAAGGATGCGACTAAAATTATCGAGAGGGTGAAGACCTATCTCGCGCCAAACCCCCTCGGCTTGGGTACTCCTCTTAAAGGGATATTTAAGGGTTTGTTCAGATACCGCTTTGGAGCGTACCGAGTTATTTATGCTGTCGACATGGCAGAGAAAAAAATACTCGTCCTCCATGTGAAGCACAGAAAAGAAGCTTATCTTTAGGCAGTTCCAGTTCGAGGGATGGCCAGTTTGAACAGGCGCTCAATCGAGGGCGGTCAGGTTCTCTTCAACCTGGTCGAAGCTCACCATGGCGACGGCCATGGCGTGGACTTTGCCGCGTCTGAGAATCCATTGCAGAGCCTGAGAATAGGAGGGAGGCGTGTCGACTTCAGCACTATAAGGGCCACCGGAACAGGTTTTCATGGCGATTGTCGCCAGACCATTTTTTCTGGCCCGGTCGAGCTCTGTCTCGAGGGCTTGCTGGTCCCAGTGGCTGGTGCGGCCGGTGTTCATGTGGACGTAGGCGCCTTTATGATTATAAGGAACCATGACGATGTCGTAGAACAATTTCTGATTTGCGGCCCGGAGAAGCTCTATTTGGCGCGTGTGAGCGGAGAATCCGCAAGCCCGGATGACGCCTTTTTTCTTTTGGCTGGCGAAAAATTCCATGATGGCCTCATGGTGGACGACCTGGGGGGATTCGGCACCGTGGATGAGAAGGATATCGAGATAGTCGGTGCCGAGCGCTTTTAGGCTGGCCAGCAAAGAGGCTTCCATTTCCCGCCGGGCTTTCTGGATTTCGTCTGCTGAAGTCAGGCCTGATTCCGTTATCGGAACGCGCAGCCGGGTCTGGATGATGAGGTTTTTCCTCATGGCAGCCGCGGTCTTACCAACCATGACTTCGTTCTGGCCTCTGAAATAGGACCGGCCGGTGTCGATGAAGTTTATCCCTCCTTCCAGGGCGGCACGCAGGACTGCTGAGTCCATGGTTCTCGAGGCGCCAAAGCCGATGGGGGTGACACGGATGGCTGTGCGGCCGAGTTCGATGAGGGGGAGCGATTTTTTGGCGCTGTTTGGGTGCGAATGCGAGCCGGGGCTCGATGGCGAGGGCGGGTGCTGCGGCTGCGAGCT
>FWPV01010707.1_pt1 | contig 14896 bp, 17 predicted proteins | sample 2228371 | NCBI WGS metagenome assembly FWPV01 (sample SAMEA103939776, study PRJEB20133) | metagenome
GGATGTCCTCTTCGGTCAGCACCTCGGCTGCGTCCTCCAGGGCATCCCCGGTGAGGCGTTCGAGCACCTCGTTGTAGGTCTCTCGGGGGTATCTCTTCAGGATATCGAGCCGCTTCTTCACCTCCGGGGTCACCTTGATCGTTGATTCCACTGGCATACACTAGAATACACCACGGTAGAATATAAGGTTTCGGCGAGGTGAGAACCTCCTCTCGCCGCCCCGCCCATCGCGGTGGCAAGGGGGACGTTGGCCAGGATCTCCGCCGCGTTCGCGGTGAAGGCCGCGACCGTGAGGGAACGTGCGATGATGGTTCCTACACGGTTGCCCCCGGCCTCGCAGTTTACCCCGCACGGTGCAGCTCTCGCGAGTCTTCTCGATGCGAGGATCGGCTCCACCGCCGCGAACAGCGGTTGCAGGAGGTGCTCGATGCTTCCCGATCCCGGCCGCCCTCGTCCCGGCGGATGGGCGGTATACCCGCCTCAATCGGGTGTTCACGGACCTCTTCGGGTATACCCGTGCGGAAATCCCTGCGGGAACGGAATGGTTCAAGTTAGCCTTCCCCGATCCCGAATACCGGAAGGAAGCAATCTCGACCTGGATATCGGATCGCAAACAGGCGGGTATTGAACCGGTCCGATCCCGCATCTTCCGGGTGCACTGCAGGAACGGCGAGGAGAAGAACATCCGCTTCTGCCCGGTCGCCTCGAGCGAGGGGAACCGGTATATCGCCTGCGAAGAGGTCGCCGCCGGCGGATCCATCCTCCCGTCCCTTACTCCAGGGGCCTGATACGCTGCTGTTCGTCTCCAGGGTGGCTGCGGTAATCGAGTAGAAAGGGGAACAAAGCTCCTGCATATCCCCCTCTTTTCCCCGTACCGGGAAAAATGGCTCCGGATGTCGACAGCGGTATCGCAAGCATCGCAGCACCGTCGTTCTCTTCCCCAATCGTCCTGGTTGCTAAAGAAAATGGGGCCTTGTATAAACCCTCAATGATAACAATAAAGAGAATACTCTTAATCCACCGGTCCGGGTTGTAGATGAGGATCTTCACCTTGATCTCCTTGACCTGGTACCAGTATTTCCGCGCCTTCAGGCTCTCCCCGAACCGTCTCTTCAACACAGAGAAGGCGGTTTCCACGAGATTTCTCCGATGATAGAGGGCTCGATCGAAGGACCGGGCGATCTTCCGTCGATACCTCCCATGAATCCGTTCCCTCACCCGGTCTCTGACCGGGATCAAGGACGGGGCCTGTAGCTGATCGCGGATCAGAATATGCAGATATTCTGAATCGTATCCCTTGTCCATGCCGTAGCAGGCCGATCGTCGTGCCCGGTGACAGGTCTTCAGGAGGTTCTGGCCGTGGGGAACATCGTGGACCGGCTGCTGCGAGAACGTGAATCCGGTGATGATCTGCCGCTCGGTATCCACGGCAATCGATGTCTTGATGAACCGTTTCCGCGTCTTGCCGGTCCTCCCGGAATAGTAGGAACTGGCATAGGAACTCGTAAATCCGCTCGAATCGATAGCGGTGATCGGGATCACTTCTCCCCAACTATAGACGAGGAGAAGAATCCGTTTCAGGTGAAGATTGAGAAAAATCGACCGAATCCGAGCCATGAACTTCTGGAGGGTGGTGAAATGCGGGATCTGCTGGAGATCCAGGTGTTCCCGAATCGGTGTCATCAGCTCGAGGAGTTCACCCGTGTCTCGATAATCCTCTCCTAAATATTCCTTGAATAAGAAAAGGACGAGGAGTTGATGCTGGGGGTAGGTTCGTCGGGAGTATTTGCAGGAGTAGCGAAAAGTCCGAGAACTCTGTACGATGGGATAGGCCGCTTCAGGAAACCTGATATCCTTGTTGGATGACCTTAATAGTGGCTCCTTGTGGCTTATTGTTGGCATATACGGATAAGGAGCCGCTCGTACCTTGGATCTTTCGGTCGAGGGGACACTCTCTTATTCGAATAGGAATTCCACAGAGCCGTTTCTTCTCCTTCTCGACCAAGTGCCGGAGAAGGTCATCGAAGGTCTGGCCGGGGTGCTTCAGCTCGGAGATCTCCGCCCATACCCTCTCCGGGACGGGAATCCTCTTGGTTGGAGCCATGGTGATATTGAAAGTGATTCCATATTTACTATGCTGCATACGGACGAGTCGGTAAAAAGTGAGGGAGTTTCACCCGTTCAAGAGACGGCTGCCTCCCGTGAAACAACCTATTTTTGCGTTGTCTGGATATGGATGAGATTGCCGCAGGTGTCGTCGAAGACCGCTATGGTCACCCCGTCGACAACTTCCGTCGGCTCCATCGTGAACTTCACGCCCTGTGCTTTCAGTCTCTCGTATTCGGCATGGGTATCTTCAACACCAAAGGACGCGGCGGGGATGCCCTGTTCGATTATTCCTTTCTGGTATGCCTGTGCTACCGGATTGTCGTTCGGTTCGAGCAGAAGCTCGGTCCCGTCCGGGTCGTCTGGGGAGACGACGGTGAGCCACCGGTAGCTGTCGGCAGAGACGTCGCTCTTCTTCACAAAGCCCAGTGTTTCGGTGTAGAACTTCAGAGCCTTCTCCTGGTCGTCGACAAATACTTTGGTCAGTATAATCTTCATGGTCCCCCATATTCGGAGAACCATATGTAGGTTTCGGCAACCGGTTGGTCAGAAGCACGCTTCAGAGGAACATTGCGGCAGACGACTGTTTCGGGTCTATGACACGCGGTAATACAGCCGGAGATGCAAGGAGAAGTGCGGGCCCGTTTCTATTCCTCATCACCGGCTGTCTGAAGCGTATTCCTGCAGGTATGCGGCAGCCAGTTCGTATGCCGATTTCACCTTCTCGCTCTCGACCCCCGGCACGCCGCATGCCACGATGTGAACCGTCTTCGTGGCGAGGGTAATCTTTGTTGCATCCGAGTCACGGTACGGGTAGATGGCGACGATCGCGTCTTCATCCGTCAGGATGACCTGATTCTTCCGGAGCGTGACGGGTGCTGCCATCCCGATGCCGAGGAACTCTTCACCCTCTTCGGCAAACCGCATGGCGAGATCTCCGGCAAGAGTATCGGCATCGAACGCGGCAATGGGTATGCCCGTGCGAATCGAGGCCAGGTTATAGGCATCCACCGCGGTGTTGATCGTCGGGAGCATCTTCCCGCCCAGGATCCTTCGGACCAGCGCCTCCGAGGCAGGCCGCGTTTTGGTCGGATCGACGCCCACCTTCCAGAAGAAGTCCCTGTAGGCCCTGAACAGGGGTTCGTCTTTGACCTGATCGAGCGTATACTGTGCTTTTACCGAGCGGACGATATCGTCTTTCAGAGCCTCCAGAGCCGGGCTCTTCTCCTGAATCGACAGCGGTCCGACATCACCTTCCGCGACTGACAGGCCGGGGAACGTGGCAAGAATCTCCTCATGAATCTTCATGGCTTGTTCCGTACCTGCCTGCTACTCCAGCGAGAGCAGGTCTATTTGAAGAACGTTTATCGCTTCCATATCTTCAACCGAGCGCCGCCCGATCCTTCGGACGAAACGGTCCTGTGAGAGGGCAACAATCGGGAAGGCCAGCGCAGCACTGTCGGAGGATAGTCCGTTCTCCGAACTTTTCGCGATGCCGTGGGTATGCGGGAATGAAATAGCCGTCGAAGTCGTCGTCAGCGGGACCCCGATGGTCATACCGGCGACTGCGGGCACCTCGGCAGGCCGAAGCCCGCTCTGCTCGTGCCCCCCGTGCATCGGTGAGATCGACGAACCAGACATCGCCCCTGCTCCGCCGCTGATGCCTCATCGACCGGATGCATGATCGCTGCCACTCCCCCAAATCGGCGTCTGGGCACCTACGGCGGCGAGAAGCGCCGCGCCGCCGTCGTCAAGTACCTGGCCTACGCCGTGACCGGCTCGGTCGTGATGCTGGTCTCCATCCTCGCGTTGAAATCGGCGTCGGGCGCCGCCTTCTCCCCATCGGTTGGGTAATAAGGTCATGCTTCGCCCGGTTGATACCCTTAGCGATCTGCTCGCTCGAGTATTGCACATCAGTGTTATTGAAAACTGGAGTCTTCTAAATGGTTCACTATGTAGGCAGAAAATCAGAATTCTTCCTTCCAGGCATCTGTAACTAGCTTGGATTGGAAGGGGGAGTGGTTTTGTTGTGTTGACCAAAGGGAGACAGAAGAACTATTACAACTTCTCAACGTTCGCTATAAGAAACAGAGAAAAAAACCGAAGATGGTCATCCCATAAGACTCTGAACCTTCAGTATCCTCTGACGAAACACTCATTTTAATGAAAAGTCAAGGAAGATTTGAAAAACGATCTCTATCCCTCACCAAGAGAAACCGAGCATCGGCCCGACAAATTGTGAGGAATTCTGTGCGAAGCGACACAGTTTGGAGTGAGGCTTTGGAGTGAGGCATTCCTGAAGGAAAGAAACACGTGGAGAGTCAGCCATAAGGTTGTAATTGAACAGCTAGAAATCCCATTAAATCAAATAGTTTGTTTAAAGATCTCAAATAATTGGCTCGGTCGCCATGATCCAGACATTCGGGGGAGCGTACGAGGACGAGGCCCGGAGCCTGATCCGCACCGCGGACGGACTCGCCTTAACCGGTATCCTGGAATATGCCTCGGGCGACGCCGTTCGGAGCGCCGCCTGGGTCGTGGCACTCCAGGAGGCGGCAGCACAGCCGAACGTCACCCCGACAACCGAGGGCGGCGGAGGGACGTCGGCGATCGACCTGATCGCGGTGGCCGGGGCCTTCGACCGGGACACCCTCACGGTCCCCGCCCGGGGCGACGGTCACGGTGAACTTCACCAACCCGAACAGCGGCGATGCCCACAACTTCGCGGTGTACACCGACGGGACGGCATCCGAGGCCATCTTCCAGGGCGACGCAATCACCGGTCCTGCGTGGACGACCTGCACCTTCACGGCACCGGATCGGGCGGGGAACTACTTCTTCCGCTGCGACATCCATTCCACGGCGATGACAGGGACGCTCGTCGTCGAGTGGGGCGGACGGGAGAGTGGGGCCTTCTCTGCCTCTCGCGGTGCCGGGGCGGGAAGGCTCTCAACTGCATTATTCCCGCGGGCGCCAGGGACTCAGAACTGCACGCGGGGTGCTTCGGACTCCCGCATGTTGTTCTCCATCGTCCAGAAGTACGCCTCCCCGTGGGCTACGCGGAAGATGGCGATGCGGGCGCCTTCCGGGCCCGTCCGCAGGAGATCCCTCACCCAGGGGCGTTCCCGGTAGAGCCGCTCTTCCAGGGTCTTATCCTCCAGGAACTCCACCTTCCCGCTGACACGCAGCATTGTCCCGGCACCCTGGAGATCGGGTTTGTAGAAGCAGAGCTCCACCCGGGGATTCTTCTGCAGCTGCCGATAGACGCGCTTTGGCGTGCCGGTATGGTAGTAGAATCCGGTTTCGTCCGCGAACCACATCGCGAACGCCCGCACACGGGGTTGTTCTCCTTCGACCGTTGCGATGTAAGTGACCGGATTTCCGGTCGCAAATGCTATACAATCGGCGAAATCCATGCATTCACCTGATAAGGAGTATACGAACGCCTGTATTAATCATTGGCGCTCGAGGTGCTCGACTGGCATTCGTGTACATCGACCCCAAGAGAGAGGGCATCTGCTCCCACCGGGGGCGCATGGTTCCGCCCGCATCCATTCGCACTACAGACTGCTCGCTGGACTCCTATTTTCAGGACCCAAGCAAATTTCTACTATCCGGGCATAATAGAGATTATTCGCGCTATTCGGGAGCGGCCAGACAAACTCGAATGCAACGGTTCGTCTCTTCTGTCAACTGTGGTCCCGATAAAACCGATGCCACGATTCCTGCCACGGGGGCAGGGGCGGCACCGCCGAAGATCACAGCGATGGGAATGCCGATATCCGTCCTCTGGGATTGCAATCCGATGAGAGATCGTATGCCTGTTGATGAGAGATGTACGGGCACATGAAAGGGATCTATCCGATGGCGCTATTCTCCACGCTCGAGATCCGGGACATCACGGCATCCGTGGACGGGGATACCGGTCCCTGGATTTTTCCTTGGTGAACCGGATGCAGGACGATTCCCGTCGCCCCTGCCTGGCGCACCTGCGGCGGCTGGTGCACCAGGACAATCCTGCTGGCGCCCCGCCGCCTCCCCGATGCAGCAGAGCCAGGCCTCGGCGTTGACATCACGCTTGCGTTCTCTATAGAGCCTGTCGACCGTCTCGCCGAGTTCGACGCCTTTGCCGCACGGGTTGTGCGGGCCGATCTGTTATCGTCGAGGGGGCGGTCGACCGCCCCTGGAGCACCCGGGAACTCATCGTGCGCGATCCCGACGGCTACGCCCGGTCTTCAGCCCGACTTCGCCTGCATGCGGGACTTCGAGGCGACAATGGCGGATGTGCGGGAGGCACTTCCGGAAGAGGATCAGAAAGACGTGTTCGCCCGTGATCTTCCCAGCGTCGGCACCGGATTCCAAAAGGGCAGAGGGAGTATTCCCCGGAAGCCGCTCACTCCGTCGTCTTGCCGTCGAAGTGCTCCTCCGTCGCCTCCGCCTCTTTCTTGGTCCTGCGCACCACCTTGTCCTGGTGCTCGGGAGGCGAGTAGATCGTGTAGAGCTTCAGGTCCTCTGTCCTGGACGTGTTGGTGACGTTATGCCATGCCCCGTTGGGGACGACGACGGCGCTGCCATCCTTTACTTTGTGCTCCACGCCGTCGATCTCGACGATCCCCTCGCCCAGCTCGAAGCGGAAAAACTGGTCCACGTCGTCGTGCTTCTCCCTGCCGATCTCCTCGCCGGGCCTGAGGCTCATCAGCACCAGCTGGCTGAAGTTGCTGGTATAGAGCACACGGCGATAATCCGTGTTCTTCCGGGTCTCGGTCTCGATATCTGTGATAAAACCTTTTTTCATCTCGACACCTCACGGATGGCATCCATATGCCATTCGTCCCAATAGTAGAGCTGCTACCGTATTTCTTCTTTTGGGTAGCTATGAAGGGGGCTAGGGGGGATCGGCCGTATCGCAATCCCCGGGCAGCCCCCGTGCGAAGGGAGAACCTTCTGCTGGTGCACAGAGAACGCCCTCTGCAATACAGGCAGAACGGCCCACGGTCCTCGAACTTGCTGCAGCGCCGGCACCGCCGTGCCGGACCGTCCCATCCTGCCCGACCCTGTCTCCCCCGGATCGGGGGCACATGCCCTGCGGTCGACCGTGAGATTCTGGAGCGGCATACATCCCGGTGTGGGGCACGTTCTCCGGCAGGATGCCGCCGCAGTCGCCGCACATGGAACATGCAGTATGCGACCGGCCCGGTCTTCGCGCGGAAGTGCGGCCAGCACTCCGTAGCCATCCCCGGTGAGGTCGCACGAACGGCATCGTCGAGGGGATCCGGCGGGAGCAGGAGGCGAAGCGCCGGCGAGAAGACGGAGCAGGCGTTCCAGCGGTTCTTCAAGGAGCCCGCTATGGGGCTTGAAGGCGGGAGACAGCCTGATAGAGGCGAAGCAAGAAGAGAGGAGCAGGATCTATGCTCTCTGCAGGGAGCTTCCTGCACCGGCTCACCGGGTGGCATTCTTCGTCAGCTTCGGAGGTTGCCGTTCCATCCGTGCGGGGAGTCCGGGGATCTGGCGGCCGCCGGGCGCTGGATGGACGCGGAGATTCGGGGGCAGGTGCGACGGGTTACGCAACCGCACCGCCGGGAGCGGATCGTGCCGTTCCCACAGCAGGCAGGGAAGCCGGAGCTTGGGTCCGCCCGGGAGACCCCGGATGCGGCGGGCGTCCTCGGTCACGCTCATTCTCCCCCGAGGAAGGGCCCGCGGAGGCATTCGCCATCCGCGGCATCCTGCTGACAGGGTGGGGGACGACAGGGTGAGGAAAGGTTACAGCTGGCTCGTCAGAGAGGAGAGCCGAACGCGGCATTGGGGGTCTTCGAGAACGTCCTCAAGGAACCGCAAGGCGATCGAGAAGCTGTCCGGTAAGGTGCGGACGGAGGAGGCGCGGCGGCAGCACAGGGTCCCCCCGTGTCGGCCGAGCGATGGCAGCTCAGAAGGTATTTACCGCAGCGGAGCGGTAACCATCTTCCGAGACTCCCGAAGGGATGCTTCTATGCACGACAGGAGCCAGAGAGAAATATCCGACGAGATCCGGCGCAGAATCCAGTCGCTCTTTGAGGAGCCGGGGGACGCATCCCTCCTGCAGTCGCGGATCCGGCAGCTGGCTGACGATCTGGCGGAGGTCTGCATGCGGAAAAGCGGTCCGGTGGACCGGTCTGCACAGGAGGGCGGTCTGGAGGGAGAGCGCTTCCGCGCAGTCGTGGAGGGGTCGCCGGTTCCGACGTTCGTCATCGACCGCAACCATCGGATCGTCTCCTGGAACCGGGCGCTGGCGGAGTACAGCGGAATTCCGGCGGAAGACGTGCTGGACACATCGCTCGCCTGGAAGGCCTTCTATCCCGAAGAGCGTCCGACGCTGGCCGATCTCATCGTCGACCAGGCTATCGACCAGATACCTGTGTGGTACGAGGGGAAGTACGCCCCCTCCGCCCTGGTGAGCGACGCCTACGAGGCGACCGACTTCTTCCCGCAGATGCGGGGCGGCACCTGGCTCTTCTTCACCGCGTCCCCGATCCGCGACGCGGAGGGGCGCATCATCGGAGCCGTTGAGATCCTGCAGGACATCACGGAGCGCAAACGGTCGGAGGAAGCCCTGAAGGAGTACGCGGAGACCCTGAAGCGATCCAACGAGGATCTGGAGCGGTTCGCCTACGCCGCTTCCCACGATCTGCAGGAACCCCTGCGGACGATCGTGGTCTTCTCCCAGCTGCTGGAGAAGCGTTATGCGGGGCAGCTCGATCGGGATGCGAACGAGTACATCCGGTTCGTCGTGGATGCGGGAAGACGGATGCAGGAGCTGATCGACGATCTGCTGGAGTTCTCGCGGGTCACCACCCGGGGGGCGACCTTCACGCGGACAGACGCGGAGGGCGTGCTCCAGGGTGTGCTGGAGAACCTGCGGACCACCCTGGACGAGCAGGGCGCCTCCATCACGTACGGGGCGCTCCCTCCCGTCATGGCCGACGCCGTCCAGCTCGGTCAGGTGTTCCAGAACCTGATCAGCAACGCGGTCAAGTTCCGGAGGCCAGACGTCCCCCCTGTGATCCGCATATCCGCCCGGAGACAGGACAGGATGGTGCAGTTCTCGGTGCAGGACAACGGGATCAGGATCGAACCGCGGTACTTCGGGCGGATCTTCGTCATCTTCCAGCGGCTGCACGATCGGGAGAAGTATCCCGGGACCGGCATCGGGCTGGCGCTGGTGAAGCGAATCGTGGAGCGTCACGGCGGATGCGTCTGGGTCGAATCCGAACCCGGGGTGGGATCGACGTTCCACTTCACCATACCGGCATGCGGCTGACGGCTCGAACCGCTGTCGACACCCGCCGTGCGCCCGCACTTCGAACGGCTGCCCCGTGCCGAACGGGCGTGCGGCCGAACCGGGCGCCGGCGGATCCGCATCGAGGGGGTGCCAGCGTCCGATGCATGCACGACACACTGCCCGTCATCTGACAGCCCGACCTCCCGGGCGATGCCCCTTCGGGCGGGAGCCGGTGCGGGGGATCGGGGACGCTGCAATCGTTCTCCCGCTGCCCGAATGCCGATCGGGGGGATCCAGCAGGCTCCGCCGCTGCTCGCCGGCACCGCAAGGTTGAAATAGACATCCTCCGTTAGAGATTCTCGAGGTGTCTGCGGTGTGCTCTGCCGGGGGCCCCATGGAGATCACGATCCTGGATACGGAAGAAGACGATTACCAGTGCGAGAACTGCGGGCGGAAGTTCAAGGGAACGGGAAAAAGGCCTCTCTGCCCGGACTGCCAGTCGGATAAGGTCAACCCTCTCTGATGCAGGTCTCGCCGCACGCAGATGGAAAGCGCGAGTAGTGCATCAGCCGCTTCGGAGGCGGGCGCACGAGTTGAAACCCCCTCGTGGACCGGGGAGGCACCCGGTTGAGCGGGCATCAACTGCAGGACTGTTGCGGAGGGGGGAGGAGAGCCCGCGCGAGAATATTATCAATCGCCCGCCCACAGGGCAGGAGGGGAGAGATCGCCGCTCAGCGGTGAGGAGGGTGCCGCGCCTCGTAGCAGGGTATGCAGACCTGCAAACCGTCGAGGGTGAGGGTTCTGGCGTCGGCGACCGCCTCGCCGCAGCAGCCGCAGACAATCGACGCGAAGATCCGCGCCTGCGACGGTGGTTCGACATGGGCTTCCCGCACCGCCACGACCTTCTCCTCGGGCAGCTTAAGAATCCGCTCCGTCGCCCGGCGCATGAGCGCCTGGAACCTTTCCCGCTCTTCGGAGGCTGCCCTGCCCGAGAAGACTTCTTTTCGCAGCGCATCCATCTCCGACCGCTCCGGGATGTCGGCATTGCGGACCAGCACCCGCACCGCCCTTCCGCTCTCGCGGCTGATGACGGTGAAGACGTGCTTGCCGTAGTCCTTCACGACCAGGTTGCCCTTGCCGGCGGTACAGCCGCAGACCAACTGGATGGCATCCACGCCGCACGCGTCGGTCTCCGCGATGCAGGCCAGCTCTTCGTCGTAGGGGCGGGCCACCCCGAGCGCCTGCATCGCGGCGACCGCAGCCCGGTAGCCGCCGGCAAGGCCGGGGCATGCATGTCCGTGAAACTGAACTACCTCCTCGAACGAGGGATAACGCTCTGAACTGTTGCGTTCCATTACCATCACATCCTGTTCCTATGTTCATTCTGCGGGACATCTATCGGGGACTACGCACCGCACGCCCCCGATCTCGCCGATGATCACCGGGAGGCCGTATACCTCCTCGATGACCTCGGCCGTGATCTCCTCCTGACCACCGTGGAGATAGATGGCGCCGTCCTTCAGGAAGATGAAGCGGTCGGCAAAGCGAAGCGCCTGGTTGAGGTCGTGCATCGTCATCACCGCCGCGATCCCGTGCTGGCGGACGATCCGGACAATGGTGGCAAGGATCTCCACCTGGTTTTTCAGGTCCAGGTTGCTCGTCGGTTCGTCGAGGAGCAGGACTTTGGGCTCCTGCACGAGCGCCCGTGCGATGGCAACCTTCTGAAGTTCCCCCCCGCTCATCTCGTCGATGCAGGCGAGGCGGAGGTGGTCCATCGAGAGACGCCGGAAGACGGCGTCGACGATAGCCAGATCGCGGTCTTTCAGGTCCCAGCCGATGTGCGGCCGCCGCCCCAGGAGAACCGCATCGAAGGCGGTCAGCCTTCCGCTCTCCACACGCTGGGGGACGTAGCCGACGCGGCGCGCGATCTCCATCGTGTCGAGGGCGAGCAGGTTCTCGCCGTCGATGTAGACGGCCCCTCCCTTCGGGCGGAGGATGCGATTGAGGCACTTCAAGAGCGTTGTCTTCCCGACGCCGTTCGGGCCGAGCACGGCGACGACCTGGCCCGGCTCGATGGAGAACGCGATCGCGCGGAGCACCTCGCGATGGTCGTAGAAGAACCGCAGGTCGTCCACCGAGAGGATCATCGCCGGTACCCCCGCAGGAGCAGGTAAATGAAGATTGGAGCCCCCATGAACGCCGTGAGGACTGCCACGGGAAGGACGTAGGGCGCCACGATCAGCCGTGCGGCCGTGTCCGAGGCCAGGAGCAGGATCCCGCCCATCACGCAGGAACCGGGGATCAGGAACCGCTGATCGTCGCCGATGAGCCGCCGCACCATGTGCGGGCAGACGAGCCCGACGAACCCGATGACGCCCAGGAACGCCACGATCACGGCGGAGACGAGTGCGGCGACGACCATTCCCGCGAGGCGGATTCGCTCGACGCTGACGCCGAGACCTTGGGCGGTCTCGTCGCCGGCATCGATGGCATTGTAGTTCCAGCGGTTGGCGGCGAAGTAGATCGCCGATGCGGCAACGACTAGGGCCATGATTCCGAGGGTCTCCCAGGTCGCCCGCCCGACGTCGCCGAAGGTCCAGAAGACGACGGCGGCCAGCTGCGAGTCGTCTGCAAAGTACTGCAGGAACATCGTTCCCGCCGTGAAGAGGGAGGAGAGTGCCACGCCGGTCAGCACCATCACCTCCGGCGACGCCCCCTTGATGCGGGATATCGCCAGGATCATCGCCGTCGCCAGCAGGCAGAAGATGAATGCCATGACCGTCGTCACGCAGGGGTTGTTGATCGTGACGGCGCCGGCAACCGTCGACTGCATGGTGCCGCTCCCGAGCAGGATGACGGAGAACGCCGCACCGAACGCCCCGGCGTTCGATATCCCGAGGGTGAACGGGGAGCCCAGCGGGTTCCTGAGGATGGACTGCATGGCCCCCCCGGCCACCGCGAGCCCGGCACCGGCTGCGATCGCCGCGAGCGCCTGCGGGAGGCGGATGTTCCAGACGATCGCATCCCACGTATGCGATACGCTGTCGCCGAAGCGTGGGATGCCGAGGTGCAGGGCTCCGTTAAGCCGATCGATGGCGCCGTTCACGATGGCAAGCAGCACGTCGCCGGCGGGTATGCTGACCGCCCCGACCGAGATGGAGACGACGAACAGAATGAGGAGGAGGAGGACGCCGCCCAGGATCCAGAGATGCTTTCTGCGAATGTAGGCGAGGTAGTCCTGCGGCATCGTCCCGTCAGCGAAGTGCATTCCCATCCCCCGCGTCATAGAGGGATCTTTTGGAACGCCAGATTGCGGTACTGCCGGTTGATGTCGTCAAAGACGGGCTCCCCCACGAAGAACGTGTAGATCTCGTCGGCCTTCTCCACGGGATCGATGTCCGTGAAGCGGTCGGGATAGAGGACCTTGCCGACGAAGTAGGCATCCGCGAGCACCGACTCGTAGTTGGTGTTGTAGTAGTTATAGGGCAGGACGCCGTAGACGTGGCCTCCCTTCCGCGCTGAGAGCCCCTGCAGCGCGGGATCGTTCTTCAGTTCCCCGATCGCGCCGTCGCTCTCCAGCTGGATGGTGCCGACGTCGATGAAGATGTACTCGGGGTCCCAGTCGACGAGCGCCTCCTTGGCGACGTCCGCGTGCGCCACGCCCATGCCGCCGGCGGCGTTCTCGGCATGCACCCAGAGGAAGGGCGGGTAGGCCGGCTCGGTCGAGACGATGCCGTGGGCGCCGGCCGAGCTCACCCCTCCGATGTAGGCGCTCTTCCGCTCGGACTCGGGGATGTCCGCCGTGCGCCTCTCGAGGTCGGCCATGGTCGCCTCGATGTAGGCGATCAGGTCTTCAGCCCGCTCCGGGTTGCCGAGGACCTCCCCCATGAGCCGCAGACCGGCGTACATCTCCGCTTTCTCCGCCTGGCTGCGCAGCGAGCCGTAGGGGAACGCGACCACGGGGATGCCCGTCTTCGCCTGTAGAGTATCGGCCTCGGAGCCGCTCGTCGCGTAGGACGTGCCTGTCGATCCCGTCTTGAAGATGACCTGCGGGCCGATGCCGACGATCTTCTCCGGGTCGTCCTTGCCGCGGAACTCGCCGATCAGCGGGAGATCCCGGAACTGCGGGTTGGCATGTACATAGGCCCGTGCATCCATCGCACGGTCCTCCTTCTCGATGCTGTCCACACCGGCGACGAGGTCCTGCCGCTGCATATATACGAGGTAGCGCAGACAGCCGGATCCGGAGCAGACGATACTCTGCGGCGGCGACGGCACCGTCACCGTTCTCCCGAACCCGTCGGTGATCGAGATCTCCTGGCCCGCCGGGCTCCCTGCGCTGCCGCTCTTCCCCGTGTCTGCAGGGAGGGTGCTACAGCCGGCCATGATGGCCATGCCGACGGCGAGGAGAACGACAATGGTAACACCTATTTTAGGAATCATATGAATGCCTCATACATTTTTTATTTGTATGTGGGGTATTGGTATACAAAACTAAAAAATGTTAGCAATTGGTATTATTTATAATAATATTAATATTAAAGATAGCGACGGCAGGGGCACAACAATAGTCGTCGGAGCACACTGCTATTCGCTCTCCGCCCCGCGGAGAATCCAGCAGTTGAAATCCGGCGAGGTCGTGACAAGATGGAGAACGAAGCGGTTGCCGCCTGATGCGGCTCTGCTGCCCGGACTACCATGGTTGTTCTGGAAAGATCGCCGACCTGCCTCGCGAACTGCGGCATATGATGAGAAGTTTGCAGCGGCGATCTCGAAATATTCGCGAACGCATTCGAGACCTGTCCCAGATGCCACGACCTCCTGGTTCAGATGCCGGTGTCCCGATGCAGGCAGGGCTGCAGGGATGGCGGGGGCCTGCCCTCCTGTCCGATCGGCGCATGCTGCCGGGAAAGGGGGAGCCGGGGCTGCCGAACTTCCTGAACGAGGTGCATGGGGATGCGCACCGCAGGAACCTGGCCCGGATTCAGGAGCGGGGAGTCGAGGGGTTAGTCCCGGCGGGAAGAGGAACGGGTAAAGTGCGGTGGGATGGGGTGCTGATGCTTCTGCGGGGATAATCCCTATATGCCATGGACGACCCGGTGGGTCGGTCAGGGTGGTGGAGATGATACGGGAAGGATTTTACCGCGGGCTCCCGGCGGGGCTCGGCATCGCTGCCTCGGTGACGGGCGGCATCGACTCCTCGAAGTGCCAACGGAGATCCGGCAGGCTCGGGATCGCCGGGAGGGCGGCAGCCGTATCGCCGAGACCGCCTGCGGGTCGATCGAGTACGGCGCAACGGGATCGGGGGATCCCGTGCAATTGGTCCCCGGCGCCAGGGGCGACTACGACCAGGGACTCCCCCTGGCATAGATCTCATCGGGAGGATTTCTGCATCGTCGCCCCCTCGCGGTTCGGCTACCTCTGCACTCCCCTGCCCGAGGATGCATCCATCGCGGCCCGGAGGCCCATGCCTGCCGGCTGGACGCTCCGGGCATCTCCCGGGTCGCGGTCGCGGGCGCGTCGGCGGGGGCACCC